>OGMF01000299.1_pt1 | contig 59152 bp, 50 predicted proteins | sample 1572921 | NCBI WGS metagenome assembly OGMF01 (sample SAMEA2581919, study PRJEB24529) | metagenome | biome: Human gut stool | place: China | collected 2011 | reverse complement strand
CACAACTACCTTTTAGAAAGGGGCTTTGAACTATGACTAACGAAAAACTGTATGAGGTCCTCGGCGACATCAATGAGAAGCATGTCTACGAAGCAAGGGCATATCACAAAGCAAAAAAGTCCATCTGGGCAAAATGGGGAGTTATGGCTGCTTGCCTGTGTCTTATTGTGGCAGGAACAGTTGCGATGTTACACCAGCCAAAGTATGACACAATGACAGGTGATCCAATCAAAGATGCAGGCGGAGGAATCAGCGGAGGCTCAGAAATGGCCGGTTGTTATAGCATTGCAGTATTTCCAGATACTAAAAGCGAAGATTCCGTTGAAATTGCGGAAGTAATAACATTGTCGGAAACAGAGGTCAAGAACAACTCCCTATCCGTACATCTGCCACAGGCTTTGCCAGAAGGATTTCATTTCGGGCGAGGGAGCTTGTATACGACTGTGATGAAAGACGGAGCACAGTACAATATGCTCAGCGTGCAGTATATCACCGGTTACATACCAGAAAGTCAAGTCTTAGAGGATGGCGGCGAAGCAGTGCCCGATCCTGCCCTTGAGGGAGAGAGTTTCATTATCAGAGTAATGAATTATAAGCCAGATTCGCAGGCAGAGGCTTGCTTGCCAAACGAAGTAAAACAGTCGGAATTAGAAAAAAATCGCAGGGCGTATATAAAGGCCGGAAGTTGCTATGTATACGCTTTCCCTGAAGTGGCAGAATTAACGGCTGTTCTAAAGGCTATTCAGACGATTGAATAAGTCTCTACAAAAAACACAATAAACACTAATAGCAAAAAGAGGCTCCCTTCGTTATGGATGGGAGCCTCTTTTATGTCCCCTAATGAATAAATCCACATTAGCCTACCCTGATCTATGCTCCGGGAACACAAAAGGGAATTGGGAATCTCCCTATTTCCCAAGCCAAGAAATCGACTGTCCTTTTTCTATGCCCATTTTCCGTCAAAACGACTTGAGGTTTGGCGGATAGGCTTATATCAACACAAAAAGTAAAAGGGATCTTCACGATGGGTAGTCCCAGACCGGTTCCCTTGACCTTGTCTCCCATCTCGGCTCCTGGGAGAACGGATCGTACAGGTGCGGCAGGAACTCCGGACTCATTCCGATACCGTTATCCCTCACACGAAACCGGATTCCCACCTTGTCATCCTTCGGTGGGATGGATTCGAACAGAAATTCGACAATTCCGCCTCTGGGGGTAAACTTCGCCGCATTGGACAGGAGATTGAAAAAGATCTGGTTGTAACGTAGTCTATCCACACGGATACAGTCTATATGGGTATTCATCTGGAATACAAAATTAATATCCCTGTTATCCATCAGCGGTTTAATGACCGTGTTAATGGAGTTCACGAATTCATCTTTGGTGTAGGTATCCTCTTTCAGCGTCAGTTCGCCGTTTTCAATTTTACTCATATCCAGAATATCATTGATCAGTCCCAACAGGAAATCACTGGAATTATCGATATTGTGCAGATATTCCCGGATCACCTGAATGTTGTCCTCTTCCTGCGCCAGATGGGTCAGACCGATGATGGCATTCACAATGCTTACAATCAATACAAAATAAAAAGCATTATCCTGTACATCATTGTGTTCCTTTCGCTGAGAATGCTCCTTGATCAACATGATCACGAAAACTGCCGGCGCAAAATAGTCGGTCTCTACATGCCACATATTCTTTTTCCTGTGTTCTGAGGTGGACTGCCCCGCGGCAGATCAGAACTCCTTATGTCATATATTAACGCAACTGTTCAGAAACACAAATAATTTTCTGCAATTTTTCAATCATTTCCAACTTTTTCTCATTTTGCCCGTCAAATCTGCCTCGTAATCGTTTAAGATTTTCGCAATTTCGAAATTTCGATCCCGTCCTTTGTATGTCATAATCTCTTTTTCCGCCCGGAAATACAGATCGATATCCACTTTCACCTTGTAGGGGTGATTTTTCCGCAACACCTGTACTTTCCGTACTTTCATCTGTACCTGTGCCAGTTTTTCCTGCAACAGGGGGATCACGCAGAAATACAGACGGTCATCCTCAAAAAAAAGGTGTCCCAGAGGATACTGTTTCTCCCGGCACACCAGAATACGATTCTCCTGAAATGCCAGCGGATAAATGGCATCTTCCGGTTGTAACGCGGTGAGCCTGCGGTAGGCAGGCTGCGTGGCATCCGCTCCCAAAGAGGTATGAAAATGATAAATTTTCCTGCCGGCTTCATCCGTCCGCTTCGGCTTTGCGATCTGATCAAGGATCTGCACCGGGTCGGTAAACTGGGCGGACAGATGATAGAACAGCCTTGACTGGATCTGAAAACGGTCTGCCTCTGTGTTCCATGCGCCTGTTGTCACAGTTGCCACAGATTCTGCCTTTTTGCGTGCCGCTCTCTCCTCTGTCTGCTCCAGCAGCTCCTTTGTCACATGGTGCAGACTGGTCACAAACAGAGTAAAATCCTCTGTCGCCGGATCCCACAGGTATCTTCCTCTGGCCACACGGTAATATAGCTTATCCGCAGGTCCTTCCACTTCCATGCTGTAACGCTGGTAGACGTTCCGCTTGCAGAAAGCTTTCTCATTGATCCTGCCGGTCCATTCCGGATTCTTCGGCGGTCTGTCCTTCCAGGCACTCTGCGTTCCAGTGCCGGAGGCGGTACGCCTGCTGCCTTTTCCTGTGGTTGCACCACTCTGGAAGATGCCGGTATGCTTTTTCAGATATTCATAAGCCTCATTGATCTCCTGCGCCCGGCGGATGCTGTCTAAGGCATTCTCCCCCACCTGCGCATCCGGGTGGAACTGCCCCATAAGATGCCTGTATTTTTTCTTGATCGCGGCCTTGTCATCCTCCGGGGTGATCCCCAGAGTGCGCCTTGCCTGCTGTAGGTTCATAGATACACCACACTTACTTCTTACTTCATTTCTACACCACAGATACAATACCAACATTTTCTTTTTCGTTCTGCATACCATGCCATACTTAACTTATACTCTCCCTCTAAATAATTGCTATCTCTGTATAGATGTACTTCTGTAATAAACATTCCTAGGCCAGCCATCTACAACAAACTGATCGGCAAATTTATAGCCTGTACTCTCTATGCTACATACAGACGGAGTATTATTAGGATGAGCACAACACCAAATAGTATCATAACCCATCTGTCTAGCTTCTCTTATAGTAGCATCCATGAATCTCTTCTGTATACCATTACCTCTATATTCCATATCAACCACAACGAATTCATGACACATAATTTTATTGCCAGGAATTTCCATCCAATCAGTAATAGGCTTAGAGAAGAACAAACCACCTTCAAATGCAAAGCTTGCTGCAATAAGCTTATCTTTATTATATGATGCCAGGGTCAAAAGGTCTAAGCCCACATGAGCTTGCTCATAGGTGGGTGAAAGACCTTAGGACCCGCCCCGATATGAGCATAAAAGTGGGATGATAATCCCACGATATGCGAATATTGGGTAGGATTGTGGGAGTGCGTAGCACGGAACAATCCGTAGGCATCAAAGTCGGGGGCTTTTGACCCCGACATCATTATATACGCCTAATAAGATATAATCACCATCCAAACATTCCTGTATAGTTCTTTCATCTGTAGGATAATAATATTCATCATGCAGCAAAGTCTTATTAACTTCATCCTGTAATTTAATAACAGGTTTCAAGTCTCTTTTTGGTTTCTTTATCTCAATCCTTCTTATTGATAAATCAAAATATTGACTCATATGAAACCTCCATTTACTCCGGCTTTTTTACTCGTATTTTTCCAGATAGAAGGAATACAGGATCCTCTCTTTCACGGGCAGCTGCATCAGCTTCGTCAGTGCCTCCTCATAGTATTGGATCTGGACGCTGTAGCGGTTCCAGAGGGCTTGCAGGGAATCGATCACATCGGTCTTGTAGTCCAACAGGACGATCTCTCCGTTTTCTATAAAGAAGACATCGATGATACCCTGAATGAGAACCTTTTCCCCTTCAGGAAGGTCCTGATCCAGACGCTTCGCATCAATGCCCAGCACGAAGGGCTGCTCTCTGTACAAAAGGCCCTGTTCGAAAGCTCTCCACATGCGGTAGGCCAGCTCCTGTTCCAGAAAATGCCGGATTTTGGGAAGGCTTACGGCCTGCGCATACTCCTCTGTCAGTCGTAGGGAAGCTGTCTCCCGCTGCAGGAATTCCTTCAGACGTACCTGTAACCGGTCCGTATCCAGGCCCTGACGGTATTCCTCATAAGTCCCAGGGCATCCGGCAAATAGTCCGGATTCCATAAACAGATAAGAAAAGTCCAACAGTTCCATGGTCCGGTGGAATGCGTTACCGCGGACGGCTCCGCTGACCTTTTCCTGTTCTCTGCGGAAAGCCGGGATATAAGGCACCACTTCTTTTTCTTCGAAGGTATGAAATGCCGCTTCATCCTTCTCCGCCATGGCCGCAATCTTCAGTTCCGATACCGTGGTCTTGGTATAGAGCTTCTGCAGGCCGGGATACGGATAGGCATAGGCAAATCGCTCCCGCAGTTTCGCAAGCTTTCGTTCGTTCTCCTCCGGGTCCCCAGGCAAAGGAGTCTCGCCGTCCGTCACACGCTGCAACAGTTCCCTGCGGTCTCCCATGCGCAGTTGTTCCCTGATCTCCTCTGCCACCAGGTCTTCTGTTCCCAGCGTTGTTACTGCAATTCCTGTCTTAGGCAGGATCGGCAGCAGAAAATCCATATAGCTCCCCGCCTCACAGAAATCCAGATAGGTCAGCTTCTCCTGTCCTGTCATCCGGGACAGCTCCCATTTTTCCTCCGCCTTATCCAACACCGCTGTCAGGATCAGTTTTTCTCTGGCACGGGTCAGTGCCACGTAAAGCACACGCAGTTCCTCCGCCAGATTGTCCTCCTTCATTTTCGCTGACAGAACGGCCCGGCGGAGGGTCTTATTTTTAATGCGGCGGCCGGAATCCACATAGTCCACCGCTACTCCCAGATCCATATCCACGATCAGGGACTGGTTCGCATCCTGCATGTTGAAACGCTTCGACAGCCCGGAGACAAATACCACGGGGAATTCCAGACCTTTACTCTTGTGGATGCTCATGATCCGCACCACATCGGCATTTTCGTCCAGGGTATCCGCCTCACCGTAATCCACATCGTATTTTTCCAACTGTTCCATATAACGGATGAAATGGAACAGTCCAAAATAACTGGTCTTCTCAAAAGCAGAAGCCTTCGTCAGCAGCATCTCCACGTTGGCCCGGCGCTTGCTGCCAGCAGGAAGTGCCGTCACATAGTTCAGATAATCGTAATCGTCCAGGATCCGCTGCAGCAGGTCGCGGATGGAGGTGAAGGGAGTCAGATCACGGTAATGATCAATACGTTGTAAGAAAGTATCTGCCTTTTGGGAAAGTTCTGTCTCCGGTTCCATGTCCTCCGGTACTGTTGCAGCTTCCAATGCGCGCTGCCAGTACTGTCCGGCCCCGGCGGTTTCTTCCCCGGCGCTTTCTTCCCCGGCGCTTTCGCCCGCTGATGCCTCTTCTCCCGCTTCCGCCATCCGTCCACTCTGCGCCACTTCTTTCAATGCCTCATACAGTGTCATTCTCTTCCGGGAATGCCCTTTGCTTCCGCTGCGGATCCGGGCGATTTCTTCCTGGGTAAAGCCTCCGAAGATCGACTGCATCACGCCGAACAGCGGAATATCCTGTCTCGGGTTGTCCAGCACTCGTAAAAACTGCAGCAGTTCCTGTACTTCCAGGGCCCCGAAATATCCGGTCTTGGATGTAATGTAGACAGGGATTCCCTGCTGTTCCAGTACTTTCTTGAATTCCTCATCCCAGCCACTGGTGGTACGAAGCAAAATCACCATATCCGAGTACCGCACCGGGCGCAATTCTCCCGTAGCCTTCTCCATGACTTTCAGACTGCCCTTCAGCTGCTTGATACGTGCCGCAATAGCCAGTGCTTCCAGCTGTCTTACGTTGTCATAGTCCACGGGACCTCTTGCCCCGTCGGGACGCTGTTCTCCGCTGCCGCCTTCCGCACCATCCCCCTTCTCCGGCTTACGGATCAGTAATAGTTCACTGCCGTATGCAGGATCCTCTGTGGCGGGATATGTGGCCCCGGGATACAATGCTGCCTTATCATCATAGGCAATGCCGCCGATCTCCCGGCTCATGATGCGGGAAAACACATCGTTTACCGCATCCACCACCTGCACACGGCTTCGGAAGTTCTTCGCCAGGTCGATCCGGCACAGATCCCCACTCTCCTGATAGGTGTCGTATTTTTCCAGGAAAAGTTCCGGTCTGGCCAGACGGAATTTATAAATACTCTGCTTCACATCACCTACCATGAAGCGGTTATAATGTCCCTCCGCTTCCCCGGAGATGGCACTTAACAGATATTCCTGTACCAGATTACTGTCCTGGTATTCGTCAATGAGGATCTCCTGAAAATACTGGCGATACTCCAATGCCACGTCACTTGGCACAATGTCATATTTCACACCGGTGCTATCCATTCCTGTATCACCGGTCTCTTCCAATTTTTCCCGTTTTAGCAGGATCTGTAACGCATAGTGCTCCATGTCGGAAAAGTCGATCAGATGTCGCTCCTGTTTGGCCGCAAGAAGCCTTCTATCGAATTCCAGCACCAGGTTAAGCAGCATCCGGAGCGGCTCCCTGCAGGCTTTTCCCTGTTCCACCACCAGTTCCAGCGGTGTCTTAAAATAACTCTCTTCCAGACCGCCCAGCGTATCTTTTACACTGTTCCGAATAGATTTCGCCAGTTCCCGTTTTGCAGGATCCACACTGTCATCCTTTTTGGATGGCAGGCGGCCAAACGTCACTGCCGGTACTTTCGCAGCCTGTTCTTCCAGATCCTTACAGTCTGCCAGTCGCTCCAGTTGTTCGATCTCCGTCTCGGTCAGTTCGCCATACATATACGGACCGTCCGGCAGCTCACACAGCTTTTTCACTTCCTCCAGTTTTTCCAGACACCCTTGCAGGACACGGCTCACACGCTCTGCCAGATATTGTCCGTAATCACTGTGCAGCAGGGCATCCAGATCTCCCGCCGCATAATCGTTTTTACGCTCTTCCAGCCATTCTGCGGGCCAGGGAAAACTTCCGGCATAGCGGGACAGGTTCAGGATATGCTGTTCCAGCACACTCTCTCTGCCGCCGGGGCAGAAATATTCCACACAGGCGTGGAAACGTTCCCGTGCCTCCCGGGATGGGTCCTCGCTGTCACGTTTTCCCAGAACCTCTTCCGCAAAATCATTCCCTGACGCTTCCTCCGGTATCATCGCTCCGCTGTCACGGTTTTCCCGGGACGTCGGAACATCATACGGAACAAATTTCCCCGCATAGGCATCCTCCAGCAGCTGTCCCAGCACCTCCTGCTGCAACAGCTTGATCTCACCCTCGTCTGCCACACGGAAATCCGGATCCAGACCGATCTCATTAAAATGATTCCGGATCAGGAACAGGCTGAAGCTGTCGATCGTGGTGATCTGGGCATTGTGTAACAGGGCGGACTGCTTCTGGATATGGTCGTTCCCCGGATCCGCTTCCAGTCTGGCGGCGATCCCGGCTGCGATACGCTCCCGCATCTCCGCAGCCGCCGCATTGGTGAAAGTCACGATCAACAGGCGGTCAATGTCCGCCGGATGCTCCCCCTCACAGATCATACGGATGATACGCTCTACCAGTACCGCCGTCTTACCGCTTCCCGCGGCCGCCGATACCAGAATGTTGCTGTTATGCAGTTCGATTACCTTTTGCTGTTCCGGGGTAAAATTCATTCCCATACGCTACCTCTGTTCCTGTTTCTTTTCTCCTGTTGCCGTCCTGTTCCTCCGGGCAGCGGGTGCTTTCTCTTCGAGCTTCCTGTCAGGCACACACTCCCGCCGGGCACCCTTTGCCCTAAGCTTCCACGGTCTCCTGCATCCGCTGCATCAGCGCCTGCTTATCCAGATCTTCCAGCTGTCTCTTCTCATAGCCCGGAATACTGCCATCGAAACCGCAGACCTTTTTATAGGCGCAATAAGTACAAGCCTCTTCATTGCCTTTCTCATAAGGATTAGCTGCTATTTTTCCGTCCAGGATCTCCCGCCCGATGCTGCGGATCTTGGCATCTACATAAGAAGATATCAGCTGCATCTCCTCCCGGCTTAAGACACTGGATCTGGCACTGAAGCTTCCATCCTTTTTCTTCTCCACCGGAATTACCACAGACTTATCCTGCATATAGCGGTCCAGCCGCTCCACGACCTCAGGATCACTGTTTACTACACCGTTCATACGAAGCTTTGCAAGGATCTGTTCATTGATCTGCTCATCCGTGAACTCCACCGGTGTCTCTATGGTGGGATCATCGATGTGATAATACAGAAGTGCCGCCGGAACAATCTCCTTATCCGGATGCTTTCGGCTCTCCATCTCCATGGCTGCATTCATATATACCACCAGCTGCAACTGCAGACCGTAATACAATGCCGCCAGATCAAATTTCCGGTTGCCGGACTTATAATCAATGACCTTGACGTAGACATGCTCTGCATCTTCCGACACATCGATACGATCGATCCGTCCCTGCAAATGCATCTTCTCGTCCTCAGACAGATCCACATGAATGCTGTCCAGATCCTCCGCAAACCGGAAAGAAAGTTCATAATCATCTGGCTGGAAACTGCCCTGTTTCAAATGTTTCTGCAAGGTCAGCACTGTGCGGGTCAGGATCCTGCTCATGCGGGTAATGGCATATTCATTCCGTGCAGAGCTGTATAATACCGTCTCCCCGTAGGTTGCCGCATAGGCTTCCACGGATTCTTTGACGGCTTTGGCTGCAAAATCCTCCGTAAAATCCCACCATGTCAGGTTGGATTCTGCAAGTTTTCCTGCAAAGTTTTCCAGTACTGCATGATATACCGTACCCATATCCGAAGCCTCGAAGCCGAATTCTTCCCGTTCCTGCAGGGAAAGACCATATTGCAAAAAGTGTCTGCAGGCACAGGCAGCATAAGTTTCCAGACGGCTGACACTGTTTTCCAGCTGCTGTCCGTACAATGCTCTGGCCACGATCCGGGACAGACCGCTCTCCCTGTATCTGCGAAATGCCGCCCGGGTCAGCAGATCTCTGCCCGCCGCATCCGCCTCGTAGGCACGGTACATGAGATAGAAGTCCTGCCTCTCTTCTTCCGGCAGGGTTCCTTCCACATATTCCCGCAGTTCCTCCGCCAGATATCTGGCACCTTCCTGTCTGCCCTCGATCTGTTCCAGGCGGCTGCGGTTCTGGGGATACTCCACGCTCATTGCCGGGAACAGCTTCCGCACCGTATCGATCAGGTAGGACGGTCTTATGCCCTTTCCTTCACTGTTTACCTTGGCATAGGACAGATACAGCTGTTCTGAGGGCTTGGTCATATTCAGATACAGATATAATCTCTGGATATACATCTGCTGTCTAGGGCTGGGTGCCATCTCCGTCCCGGATTCAATCAGGAATTCCCGATCCATATCCGAAATGATCCCGCCCTTGGAAGCATTTTTCGGAATATTTCCGTCATTGACTCCCAGGAAAAACAATACCTTCACCTGTTTCAGACGGGTTCGTTCCATATCGCCCACCACGATACGATCCACGTTCTGAGGGATCGTACCGACAGTGATCTCGCCGAAACCGGCCTCTAAAATATCCGCAAATTCCTGTCTGGAGATTTCTTCCTCTCCCAACAGTTCATAGACCTGATCCAGCAGATCCATGACCAGCCGGTAAATCTGTGCATACTCTCTGGCTCTGGATAAGTCTCCCTCTTTTTCAAACTGCTGCTGATAGTTCAAAAGCTTTTGCTGCACCTGATTCTGTTCCAGGAAATCGTACAGATGGCTGACATAGTCTCCAGCCTTTTCCTGGCTTCCCATGTGCAGAATCTCCACCGCATCCATGAACTGTTGCCGGATACGGTTCAGACGCTCCATGGTCTTCTCTTCCGCCTGTTCGCTCCCCTCCGCATTTCCCTGCATTTCTTCCGTTCTGCGGGTAAACAGACGGCTATAGGTCCGATAGCCTCTCGCTCCGGTGCGGATCACATAGTTTTCCAGCTCATCAATCTCTTCTCTGGAAATATCCGCCATGCCGCTACGCAGAAAATGAAACACCGTATCATAGGAAAAGTCCTTAATATACAGTTGCAATGCGCTCTTGATATATTCGATCATGGGATTCAGCACGATCCCTCTGGTACGGTCCAGGAAACATGGGATCTCCAGCTGTCCGAATTCTGTTTCCACATAGGAAGCGTATCCTTCCAGATCTCCGATGACCACGGCAATGTCCCGGTAGGTCATCCCCTGCTCTCTGCTCAGGTGCCGGATGTACAGCGCTGTCTGGTGGACTTCCTCTCTGGGGGAAAGGGCTTCAAACATATGGATCTCCTGCTGTTCTCCCGCATACGGTTCATACTGATACCGGAACAGATTCTGTTCCAGATAGTGTAATGCCGGTGCCTTGGCGAAGCGATTGGGCCCCCCCTTGACAAAGAGATCCTCTCCCCGCTCTACCTCTGCCTCCGCTGCCAGCTTTTCCAGATCCGCCACCGTCTTCTTGCTCAGATGGAACAGCTTCTGTTCACCATCCATTTTATACGGATCCTCTCCCACTCCAATGGTCACGGTAACGATGGTCTCTGCGCACACGCGCATCAGTTCCTGGATCAGCCGGTTCTGTATGGGAGTAAATCCCGTAAAGCCGTCAAACACCACCACACTGCCCTTTAAGATCCTTGATTTGGACAGGGATCTGCGCAGTACATCCAGTGTCTCCTCGGTGGTGATAAAATGATCCCTGATATAATCCTGAAAGCCCCGGTACAGAGTCTTTAAGTCTTTCAGTTTCATGGCCAGCGCGCCACGCTTCTGTGCACTGGTGATCAGCTTGTCCATATCCTGTGTGCTGATACCGTATTGCATGAACTCGGAGATCGCACTTTTCACCTCATGGATATAGCCCTGCTTGTGCAGGAGACTTCCCATGGCCGGAAGCTGTTCCTTCAGATCCGCCGCCACTTTTTGCAGCACCAGGCTTTTGCCGGTGTCATCCAGTACCGGCATCTCTTTGGTCCCCACTTCCTCCAGAATGCGGTGGCTGAGTCGGCCGAAGCTCAGGACATCGATATTCAGGATGCCATCCCGGTCACTGCGCATGACCAGATCCTTCTGGGTCTGCATGGTGAACTGATCCGGCACAATGATCAGGAAATTCCTGCCCGGTTCCTCTGCCGCCCGCTGCATGATCTCTTCATAGATTCTGTGGCTTTTGCCCGACCCGGAAGGGCCAAAACAGAAACGTAAGCTCATAAGTCTCCTCCGTTATGCTGTCCGTTTATTTCAGATCCAGTTCAATGGGACAATGATCCGATCCCAAAATTTCCGTGTGGATCTTCGCATCCGCCAGCCGGTCTTTCAGACACTCCGATACCACGAAATAATCAATTCTCCATCCGGCATTTTTTGCTCTCGCCTGGAACATATAAGACCACCAGGAATACACCCCGGTCAGGTCCGGATAAAAATAGCGGAACGTATCGATAAATCCGTTCTCCAGTACCTTCGAAAAGCAGGCTCTCTCTTCATCAGTGAAGCCCGCATTGCCACGGTTGGTCTTCGCATTTTTCAGGTCGATTTCCTGATGCGCCACGTTCAGGTCTCCCGCATAGATCACCGGCTTTTTCTCTTCCAGCTTCTTAAGATACGCCAGGAAATCCGCTTCCCACTGCATGCGGTATTCCAGTCTCGTCAGCTCTCTCTGGGCGTTCGGTACATAGACTGTCACAAAATAGAACTCCGAATACTCTGCAGTGATCACCCGGCCCTCATGGTCATGTTCCTCCACGCCGATGCCGTAAGTCACCTGTATGGGCTCTTCCTTTGTAAAAATTGCAGTGCCGGAATAGCCCTTTTTCTCTGCGTAATTCCAATACTGATGATATCCGGGCAGATCCAGTGCGATCTGTCCCTCCTGCAATTTTGTCTCCTGTAAGCAGAAAATATCTGCATCCGTTTCCTGAAAGAAATCCAGAAATCCCTTCTGCATGCAGGCTCTCAGCCCGTTCACATTCCATGAGATCAGTTTCATATTTTCCCTACCTCTTTCCTGATTTGTCTTATGCCATCTTATCCCGGTCATAATTTTTATCCGCTTTTCTGTCATCTATTCGTTCTATCCGCCGTGCTTTTCCATCCATTCACATTCCTTCCGGGCAGCCTTCAGAGACGCTTCGTACCCTTTCAGGATCTCCATAAGTCTCTGTACATCGATGATGCCGCTGGCTTTATTTTCCGGGTGATCCATCCATGGATGCTGTTTTTCCGGCGGATAAATATTTTCTATGGTATTTTCCCCGATCCGATACCATTTCTTCTGATAGCAGATCGTGTTGTCCGCCGGGTTTAAAAAGGTTTCCAGTTCCGTCAGTGGATAGATCTCTGCCGGTGTCCGTGGATTACCTTCCAGACCTCTCACGGCAGTGACCTTCACGGTTCCACCCTCCGGTACTACACACAGCCACATGGGCTCTGCAGGTTTTTTCCATAATTTATCCAGTATAAAGTTCAACGGTCCCAGCAACAGGATCGTCATGAAAACCGCCAGCGCTCCCGTCAGTTCCGGAATCCAGTCACCCCACAACAGCATCTGGAACAGCAGATGGTCACCCTCCCGCACACCCCAGACCTTCATCACTACCAGCACGGTTGCTACCATATAGATCAGTATAGTGATCAGGGCAAACAGCATCAGTACTTTTTCTTTTTTCATGCCCCATGCGGCATAAGCCTTGCATTCATCGTCCGTAAAAAGCACGGGCAGTTCATAGCTCTCTGTCATGCTCCGCTTCTCCCTCTTTTGCTATTCTCCGAGAATAATATGCAGGAACCGCTTGTCCAGCATCAACGTCCGGTTCCAGGGATTCAGGATCACACCCTCGATACCATCGGCAGTCAACGTCATGCGGAACAGCTGCTCCATATCCGTGAGAAAAGTGGACATTACGCTGCCGCTTCCCTTTAATTCTTCCTCAAATCCGGTGAAGGCCGACCACCATTTTTTCCCATCGGAGGTCTGCACCGCCTGCAGGCGCATGGCAGTTCCGGCGGCCTGTGTCACCGCTTCCTGCACATCTGCTGAGGGCGGTTCCACCGCCACGATAAGCTGTCCCTGCTCCCGCATACGTCTGCGCACCACCGTCAGAGCATGCGCCAGAAGTTCTTCTGTCGGCTCCTGCTGTAATGCCAGAATTGCCTCCTCTATTTTCTCATTTCCCTGTAAACCTTTATCTTTCTTTTCGTCCATAACCGTAATGTTGTCCTTTTTAATTGTAGTCGTTAAATCACTTCATCCTATTTCCCATGTCCCTTGCGCAATCTTGTATGCAATCTGTCGAATTCCATAAGAGCCACAGGCAACACAGCTTATGCCTATGTCCATCATACCATAAATGCCTCCGCAATTCCACTCACGTTTCCCTCCAGAAGCCGTCTTTTCCTTGACAGTGGGGATATTCGTTGCTAACATGAACCTGAGCGTTTGATGCTTAGAAATGAGGATAATTATGGATACTTTTGACCCGAAGCACATTTACAGCGATGCCGCAAAGCTGGCTCGTCTGAAAGATAAAAAGCTTTTCCTGTTCGATATCGACGGCACCATTGCCGTAGGCGATACCTTGTATGAGGGAAGTGCGGATCTTCTCCGCTACATTCAGGCCATCGGCGGCAGGGCTTATTACATTACCAACAATTCCACAAAAAGCGGACTGGACTATGTGAAAAAATTCCACGATGCATTTCACCTGGACAGCACGGAGGATCAGTTCATCACCTCCGGCTATATGACGCTGCGTTTTTTGAAGGAGAATTATGCAGACAAGAAAATCTTCGTTCTGGGAACCGCTTCCTTTGTGGCGGAACTGCGAAAGAATGGCCTCTGGGTAACCGAGGTCTGCGAGGACAGCATTGACTGCGTGGTCGTTGCCTATGACAGTGAATTAAATTATGCAAAGCTTACCGAAGTCTGCAAGATTTTATTCACCCAGGATGTTCCTTTCTACGGCACCAACCCGGATCTGCGCTGCCCCATCGACTTCGGCTTTATCCCCGATTGCGGTGCCATCTGCGACATGATCACCGCCACCACAGACAAACAGCCCATCTATCTGGGCAAGCCCAGCAAAGAGGTCGTAAAGCTTTGCCTTGAAGTCTCCGGCTTCACTCCCGAGGAGACTCTGGTGGTTGGCGATCGTCTGTACACCGATATTGCCTGCGGCATCAACGGTGGTGTGGACACCTGTGTTCTCTTCACCGGCGAGGCACAAAAAAAGGATATTCTGACTCCCGAGGGGGAGCCGAATACCCAATATCTGCCGGACTATGCTTTTGAAAATGTGCAGGAATTATTAAATGCCTGCCAGGGTGAAATAAATTTTAAATAGCTCTCTTCACGACACCGATTCCCAACGGATAAGGCCCGGTGTGTACGCCAATGGTGGCACCGATCTGGAAGGTGGGAATGGTGTCGATGTCGTATCCCTTTTCTTTCAGTCTGCCTGCCAGTCTGTCGCGGAACTCTACGGCTTCTTCATAATCGTAGCCATATCCCACGCAGACGCTGTAATTGGCAATATCTGCCTTTTCCTCTGCAAAATATGCTAACAGCAGATCGATATTTTTATCTACCGTCTTGCGACGGCTTCTGCCGATACCGGAGGGGAAGATTTCTCCCTCTTTTAAGGTAATGATGGGCTTGATGCCAAGCAGGCTGCCGGCCACGCTGGCTACTTTGCCGATACGTCCGCCGTGCTTTAAATATTCCATATTTCCTACGGTGAAAAAGATTCTGCCGGAGCTCTTGATCTCATTCAGGCGATCGATACTCTCCTGGTAACTCTTCCCCGCATCTCTAAGGCGTACCGCTTCCAATACATAGATGCCTTGCAATACGGTATTCACAGTAGAGTCGCAGACATAAATCTGTGCATTGGGATATTCCTCTTCCAGGATCGCTTTTGCATTCAGAGCAGACTGCATGGAGCCGCTGAACTTGGTGGTGATACAGATGCAGATGATGGGAGTTCCCGCCTTGACAAAAGGAAGAAATGCATCTACATAATCCTGCACGGAAGGCATGGAAGACTTCGGATATACATCCGGGTGATCCACCATTTCCTGATAGAACTCACGGACACCGATCTCTATCATTTCCTTCTGGTATTTCTCCTCTTCAAAAGATACATAAAAGGGAACTACCGTAATGTCTTTTTCTTTGGTCAGCTCCATGGGAAGATCACAGGAACCGTCTGATATAATATGAAATGCTTCGCTCATTATCGCATACACCTTTCTACTTGTTTGCAGAGTTTAGCTTACCACGTTGTGGAGTAAAAAGCAATGAGTTTTTGCTATTATATTTCATTTCGTGGTGTTTTATGTTGTTTTATGTAGTTTTTATTACTATATGTATGGAAAATCCGAATTACGCGATATTTGTCGATGAAAGTTTGTCAACCAACATACAACATTCGTTGACAATGGGCAGTTCTCTCGATATACTTGAGTTGTTAACCATTCATTCCCCCAGTTAACATTTTCTGCAGGAATGACCCCCTTTCATTCTCTGCAAACCCAAAAAACAGCCCGGCAGGATCTCCTGTCGGGCTGCGTTATTGTCTTCTATTATTCCTATCTTTATATGGAGTAATCCAGATTCTCCAGGCGCTTGTTCCGTCGTTCCACCAGATCCGCAATGGTGACTCCGTCCACTACCTTGTTCACTGCATCATACAATTCCTGCCATACCTCCAGAGTCTCACAGGTATCACATCGTTCGCAGATATCAGCGCCTTCCTCCAGACATGCCACCGGAGCCAGTGAGCCTTCCGTCAGTCGTAAGATCATTCCTACAGTAAAATCTGCCGGATCCTTGGCAATACGATAACCGCCCTGGGCACCACGGACGCTTTTTACATAACCTGCCTTGTTCAAAACAGCAATGATCTGCTCCAGATACTTTTCGGAAATCCCCTGTCTGGCAGCAATTTCTTTTACCTTGATACACTCTCCGTTGTTGTTCAATGCCAGATCCAGCATGACACGTACTGCATATCTTCCTTTGGTTGAAATTTTCATCCTATCCTCATTTCCGAGCATCTTCCTGCTCTGTTTCACTTTTAATGTCCGCCGGCTTATACCAAAGCGATTCTGAACTGCTCCAAATTTTCCACGGTTTCCACAGATTCTATCTTCTTTTCTCTTTTCCCAGAGTTCATATAGGATTTGTGGAAACAACAGAAAAATCAGGAGAGCACCCATGAATGCTACTCGATGGAATGCTCTCCGGATTTCGCATTACTTTACTGTCGCTTCATCTTACTTGTAAGGGATAACGCCACCATTATAATTGTCATTGATATACTGCTTGATCTCATCAGACTTCAGGGTATCTACCAGTGCCTTGATCTTAGGCAGATTCTCGTTGCCTTCCTTAACAGCGATTACATTTACATAAGTAGCGGCTGCTTCGGAATCATCGCTCTCATACAGCAGAGCATCGTCTGCAACAGTCAGGCCTGCTTCCATAGCATAGTTGCCGTTCAGGACACCGAAGGATACTTCCGGAAGGGTTCTGGGAACCTGTGCTGCTTCCAGCTCTACGAAGGTGATGTTGTGAGGGTTCTCAACGATATCCTTAGTAGTAGCGGTCAGACCTACACCATCCTTCAGAGTGATGTAACCATTATCCTGTAACAGTAACAGAGCACGTGCCTCGTTGGTGGTATCGTTGGGTACTGCGATGGTTGCATTGTCAATGTTGTCTAAGCTGGTCTCGGTTCCGGGATACAGTCCGAAAGGCTCATAGTGGATACCGCCGGCATTTACCAGGTGAGTACCCTTCTCCTCGTTGAAGCTCTCCAGATAAGGGATATGCTGGAAGTAGTTCGCATCGAACTCACCAGACTCTACTACTTCATTGGGCTGTACATAATCATCAAATACCTGAACCTCCAGAGTATAACCCTGCTCCTCTAACAGAGGCTTTGCTGCCTCCAGGATCTCTGCATGAGGTACTGCAGTTGCAGCTACCTTAATGGTCTTGTCGTCGGCTCCCTTGCTGCCGCAGCCGGTCAGTGCGCTCACGGACAATGCTGCAACGGCGATCAAAGCGATTACTTTCTTTTTCATAATATTTCTCCTCCTAAATCATTCGTTCATAATATTAACTTTATTGAATCAGGTGATCCGCACCTGTCTCAACCTTTTATCAAACCATCTTATCTGGTTCTCTTGTCCAGCTTTTTGGATAACTTCATTCCAGCATATTGCATCAGCTGTACCAGCACTATCAGCAATACCACAGTCACCCACATGATGCTGCTATCGTAACGGTAGTAACCGTAACGGATTGCGATATCACCCAGTCCGCCACCGCCGACGATACCCGCCATAGCGGAGTATCCCAGGATCGTACCAAGAGCAATCGTTACATTGACGATCAGGGAAGTCTTTGCCTCTCCGATCATTACTTTCCAGATGATGGTCCAGAGGTTCGCTCCCATGCTCTGTGCCGCCTCAATAACGCCGTGATCCACTTCCAACAGAGAGGACTCTACCATTCTGGCTATAAACGGTGCCGCTGACAGTGTCAACGGAACGATCGTTGCGGTCGGTCCATAGCTTTTTCCTACGATGATCCTTGTCAAAGGCTGAATCACGATCAGCAAAATCAAAAACGGAAAGCTTCGAACAACATTCACGACCACATCTAATACCTTATAAATAATCTTATTCGGTCGAAGTCCCTTCGGTGCGGTAATTACCAGGGCAATTCCCATCGGCAGTCCGAGCACATACCCCATAAACGTTGTTGCCAACGTCATGTACAAAGTAACAAAGATGCCTTCCACCACCATCATAGTCGTTGCATTATCCCACATAGTCTCTCAACTCCTCCACTTCCAGTTTTCTCTCCTGTAAATAATGAACCATCTTGTTCGCCGCCATTTCATCCTCCGGCAGCTGTAAGATCATCTGTCCATGGGCGATACCGCCGATGTCCTTGGTATCCGCTAACAGGATATTAACGGGAGCCTTGCACTCCAGCACCATATTGGCGATCACAGGTTCAAAAGAAGAATTCTCAGTGAAAACAATGCGGATGCAGCGTTTGCCGGACATTTCCTTTGCCTTGGGATCCACCATGAACACCAGCTTTCTTGCGGCTGCGGACTGGGGTCTGGAGAATACCTCCTCCACAGTACCGTGCTCTGCCAGTTCTCCGGCATCGATAATGGCTACATGGGAACAGATCTCCTGTACCACAGCCATCTCATGAGTGATGATCACGATGGTGATGCCGTACTGTTTGTTGATGTCCTGTAATAATTTCAGGATCTCCTTGGTCGTCGTGGGATCCAGCGCACTGGTCGCCTCGTCACACAGCAGGATCTTCGGCGTATTGGCAAGAGCTCTTGCGATTGCCACACGCTGCTTCTGTCCACCGGAGAGTTGGGAAGGATAAGCGTCTGCCTTTTCCTTCAGTCCTACAATCTCGAGCAGTTCCATAGCGCGCTTTCTGGCTGTCTGCTTCTTCACACCCACGATCTCCATGGGAAAGCATACATTGTCCAGAACACTTCTCTGCATGAGCAGATTAAAATGCTGAAAGATCATCGCAATGCCTGTACGAACCTTACGAAGTTCGGCCTCAGTCAGTGTCGAAAGATCCTGATCTTCTACGACTACGGTTCCCGTGGTGGGCTTCTCCAGATAGTTCAGGCAACGTACCAGGGTAGATTTTCCGGCACCACTCATACCGATGATGCCGTAGATGTCTCCCTTGTTGATATCCAGGCTGATACCCTTTAAGGCTTCTACCTGATTATCTTTACCAATAAAAGTTTTTGTTACATTCTTGATCTGAATGATCGGTTCCATAAGTTCCTCCATTCCAGGTTCGCGCTTTTAAGGGGAGAAAAGCGCAAATTCCTTGAATTCCTAGTACCATGCCATACATTCTAACACAAGAATGCAAGTCTGTCCAGTTCTGCAAATTTCGTCTTAAGCTTCTGCAAACATAGGGGTGGACAGGTATCTGTCACCGGAATCGGGAAGCAATGCTACGACTGTTTTGCCTGCATTTTCAGGGCGTTTTGCGATCTGTGCTGCTGCGTACAGAGCTGCGCCGGAGGTGATTCCTACCAGGATACCTTCCTTATGAGCGATGAGGCGGCCGGTGGTAAATGCCTGATCGGTAGTAACGGTAAAGATCTCATCATAAATGCCGGTATTCAGAACGGAAGGAACGAATCCTGCGCCGATACCCTGCAGCTTATGCGGTCCGGGCTGTCCGCCGGAAAGTACGGGAGAATCTGCAGGCTCTACTGCTACGATCTTCACATTGGGATTCTTGGATTTTAAATAAGTACCAATGCCGGTCACGGTTCCGCCGGTACCTACACCCGCTACGAAGATATCAACCTTTCCATCAGTGTCTTCCCAGATCTCAGGACCGGTGGTAGCTGCATGTGCGGCAGGGTTCGCGGGGTTATCAAACTGTCCGAGGATTACAGCTCCAGGGATGGACTTTTCTAACTCCTCTGCCTTGGCGATAGCACCCTTCATGCCCTTGGCGCCTTCGGTCAGTACCAACTCTGCACCGTATGCCTTCAGGAGGTTACGGCGCTCCACACTCATGGTCTCGGGAAGGGTAAGAATGGTTCTGTATCCCTTGGCTGCAGCCACACTTGCCAGGCCGATACCGGTGTTGCCGGAGGTGGGTTCGATGATGGTGGAACCTTCTTTTAAAATACCCTTCTTCTCGGCATCTTCGATCATTGCCAGTGCGATTCTGTCCTTAACGCTTCCTGCGGGATTGAAGTACTCCAGCTTTGCCAACAGTTCTACGCCTTCGATATTCTGATCCTTCGAGTAGTTTGTCACCTTTAAAAGGGGTGTATGTCCGATCAGCTGGGTTGCGGATGTGTAAATCTTACTCATAATAGAATCCTCCTTAAACCTGAAAATTGTGTTTGTTTTTATTTCCTACTTATCTGATATGGATGTTATGAATTTATACTATACTATTCCGCTAGGAATGTCAATCATTATTTTTTAAAATTTTTGAGAGTTGTGCCGTGGAACGGAAAATGGTATTTTAGGTAATTAATCCGTAGCCTCCATTGGGGCCAGGAGCCGCTTTTGCGTCTCCGTAGTCACGACAGCAGGTAAGAAACGCGGCACGCTCATACTTTAGTACGATGCGCTCATGTCGCAGAGCGTAGCGGTACATAAGCGTGAAAAGTACTTGCGCAATGTGTCCCTTAGGACGCTATGATACCGACGTCTGCTTACGGCCTGTTTATTCTTACCTGCTGTCGTGACTACTGGGTTATTGTCATATTTTATGATACCAGGGTCAAAAGGTCTAATCCCATATGAGCTTGCTCATAAATGGGTGAAAGACCTTGGGACCCGCCCCGATATGAGCATGAAAGTGGGATGATAATCCCACGGTATGCGAATATTGGGTAGGGTGCTATGTGCCAGTGGCACATGTCTAGCACGGACCGAAGCGGAGCGGAGACGTGGGAGTGCGTAGCACGGAACAATCCGTAGGCATCAAAGTCGGGGGCTTTTGGCCCCGACATCATTTCAGGGAAATATTGTAACTCCCTTTTTACAAAAGTGTGTCTGATGCATATTAACTCATAATTATACGAAACACCACTTTTTATTCATTTTCTATTCATTTCTGGCTAATGAGTATTCATTTTTACTCTAAGTTGTCGTGCAATTTATTAGATTGGAATTTTGAAAGAGCCAGCACCTTGAATGGACTGGCTCTTTCAATATCTCATGTAATTGACAAATTGGAATTGTTCTGCTTAGTTTGGCAACTCGCTTTCTTCAACGGGAACTGCCTCTAAATCAGTGTTGCTCCAATAAGAGCTAATATCTGCACTTGTAAAGTATTCAAAATTATCTGTGGAAGATTTCAGATTGCCTGTCTTTACTCCATAGCAACCATAAATCAGTTCATAACTTGTTCCATCAGAAAGGTTAAATCTGAAACTGGTTATCTCTGCTCCAGCGGTTTCCTCTACTTCTTTGAGTTCCAAGGATAGCCCCTCAAACATATCATACAAGTTCTTTATGGTTTCTTCGGCAACAATGACCTTCTTTTCTGCTGACACAGGTGCTCCAACAAAGTGATACATTTCTATATTTTCAACATCACCTACCTCAAAAGGCAAATCAATATTGACTGTCTTGTTGTTGCACCCAACCAAGCCAAGCACACAAACCACTGCTAAAACTAATGCTATCAACTTTTTCATACAATCAACCTCCTTCGTCAAATTCCGATTTATCCCTCTGCCCCATGCTTACATTGCTCTTCTTCCCCCTCAAGTTCCTGCAACGCATGATAATAATTTTCCATCCACGCTGCCTGTTCCCGCGCTTTTAACGCTTCTGAATCCTCCTCCTCGATGTCCTCAGGCCACTCTTCTCCTTCTTGTAATCCCTGCATAAGCAACCAGTTGTGAGGCATTTGAAATTGAAGTATTTCTCCCAGATCACTTTCCAACGTAACCGCTGTCATCATCGGCTCGCCCGGCAAGCGTTCCTCATCTCCATCATCCATTTCGTCCATTCGTTGTATTGTCCACATTTCAAAGTTCCTCTATCCCAGTGATAAGCCCCTCAAAAATATTACGTTCATATTACGCTCCGGCAAAAGTCCGGGCGAGGCGCGTTCACATGGCGCATATCCGTCTGCCGCATGCAAGCATGCGCAACCGTCTCTGTTCATACCCGCAGTGCTCGTCCGAAAAATCATAGATTTTCCGGACTGACGGGCATTCGCCCTATCATCCGCAACATCTGCGATATATAGCCTGCAAGCAGACATATATCGCAGCCGTCACGTCTGGCACTGCTCATTGCATATGCACATTATATCACATCTTTTTTTAATTGCAAACAAATGTTCGCTTTTGTTATAAAAAGAGTTCTCTCCACAGAATGCATTTTCTTATAAAGCAGGAAAAGACACCCATCCACTTCGTACATATCACTTTGTACAAGTAAACAGGTGCCTTTTTCCCAACCAGCGATCCTGAAACGATCGCGCTATTTCTTCTTTTGTTATCCGTAATTTATATAAGAAAGTCTATGCTTCCCACAAAACACAATGATAAAGTCAGTAACACAATTACTGATTGTCCATGCTTGCAGCAAGCGCATCCGCAAGTGCCTCAAGCTGTCCTTCCTGCTCCGGTGCCATCGCCGATTTTATGGTGATCTGTGTATCTAGGATCGTCACATTTTTCAGTTCCGCCAGCTTTTCTCTCATCTGCTTTGCCGTCGTCGGTGCCCAGGTGCCGTTCTCCATCAATGCTACGGTCTTGTTCTGGACGGCAAGCGCTTTCATGTCGGCGAGCAGGTTCTCCATCACCGGATAGATGCCTCCGTTGTAAGTCGGCGCCGCAAACACCACATGGCTTGCGCGGAAGATCTCACTGATGAGCTCCGACACATGGGTGTTCGAGACATCATAAACGGCAATCTTCTTCACGCCCTTTGCCGCAAGTCTTCCTGCAAGCGCATCCGCCGCCGATGCCGTGTTACCGTACATGGTTGCATACAGAATCACAACCGCCTGATCCTCCGCCTCATAGGTGCTCCACTTCTGATATTTTTCCAGAATATAGCCCAGATTCTCCCTCCAGATCGGTCCGTGGAGCGGGCAGATCACTGCGATCTCCAGCCCGGAGGCTTTCTTTAACAATGCCTGCACCGATGCACCGTACTTTCCGACAATGTTCGTGTAATATCTTCTGGCATCATCCAGCCAGTCGCGGTCAAAATCGACTTCATCCGCAAAAATATTGCCGTTCAATGCGCCAAACGTTCCGAATCCGTCCGCAGCAAAAAGCACCTTGTCCTTCTCATCATAGGTTACCATTACCTCCGGCCAGTGTACCATCGGCGCCATCACAAAGTGCAATGTATGCGCACCGGTTGCAAGCGTATCTCCCTCTTTTACCGTCACGGCTCTCTCCGCGAAATCCGTTCCGAAGAACTGTTTTATCATTCCAAATGTCTTGGTGTTTCCGACCACCTGCACTTCCGGATAACGGCGCACCAGATCCCCGATCATCGCACAGTGATCCGGTTCCATGTGATTGACAATCAGATAATCCAGTTTCCGTCCGTCGAGCACATGCTCCAGATTTTCAAAAAACTGTCCCGCCACGGACGCATCGACTGTATCCAAAAGTACCGTCTTCTCATCCAATAATACATAAGAGTTGTAGGATACCCCGCGCGGAATTGGAAATATATTTTCAAACAGCGCCAGTCTTCTGTCACTGGCTCCAACCCAAACAATATCCTCAGTCACTTTTCTTACGTTGTACATAGTGTTCCTCCTTCTGTCCGGCAGTCTGCCGTCTCATATTCTACCTGTTTGGTATGAATTATAAATCAGATTTCTGGAAATTGCCACCCAAAAATGCACTCTGTATGTATTTTTCTGCATACAGATGAAAATATGCAAAAAGAGCATTCCCGGCAAAAATTATCTACCTGAAATGCTCTCTCTTCCTTATGCTGTTCTGTCGACTTTTCTGCCGGATAAACAGCGTTCTGCCGTCCACCCGTCATTGCAGTCTGCCGTTTGCAGCACTCCTACTGCGCTGCGTTTCTGCCGCAGCACTGCTTATACTTCTTGCCGCTTCCACACGGACACGGATCGTTCGGATATACCTTTGCCGCAGCACGCTTCTTCGGCGTGTTCGTCGCAGACTCATCCTTGTTCGTTCCGGTCACTTTCGCTACCTGCTCACGCTCAACCTTCTGCTCAATCTTCACATGATACAGTAGCCGGATCGTATCCTCCTGAATGCTCGCCGTCATCTCGTCGAACATGTCAAATCCTGCCATCTTGTACTCGACAAGCGGATCTCTCTGTCCGTAGGACTGCAGTCCGATACCCTGACGAAGCTGATCCATATCATCAATGTGATCCATCCACTTGCGGTCGATCACCTTCAGGAGAACGACACGTTCAAGTTCACGGAACTGCTCCGGCTCAGGGAACTCCGTCTCCTTCGCCTCATACAGCTTCACTGCACGCTCCTTTAACAGATGCTTCAGTTCCTTATTATTCTTAACGCTGTCCACGTCCTCCGGCGTCACTGCCTGCATCGGAATCATGGAGAGGATCAGCTGGTTCAGTTCATTCAGATCCCACTCTTCCTTCGGAATATCAGAAGAAATACAGGTATCTACACAATTTTCCACACGATCCGTGATCATCTTGAAAATCGCATCGCGCATGTTCTCTCCGTCCAGTACGCGGCGGCGCTCCTTGTAGATAATCTCTCTCTGATCGTTCATAACCTGATCATACTCAAGAAGATTCTTTCTGATACCGAAGTTGTTGCCCTCGATCTTCTTCTGCGCTTTCTCAATCGCAGATGTCAGCATCTTATGCTGGATCTGCTCACCTTCCGGAACACCGAGTGCATTGAAAATGTCCATCAGCTTCTCAGAACCGAACAGACGCATCAGATCGTCTTCCAGAGAAATGAAGAACTGGGACTCACCCGGATCTCCCTGACGTCCGGAACGACCGCGCAGCTGGTTATCAATACGTCTGGATTCATGACGCTCTGTGCCGATGATCTTCAAACCGCCTGCAGCCTTCGACTCATCATCCAGCTTAATATCGGTACCACGTCCTGCCATGTTGGTCGCGATCGTCACCGCTCCATGCTGTCCGGCACCGGCTACAATCTCAGCCTCTTTTTCATGGAACTTTGCGTTCAATACCGTATGCGGAATTCCCTCGCGCTTCAGCATGCCGCTGATCAGCTCGGAAGTATCGATATTGATGGTACCGACAAGTACCGGCTGTCCCTTTTCATGGGATTTTACCACTTCCTCCACAACCGCCTTGTATTTTTCATTCTTTGTCTTGTATACAACATCATGATGATCGATACGGGCGATCGGACGGTTGGTCGGGATCTCGACGACGTCCATGCCGTAGATGTCACGGAACTCCTTCTCCTCCGTCAATGCGGTACCGGTCATACCTGCTTTCTTCTCAAACTTATTAAAAAAGTTCTGGAATGTGATTGTTGCCAGAGTCTTGCTCTCTCTCTTGACCTTCACATGCTCCTTCGCCTCAATCGCCTGATGAAGTCCGTCTGAATAACGGCGTCCCGGCATGATACGTCCGGTAAACTCATCGACGATCATAACCTGATCATCCTTCACCACGTAATCCTGATCGCGGAACATCAGGTTATGCGCGCGCAGTGCCAGAATAATGTTATGCTGAATCTCCAGATTCTCAGGATCAGCCAGGTTCCCAATCTTGAAAAACTGCTCGACCTTCTTCACACCATCCTGTGTCAGGCTGACCACTTTATCCTTCTCGTTTACGATGAAGTCTCCGGTCTCCTCCTGCTCCACGCCCATGATGGCATCCATCTTGGAGTACTCCGGCATATCCTCACCGCGCTTCATCTGGCACGCCAGAATATCGCATGCCTCATACAGTCTGGTGGATTTGCCGCTCTGTCCGGAAATGATGAGCGGTGTACGCGCCTCATCAATCAATACCGAGTCGACCTCATCGATGATGGCAAAATGCAGTCCGCGCTGCACCAGCTGTTCCTTATAGATTACCATGTTATCACGCAGATAATCAAAGCCAAGCTCATTGTTTGTCACGTAGGTAATGTCACAGTTATAAGCATCCCGGCGCTCATCGTTCGTCATCTCGTTCAAAACCACGCCGACTTTCAGTCCCAGGAATTCATGGACCTGTCCCATCCACTCAGAGTCACGCTTTGCCAGATAGTCGTTGACTGTGACGATGCACACGCCCTTGCCCTCAAGTGCATTTAAGTATGCTGGCAGTGTCGATACCAGAGTCTTACCTTCACCGGTCTTCATCTCAGCGATACGTCCCTGGTGGAGAATGATACCACCGATAATCTGCACACGGTAATGCTCCATGCCGAGCACACGCTTCGCCGCCTCACGCACCGTCGCATATGCCTCCGGGAGAAGATCGTCCAGCGTCTCGCCGTTCTCCAGTCTCTCCTTATATTCCTTCGTCTTGTTCTTTAATTCTTCATCGGAAAGTGCTCCCATCGCCTCGCGGTAAGATTCCACCTTGTCGACAAGCGGGTAAATCCGCTTTAACTCACGCTCGCTGTGGGTTCCGAAGATCTTCGTTATTGCACTCATAAAAAGCTCCTACTCCTGTTTTTACACAAAACTGTGCCAAAATCCATTCTCCTGCGGGGCTCCTGCAAGAGGGTATGACCCCGCACAATATTGTTATTGTAACACTTTTCCAGCACCACCACAATAAAAACAGGCGTAAAAGAATTGTAAATTTTTTATTAACTGCCGCTTTACTGCAAATTTTTCTTGCACACTTCCGGTTCCATGTTATACTCAAAAGTGATCTCAACGATATATTTTTTCAATAAAGGAGGATTTCAAAATGACATACACATATAAGACCAAGGGCACCTGCTCCACACAGATTGATCTTGAATTAGAGGGCAACATCGTGCATAATGTAAAGTTCACCGGCGGCTGCAACGGCAATCTTCAGGCGATTCCGAAGCTCGTCGAGGGTCTTACCGTTGAGCAGGTTGAGGAGAAAATCGGCGGCATCTCCTGCAACGGACGCCCGACTTCCTGCGGCGATCAGCTGGCTAAGGCCTGTCGCGAAGCCTACGAGGCATCCAAGCAGGCGTAAGGAAACACCTGTAAACGCAAAACGCGCCTGTCCCGGAACAGGCGTATTGATTTTTGTGGACTAAGTTGCAGGAGTAGAAACCGAGCGCTCAATGTTCCGGCTGTAACGGAGGCGGCATTTCTAATCGCAAAATCCGCCCCTGCCAGAAGCGGCCGGAACATAAGATGCTCTGATTTTTTGCATAATAAAACGTCCCCGGCATTTTCCGTCTCTGTCTCCGCCCGGCTCCGTCAGATCTGCGTTACGTCGGGGTCTGCAGAATCGGCTGGATCTGTTTGCCGGCGAGCGCCGCCTCGATTGTGTCCGGCAGGAGCTCCATTTTTGCGATCATGGAGTTCGGCTTGCTCTTGCAGTTGTCCTGCCCGAACGGAACGAAATAAATATTTTTCATATTCATCAGCATTCCGATATTCTTAAAGCTGGCGCCGAGCGCATCGTTCGTCGAGATGGCAATCACAAGCGGCTTACCGTTGCGCATATGCGCTTTGGTCGCCATCAGCACCGGCGTATCCGTGATTCCGTTGCAGAGTTTTGCCGCCGTATTTCCGGTGCAGGGCGCAATGACCATGATGTCCAGAAAATTATTCGGTCCGATCGGCTCCGCCGCACAGATGGTACGGATGCCCTCATTTCCGGTAATCTCGCAGATTCCGTCCACATAATCTTTCGCACTTCCGAACCGCGTGTCACACGTCTGCGCATTAAATGAAAAAACCGGCACCACATTGGCGCCCATATCACACAGCCGCTGGATCTCTTTTCTCGTCTTCGCAAACGTACAAAACGAACCGGTAATTCCAAGCCCGATATTATAATTGGAAAAATCCATCACATTTCATGCTCCTTTCGCACGAATCTCTCCACCGCCCGGTCCAGAATATAGGCGCTCTCCTTCGGCGCATATTTTCCCGGAAGTCCAAGTGCCAGATCCGCACGGATGCCGCACTCTCTGGCGCAGGCAAAATCCGTACCGCCCGGTTTGGACGCGATGTCTAAAATATATGCATCCCGCGGCAGTTCGCGGATGATCGCACCTGTAACCACAGGCGCCGGAACCGTGTTGACCAACATTGCCGCCCCCATCGCTTCCTCCGGTCCAAACGCAAAATCCGCGGCATAAAATCCATCCTTCTTGGCAAGTTTGCGCACTTCCCGTCTTCTTGCCAGCACCGTCACGCGCGCGCCGAGCGCTTTCAGCCTCGCAGCCACCGCTCTGCCGCAGCAGCCGTAACCGGTGACGATAATTTTTGCCTCCTCAATGTTATAAGGGCTGTGGTTCACAAGCTCCGCGATCACGCCCTCCGCCGTCGCCACTGCATTTTCTTCCGTCACAATCTCATCTTTCATAAAATCCAGATAGTGAATGTCCCGGCGCTCCAAAAGCTCCTGCTGTTCTGTGGAGAAGCAGCCTCCAAGCACCAGCGTATCGTTCGTCAGGTTTTTATTCAATATATCGTTCAGCATTTTCTGTTCCGGTATCTTTGTCACCGGAATCGGGAGGATCAGCATATCCGCCTCCGCCAGAAAACTTTTCAACTTCTCGAGCTGTTCTTTTACCGTCCCGCTGTTTCTGATATCCAGGCAGCGTACGTTGAGTCCTCTTTTGGTCATAATCTCCGCCAGATAGACCTGACGCATGTCACTGATGAGAAGTATGGTCTGTCTATTCATAGAATTACGCTCCCTTCTCTTTATTATATGAAACGCGCGCTCTTCTGCCACAGCGAAGCATTTACATGTATTTTACGAAAAATATATATTATATCTATTGCATCTATATTTTCAGAATATTTTTGCATTCATTCTTTGTTTATTGTTTTTAAATATTTTTTATTATAATTTTCTCATTTTATGCTTGACTTTTTCTCATATATCAGATAGAATAAAGACAACAAAAAGAAAGGAAAACGAAATCGAAGGAAAGGAAGGTACAAGCCACCAGAAACGTAACGATTTACTCAAAACGATATTAAGGAAAGAGAGGTACAGACCACCGAAAACGTAATTGCATTCGTTTTTTTCTAACTCCCGAAGAACACACGTGACAATCCAAATCATGGAAAGAGGAATCAGTATCAGATGAGCCAATCAGATATGATGCGATATCCACCGTCATAAGTAGAGTGATACAAAGGTACGAAGGAAGCGAAGAAGTCCGAAAGAAAAAGAAAAGAGAGGTACAGTCCCATGGACGAGATAGTTTAGAAGGCGGCATCGATTCAAATGAATAGGATGTCGCCTTCGTCGTTTTATTTCTTCTATTATTTTATGTGCTTTTCCTGCCTGCTCTCCGTCCCGGACGTATCCGTCTGCTGCCATGGATTATCTTCATCCGGATCGGTCGGGTCCCAGTGACAGTCCGGATCTGATTTATCCAGTTTTTGTGCTTCCGGTTTCCCGAGCGGTCCCGGATCATCCCCGTCGTATATTTCAACGGTAGTGCCTTCCGGGCAGTTCTCCGCAATCCATTTTGCGTCCTCCACCGTCAGTCTCACGCAGCCCATCGATGCCTGCTGTCCCAGCTTATTATATTTATCCGTACAGAGCGTGTCCTTTGCGCGCTTGTAATAGGGCACAGAATGAAACAGGATTCCCCCGTGAATCCGCGTCGCATACTGCCCATACACACCTCCGTAGAGTTCCCTCCACAGATACTTGGTGGAAATCTGATAGGTTCCGCGCGGCGTTGCGTTGTAAAGTCCGGTCGAACACACCATTGCCTTATAAGGTACCGTATACTCCCCCTCCTCATCCCGGGTGTAGATCGTGACACAGTTCTGCTTGCGGTTGATGCGGATATAATACGGAATTTCCGGTGTCTGCGGCTCCTTAGCATCCGCTTCCGCTTTTTCGGTTCCGTTTACGTCCGGCATCTCAGTCTCTTCCTGCCGCACCGATTCCGTCCCTTCCAACTGCAAGTCTTCCCCGTTCCCTGCATTCTCACCGGTCTGCACCATCCCGCCGCTGCCATTTTCCTCCGCATCCGTTTTGGCATTCTCACTGCTTCCTGTAAGCGGTGTCTCTCCATCGTCTGCGAGCAGAATGTTTTCCGTGCTGCCGTCCATCACCAGTTCTTCCCGCTGGTACTCCCTGGTCCACAGTCCATTGTCGCCGCTTAGCACCGCCAGTGCAGACACATTCCACTCCATCTTAAGCGCTACAAACTCAAACAATGTCAGTGTGCACAAAAAGACAGTGACTGCAGCCACAATCATGTGGGCAGCCCTGCCTTCCATCATACGCTGTAATTCATTTCGCTCGTGCTTGTCGTTCTTCATATCTTAATCTTAGAGCTGGGTCTCCACGAAAATGTCATAGATCGCACGGATCGCCGGTTCAAAATCCGCGTTGCTCACACCGATAATAATATTAAGCTCAGAAGATCCCTGATCGATCATCTTGACATTGATGTTTGCATGTGCCAGTGCCGAGAAGATACGGCCTGCCGTTCCCCTGGTCGACTTCATGCCGCGTCCCACAACCGCGATCAGCGCCAGATCACCCTCCAGCTCGATACTGTCCGGTTTTGCCAGACGGTGAATTGCCGAAATCACTGCCTGTTCCTTGCCCTCGAATTCCGGCTGGTGAACGAAGATCGTCATCGTGTCGATGCCGGACGGCATATGCTCGAATGAGATATTGTTCTCCTCAAACGCGGACAATACTTTTCTCCCGAATCCCACCTCGGAGTTCATCATATCTTTATCAATATTGACGGAGACAAAACCTTTTTTGCCGGCAATGCCGGTAATGGTGTATTTCGACTGATGGCAGGTGCTCTCCACGATCCAGGTTCCCTCATCATCCGGCGCGTTGGTATTGCGGATGTTGATCGGAATTCCCGCTTTTCTCACCGGAAACACTGCGTCCTCGTGAAGCACGCTGGCGCCCATATAGGAAAGCTCGCGCAGCTCACGGTATGTGATCGTCTTGATCGGCTGCGGATCCTTAATGATGCGCGGATCTGCAATGAGAAAGCCTGACACGTCTGTCCAGTTCTCATAGCAGGTGGCATGTACCGCACGCGCCACGATGGATCCCGTGATGTCGGAACCGCCTCTGGAAAAGGTCTTGATCGTTCCGTCCGGCAGTGCCCCGTAGAATCCCGGAATTACCGCACGCTCGCATTTCTCCAGACGCTCTGCCAGCACCTTATTGGTCTTCTCCGCGTCAAAAGTTCCGTCCTCCTCGAAGGAAATCACCTCTGCCGCATCCACAAACTCGTAGCCAAGGTAATTCGCCATAATAATACCGTTCAGATATTCGCCGCGGGACGCCGCATAGTCAACCCCCGCTTTATTTTTAAAGTTCTCACTGATCTTTTTGAATTCTTCCTCCAGTGACAGCTTCAGATTCAGTCCATTGATAATTGTGTCATAGCGGTCCTTGATCTTCATCAGCGGCACGCGGAAATCCTCCTCCGCCTCCACCAGCGCATAACAGGCATATAACATATCTGTGACCTTGGTGTCCTTGGCATTGCGTTTTCCCGGGGCACTCGGCACTACATAACGTCTTTCCTTGTCCGCCTGAATGATCTTCCCCCCTTTTGCAACCTGTTCCGCACTTGCCAGAGAGCTGCCGCCAAACTTCACAACTTTAATCATTTTTCTGTTCCTCCAATTACCAGCTATTGTCAGGGACGCTTCCGTCCTCGCTTTAACGATTTAATATAACGATATATATATTATCATAAATGGCGGTTCCGTCAAATGATTTTTTTGAAAAATCGCGTTTTCCTACAAAATGGCAGCCGGTCCGGCAAGCTTCTCACGTACCACATACATGGTCATGTCCGGGCGCGTTGCCACCTTCCATTTCACAAGCGTCATCTGCATCTGTTCCAGTTCGATGGCAGTGATGCACCCGGGATGCACACAGCTTCCCGCATTCAGATACAGCTCCCCGTTTTCCGGCAGTCTCGGTCTGTGTGAATGGCCGGCAATCAGATAACGGTCGTGAAGTCTGGTCCAGCCCGCCAGGCACTGTTCATACCGGACCGCCTTTTTATAATTGCGCGCCGCACTCGTGGGATCATTCACGCCGGAGCGCTCCAACGGTTTCCACACGTAGCGCACCAGGGCTCTGGAGAGCCTCCAGCACACAGAATTAAAAAAATCCGCCTGATGCCCGTGAATCATGCAGACATCCCTTCCGCCCTCGCAATTATCTAATATAATCGCCTCCGGCAGGATTTTTCTCAGCTCCATATTGTGGTTTCCATAGATGCGGCACAGCGCATTCCGGCTTTGCAGACAAGCAAACATCTCATACACGGTCTCATGATAGTGCACAATCCGGTCCATGCAGCGGTTTTCCCAGAGTTCCTCCCCGTCCCCCAGTTCCAGATAGAAGAATCCTCTCTTTATATAATGTTCCATCGCCGCCTCGTACAGGTACGCGTTTTTCAGGAAATTGTCATTTGTTGTCCCTTCCCCTCTGTGGCAGTCACTGATCACCACATAGCGGCTGCCCGTACCAAGCGGAAGGTGCAGGGCATGTTCCAATGCCCTGTCAATCCTTCGATAGCATCCCATGTTTTCACCTGCCCCGACATGATCTGTGCGTTTTCCTGGTTCTGCGGCGCGGTTTGCATCGCCCGCCCGAAAGCACCAGAATCTTCCGAAACCATCCCGGAAGCAGATAATATAGAAATACCATTCTGTCCGCCGTCCGTTTCCACGGGTATGTCACGATCCTAAATCCTCTGCACAGCAGCCTGTTCCAGAGAAGCACCGCGCTTCTGCAGATTCCCGGAATCAATCCGTGTTCCTCCGAAAAATTCATCCGCACACTGACTTCTCTTCCGCAGATGCGAAAAAGGCTGCGCGGTTTTCCGGTTTTGTGGAGACCTTCCCAGAACGCCAGCGCCATCTCCTGCTCTGGGAAAATCAGCGTCGTGGCAAGTCTGAGGCGCGACGGTTTTGTATACACGCCCATCCGAAAGCCGGTGAGCCACCAGTGTCTGGCACAGATTTCATAAAACGTTTCCTCTGCCGTGTCCAGACAGCTGCAGATTCTCGGGAGTTCTGCATCCGATACCGCTTCAAAATGCGCCGTGTGATAGGCGTGCGGCGGAATCACGCCCTTCGCATGGTAAATTCCGACCTCTCCGCCGGTGTTGATCCCGTACTGTCCCTTCCAGAATTCCACCAGCCAGGTTCTTCCCTCATAATTAAAGTACACGGGAAATGCGTCAATCACCATCCCGGCACCCACCGCCATGGTATCATATTTCGCCTCATATCCCTTGTCACGCTGCCAGGCATCCAGCCTTGAGGTAAAAATATCTTCCGACGGCAGATAAGCAAATCCAAAGGGTTCCGCCAGTTCATTGAGCAGCCGCACCCGTTCCCCGGGAGTCAATGCAAGAACTTTTTTCTTCGCCCGCACTCTGTGCACTACTGCCAGGATCAGTAGCGCCGCAAATAGTACCAGAAAGGCGATGCACAAGAGGCACCGCCCGTTTGCAAAGCACATCAGCGCGCCAGAAGTCCTCTTGCGAGATAATCAGCGAGTTCCAGCACCAGATCACTTAAATCCCGGAAGGTATCAATGCTCTGGTCATACTCACCGTTCATCTGATGTTCTATAATCTCGCGCGTCATATCCAGATAATTCAACAGAAGATTCCTCGTCTCTTTTCCTGCAAAGTAGGGATTCTGGTCAGCAAGAAGTGTTGCGATCTGATTCGCATTAGCATACCACTCCCGGATCTGCTGTTCATAATTCTCCTTATCCCCGGATTTTAACGTGCGGATGATCTGCCCCGTCATCTCCACATGTTCCACGAGCAGATTGCGCAGCTGTCTTGTGACAGCTACCGGCAGCCGCTCTGCAAAAACATCCGTGATTGCATCTGCAGTTTCCAACAGGCGTCCTTCCACTGCATACTGCTCTTTTGCATCTGCCCCGGAATCCACACTCATCATATACATCCGTGTCCAGTAGATCAGTTCCAGCCACGCCAGACGCATTGTCTCAAACAGCTGATTCACTGAATTCTGCCTCTCTCCCGCTGTCTGATTTCCGCCCGGGCGCTGTCCACCCGGAATCACCACTCCGATACCGATGTTTCCGCCCACGCCGGCATTACTGGTATTTCCACCATTTCCAGCATTACCGGTGTTCCCGGTGCTTCCGCTGTTTCCCGTGTTCCCGGTGTTTGCGCTGCCTCCCTGGGGCGGTACGTAGCTTTCCCCCGGGCAGACATAGAGCTTCATTCCTACCTGCAGGTTGTAGGGGTTTACCCCCGGATTTCCGAGTATCAGTTCCGTGACGGTTGTGTGGTACTGTCTCGCAAGGCGATACAGTGAATCCCCCTCCTGCACGGTGTGTACCATTCTATTCTGACAATACATAAAGATTCCACTTCTTTGTTTTCTCTCTTTATCTTATGTCAGATATAAGATCCTGGTGCATAATGATCTGCATATAGGGCAGGCAGACCGCGTGCTACATAATTCCTGCAAATACCGGTGCCAGCACAACTGTCAGAAGTCCCGCAACCGCAATGGCAAGACTGCTCATCGCACCTTCGATCTCTCCTATCTCCATCGCCTTGACTGTACCAACCGCATGGGATGACGCTCCGATTGCAATTCCCTTTGCCACCGGCTCCTCAATCTTAAATATACGGCAGACCGTCTCCGCCAGCATATTGCCAATCACTCCGGTAATAATAATCACTGCAACCGTGATGGTCACATAACCGCCAAGCTCCTCCGATATTCCCATGCCGATCGCGGTCGTGATGGATTTCGGCAGAAGCGTCACATACTGCGCATGATCAAAATGAAACAACAGTGCCAGTACAAGCACACACACAAGACTCGTAATCACACCGGAGATCAATCCAAGCACGATTGCCTTGGAATGTTTTTTCAAAAGCTCCACCTGCTCGTAGAGCGGGATCGCCAGACAGACCGTTGCCGGCGTCAGAAGATAGCTCAGATATTTTGCTCCCGCGTTATAACTCTCGTAAGGAATATCAAACGCGACCAGAAAAATGATCACCACGACGATCGAAATTAAAAGTGGATTACATATCGGCCACTTCAGCTTCTTTTTCAAAAATACTCCCAGTTCATAGGTCAATACGCTGATTGCCACACCGAAAAATACAGACTGATTTAAAAATTCCTTCATTGTTTTATGCCTTTCTGTTTCTGCGAATTACAAACTGTGTCACTCTTCCCGAAATCACCATAACCACAATCGTGGATACAAACATGATCACAACCACCTGCACACAGATCGGCTTTAAAGCGCTCCAGGACTCGACCAGCCCCGCCCCCGCCGGAATAAACATCACCGGCATGATCTCTATCAAAAATTTCCCTGCATCTTCCACTGCAGAGAGTTTTATTATTCCAAGCTCCAGTGCCGCAAACAACAATACCAGTCCATAGATGCTTGCCGGTACCGGAAGTGGAAGCAATGCCTTTAATCCTTCTCCAAGAAATGAAAAAAGTAAAATAATCAAAAATTGTCTCAAATGCTTCATCCTGCCGTCTCCTCTCATCGGAACTTATTATAGCAACAGTATCACAACTTTTACATCGACATTCCGACGAAATGCATGCCTTTCTTTTTCTATTTACAGTGCAACTTTCTAGTTCTTACTGCCTATATACCCCGCAAGTGTATCCAGAATCACCTGCGGTTCGATCGGCTTTGCAAGATGAGCGTTCATCCCGGCCGCCAACGACTGGCTGACATCTTCCTCATAGGCATTGGCCGTCATGGCAATTATGGGCACAGTCTGTGCATCCGTCCGGCTCATTGCCCGGATCTGTCTGGCTGCCTCCAGTCCGCTCATCACCGGCATCCGGATATCCATCACGATTGCGTCAAAATATCCCTCCGGATTCTGCTCCACCATTTCCACCGCTCTTTTTCCATTTTCCGCATGTTCCACAATAATTCCCTTTGATTCCAGAATACGTCTGGCCACAAAAGTATTGATCTCATTGTCCTCTGCCAGAAGCACCCGTCTGCCTTCCAGGTTCTGTTTTGCCATGACTGCCTGTGGCATTTTTTCCGGAGCATCGACGCCCGAGATCGTAAGCGGCAGATCGAGGATTACCCCGGTACCCTCTCCTAATTTACTGTGAATTTCAATCGTGCCGTGCATCATGACCACCAGTTTCTTTACGATCGCAAGTCCAAGACCGGTTCCCTGCCATTGCAGGGCAAGCGTGCGGTTACCCTCCTGTGAAAACGGTTCAAACGCATGCTCCAGGAATTCCTCACTCATACCGATTCCACTATCCCGCACCGTAAAACGCACCCATTCAACGTTTCCTTCCGTGCGTAGCCTTTCGGTCAGAAGCCACACATTTCCGCCCTCTGGCGTGTATTTTGCTGCATTGGACAGCAGATTGAAGAAAATCTGCTTGAACCGCACCGCATCAGTGTATATCATTTCTTCCATATGCTGCAGATCACACTGGAACGTAATGTTTTTCTGCTCCATCAGCGGGCCGATCGTGGTATTGATTGCCGTTCCAAACGTCTTTCTGCTCATCTGCTCCGACTTCAGGTTCAGATTGCCGCTCTCTATGCGTGAAATATCCAGCATATCATTGATCAGTCCGAGCAGAAACTCACTTGAGGATTTAATCTTATCCAGATATCCGCAGATCGTCTCATCCTGACATTCCTGCCTTGCAACGGATGTCATGCCGATAATCGCATTCATAGGTGTCCGGATGTCATGACTCATATGGGCCAGGAATTCACTCTTGGCGCAATTCGCCCGCTCCGTTTCTTCAATTGCCCGCTCCAGACGTTCCTGCTTCTTCTTCTCCTCCGTTACGATGTCTTCGATGTCCACACAGCTTTTGAATACCGTCCCCATCTGCTTATCCATATAGGTATAACGGATCATTTTACGCCGCACTGAGCCATCAGACTCTCTCACATCAATTTCCTGTATGTAAAGTGGCTCTGCCTCAAGGTTACGACGAATTTCCTCTGTCTGCATTGCCCGGATGTGTGCTTCCAGCTGATCCGTCACTGCGACTTTTGTAAGATAATCACGGATATCCGCATCGTAGTCTGTTCCTCTGGCGCTCGGACACATGGAACTTTTTTCCTGCGCCATAATCTCGAAATGACCATTCTGCAGACAGATGTATTCCACATAATCATAGTCGAACTCAATGATCAGCTGCATCATACGGTCACGGTTTTTCTCATGCGTGACATCCCAGTTATTGTAAAAGGCAAACAAATCTCCCGTATCCAGCTGCGGTACAATCCTCACGTCCACACGCACCCAGATAATGTCGTCCGTGTCCCGCCTCTTTGCCCAGTAGTAACGCGATATCATTTCCTCTCCCTGCCAGTAGGCTTCCATCAATGCCTCTGGCTGTAGATCCGCATACGTCTCCCCGGTCATATGAATTTCCGAGAAAATCTTTTCAATGCGCTTCCGGTAGTCTGCTTCCTCACGCAATTCTTCGGTAAAATCCCCCAGACCGTTGTATTTGACGGATTCCACATAACGCTGCGTGAGATTAACGCGGCTGGTTCCAATATTCTCATCTTTCCCTTTCTGATCCAATTCTCTGTCGATTATCATACTTCCATCTCCTGCCATACATTATCCGCAGTTTATTTTAACCCTGCCTGACCGGCCATCGCTCTTCTCTCCTCATACTGTTCATAGAAGTCCTGCTCCGGTTCATATGGTTTTATAAAAAACAGATTTAACAAAAACATATTGATCGTCTTTGCCTCCTGTTCACCAATTCCGTCTTTCATCTGCTTCTCCAACTGTTTCCGTATGGCATGCCAGTCCAGCAGAAACCGTTCGTATCGTTCCATCTGTGGAGTATCGAGCCATTTCCCAACCTTCACTTTGCTGCGCCCGGGCTTCTGACAGGCATCCATCTGCAGAAAGTAGCGGATTCTGCCTTCCTCATAGATTCTGCCAAGTGGAAATACACGACACAACCCGGGACGCATTGCGTGGATCCTGCATCTTCCCTGTTCATTCAAGAACACACACTGCTCTTTTTCTCCGTCCATCCTCAGGTTCGGAAGAATCACGCCGTCCACTACCTGCAGCTCTATCGTATCGGCAAGCAGCTGCTCAAAATTTTTCCCGGTCACGGTCGTCAGACGCCATATATCACAGGGATCAAGCACAATGGATGTCCCCATTTTCTCACAGCAGGCATGGCATCCCGCGCAGTCTCCGCACGCCGCCCGAACCATATCATTGCAGCCATATATTTTTCCATCTGATATTTCCTGCAGATCCCGTAACATTGCAATCTCCTCATTTCTTTTTTCTGTGTCTATTTTAACTGTTTTTTGCAAAAGAAGCAATAAACTCACATAGCCTATAGAGTGAAAAAAGAAACCGCCACAAAAGTGACGGCTTCTTAAATCCTGATTTTATAATATCTGTTCTATGCCCCTATGCAGCAGCTTTCTCAGAATCATTGTCTTTCATGACAAGCTTTAAGAGAATCGGGGTGATCAGCGTCGTTACAATAACAACGAGAACGATCGGAGCAAACAAGACATCATCTAACATACCGCTTGCATATCCCTTCTGCGCCACAATCAGTGCAACCTCACCTCGGGAAATCATACCGATACCGACCTGGAACGCTTCCTTTCCGGTACATCCGCATATCTTTGCACCCAGTCCGCATCCGACAACCTTGCTTAAGATGGCGATAACAAGCAGAATGATTGCGAAGATCCAGATGCTGGCATCCATTCCGCCGAGTGTTACCTTAAGACCTACACTGGCAAAGAATACCGGTGAGAAAATCAGGTAAGACGGGATCTCGCATCTTCTTGCAACATACGGTCCAACTTTCATCGTGCAGAGCATCAGTCCTGCGAAGTAAGCACCGGTAATATCTGCAATACCGAAGTATTCCTCTGAGATATAGGAAAGAATGAAGCAGAGCGCTACACAGATGATAGCGGTTCTTCTCTTCTCATCCTGCTCTTCCACAAATACCTTTAACTTTGTAAGCACGAAGATCAATACTGCAATAAATACGAAATACAGTACAATCTTTAACACAACTGTGATCGGGCTTACGCTGGTATCCTTTAAGCTGGTTACGATTGTGAGTACGATAATACCGATGATATCATCGATAACAGCTGCGCCAAGGATTGTCGTTCCGACTTTTCCTTTCAGCTTGCCCATCTCACGCAGCGTCTCAACTGTGATACTTACAGATGTTGCTGTCAGTACAACACCGACGAACACTGCCTTTAACACCTCATCGTAATCGCTGAAGTCTGTGTGGAAGAAAAATGCATACCCCAGGAATCCACCAATCAACGGAACAATCACACCGATCAATGCTGTTACGAAAGATGCCACACCATTTTTCTTAAGTTCGGACAGATCCGTCTCCAGTCCTGCGTTAAACATCAGGAGGATAACACCGAGCTCTGCCATCTGCTCAAGAAAGACGCCGGTATCTCCGGTCAATGTAATCAAGTTCAGACAGGACGGTCCTAAGATCACACCTGCAACTAATGCACCGACAACCGCCGGCATATGAATCTTACGGGTAAATAAACCCAGAATCTTGGTTGAGATCATAATGATCGCCAAGAACAGTAAAAATGAATACGATTCCATATCTATACTCCCTTTCTGTTAATAAATTATTAAATATGTATAAAGTATTCTTATAGCATAGCTATTCTAACGCTTTATCTCACAAAATGTAAGTGGCGTTTTTCAAGAAAAAACGTTAATTTCTTAATATTTTTTGGGAGTTTTCACCAGATTTTCGGGGGATTTTACAGAAGATTTCGTTCGCATGGAATATATATTTCATTATTGTGTGTCCACAACTTCAACTACTTTACCTTTGCTTCTTCGACATATCTGTCTCATGCACAAAACTCTTGATGTTGATAAATGCACCAGCAAAACCAAGTCACATCAAAGCTATTATTTCATCCCCCTTATTACGTAGTGAAGAGGGATAGTTTTTTAGTATTTTTCGCTATCTCGAAGATGTAATAGTTGCGACTTTGGCGAGAAGTGGTAGATACAAACGTGTTTTCTTCGCAGAGTACGAAACACAGCCATGCTATCCCTTCTATATTATTAGCGATATTTCAACCCACACTCCCCTCACTGGGAATAACTCCACTCTCACGCCTGTCTCCAAGCTGAGATCAACCTTCCAATCCACACTTTCCTCGCTGCGAGCGATCCAGAACGGGCAACAACATCAGCCATCTGACTACTTCAATCCTCGCTCCCCTCACAGGGAGCGACCCAGAATATCGGTGATCGTGGTTGCTTCTTCCAATTTCAATCCACGCTCCCCTCACAGGGAGCGACACAAAGATGCTTCTTTTTGGTGTATATCCGATCAAATTTCAATCCACGCTCCCCTCACAGGGAGCGACGCGCGTGCGATGGAAACTTTGAAGTACAGGTCGACATTTCAATCCACGCTCCCCTCACAGGGAGCGACATTCGTTCAATATCATCTCTATAGCACATTCTCTCATTTCAATCCACGCTCCCCTCACAGGGAGCGACGCGCCACTCACCTGTAGCCCTGTGCCAAGCATAAATTTCAATCCATGCTCCCCTCACAGGGAGCGACGTTGTAAGCATTTTAACAAGTGTTGCCGGTATTCCGGTTTCAATCCACGCTCCCCTCACAGGGAGCGACTTGCCTGGTTTATGTCAAAAAAGACTTTTGACGGATTTCAATCCACGCTCCCCTCACAGGGAGCGACGTCATACAATCATGTGCGACTTTTTAACAGCCGCATTTCAATCCACGCTCCCCTCACAGGGAGCGACGCTAACGCATTAGTCGAGCAAATCATGGAGCAGAATTTCAATCCACGCTCCCCTCACAGGGAGCGACTTTGACCCGGAGGGATTGTTGATTTTTTGCGGTATTTCAATCCACGCTCCCCTCACAGGGAGCGACCCGGGCTCTAATATCCTGCATATTGCCAATGACGAATTTCAATCCACGCTCCCCTCACAGGGAGCGACCGTTGATTAAATCGCGCACACCGTATTCTGATCTATTTCAATCCACGCTCCCCTCACAGGGAGCGACTTTTAACTCCGCGATTCTTAAAGCCAAGCGAACATTTCAATCCACGCTCCCCTCACAGGGAGCGACTGCAGGAAATGGGCAAGCCATATCCAGAGCCGGAATTTCAATCCACGCTCCCCTCACAGGGAGCGACGCAATGGTTTTGCACGATGAGTTTGACTTTGGTATTTCAATCCACGCTCCCCTCACAGGGAGCGACCCGGACAACTTTGACAATTCAAGCCCTGATAATGGTATTTCAATCCACGCTCCCCTCACAGGGAGCGACCTTCCCGCATTTGGTCAATCTTTTTGCAAATGTCGATTTCAATCCACGCTCCCCTCACAGGGAGCGACATAGATCATATATTTACACGTTGGAAAAGTCAAATTTCAATCCACGCTCCCCTCACAGGGAGCGACTCGTTCCGCTGACAATGGCAGGAGCAGCATATCAATTTCAATCCACGCTCCCCTCACAGGGAGCGACAAAACATGTCAGTGATTTCAATGCAGAGTTGCAATTTCAATCCACGCTCCCCTCACAGGGAGCGACTAATGTGCCAAACGGTGCGGAACTTATTAAAAAAATTTCAATCCACGCTCCCCTCACAGGGAGCGACACTACTACGTTTCGCTCCGTTCCGCTTTATTCTTGATTTCAATCCACGCTCCCCTCACAGGGAGCGACTACTGCCTTTGCTTCCTGCTTGTTATATATTCCTTATTTCAATCCACGCTCCCCTCACAGGGAGCGACCGCCATCTTCTCTTCCCCGGTCGTGTCCTTTTTATTTCAATCCACGCTCCCCTCACAGGGAGCGACGAAAATTGTTGAAGATGTGACATTTTCTAGTGATATTTCAATCCACGCTCCCCTCACAGGGAGCGACCTGGGGCGCCTGGACAGGTACATACGATACGCAGACATTTCAATCCACGCTCCCCTCACAGGGAGCGACTTTCGGTTCCCCGCCCGTTTTATGGTATTTGATATTTCAATCCACGCTCCCCTCACAGGGAGCGACATCCAATGGCAACTCTCGGGGCGTTGTTGTGGGATTTCAATCCACGCTCCCCTCACAGGGAGCGACCGTGCGGCAATGGTTTCTCCGGAGACGACCTCGCGATTTCAATCCACGCTCCCCTCACAGGGAGCGACGATTGGCAAGCAGAAACTTCAAAAAGCTCTGCAATTTCAATCCACGCTCCCCTCACAGGGAGCGACGATTGGCGACAAGTACGGCGTATCAGATGGAATATTTCAATCCACGCTCCCCTCACAGGGAGCGACCTCCGCAATCTCTCCATTTTCAATCGTATACCAAATTTCAATCCACGCTCCCCTCACAGGGAGCGACCTTCTCTGTTGTTCCGGTGTCCCAACTTGCCATATTTCAATCCACGCTCCCCTCACAGGGAGCGACGTCTTTCCGTCACCATCCACGTCCACAATAAGGTATTTCAATCCACGCTCCCCTCACAGGGAGCGACGGGATTAGAGACAGGAGAGTATATCGTTAAGCAAATTTCAATCCACGCTCCCCTCACAGGGAGCGACGGGCATGAAGTGCAAATGGTGTGGCGCAGAAGTTATTTCAATCCACGCTCCCCTCACAGGGAGCGACAGCAAATATACACATAAAATTCCTTTGTGACCTCCTGTTTTCAACGCTTTCTTCCAAAATTTCTTTACTCTTTCGCGTTTTCCACAGATGATAACTTAATTTTGTGCTATTTGCACTAATAAATTTTGCGCGAATATTCCGCTATATTTATGTACACTTTACATTCGCACTACTCTAAAACTCTTAGATAATCAGCGGCGCCGTGACATCAAATGCCCTTTGCACACCGATATGTTCCACCTTACTCTTATACTTTTCCCCCATGACATAGTACCTCACACTGTCTTTATCCACATCAATGATATCCTTCAACTGCTTTTTCAACATGACATACTGCGTCTGATCAACAATGCACTCAAATACAGAATTTTGTACCCGCTGTCCGTAATTCGTACAGATTTTCGCTACCCGGGCAAGCCTTCGTACTCCCGCCGCAGTCTGTGTATTCACGTCATAAGTAATCAGCACTAACATAACTCTCCTTCCAAACAGCATACAAGTATCTTTACCGTTTAAAATATGGCGGATATGCATTGATATCTCCCCGCAGATACCGCGCAAGCAGCATCGCCTGTACGTATGGAAGCAGCCCGACAGGTACTTTTTCTTTTAGGTAAGGATGCATGATCTCTTCACACTTTAATTCCTGCCAGTTCTGTATCAGCGTTCTGCGTGTGTCATCATCCATAACAACCGCTCCGCTTTCCATTTTTCTGAACCCTCTTGCATTGATCTGCTGCTTGTTAATCATTGTAAGAACAAAACGGTCTGCCACAGGTGCCCGGAATTCTTCCATCAGATCTAACGCCAATGACTGTCTTCCCGGGCGGTCGGTATGCAAAAATCCAACATAGGGATCAAGTCCAACCGAATATGCTGCGCCCGCGCACTCGTTTACCAGCAGCGCATACATAAATGACAACATTGCGTTGACATTATCCAGCGGCGGACGCTTATTCCTTCCGTGAAATACAAAACTTTCTTTGTTGTGAAGAATCAGTTCATCAAATACACTAAAATACGTACTTGCCGCTTTTCCTTCATATCCCCGCAGTTCCTCCGCACTGCCACTGTCCTGCACCGCTCTTAGATACTGTTTTAACTGCTCCGACGCATCTTTTATCTTTTCTGTATCAAGGCGCAATGCATGATCCCGGATTGCCCGCTCGAGTACATAACGCTCATTATGTACCTTTCCGAGAATCATATTTCTTGCAATCGTAAGACTTTCATCTTCCCGCTCCGACAGCCGATATTGTATTTTCCGCAAAACGACATTACCGTTTTCCTGTCCGATCATTCTGGCACAAAACGAATCATTGTGAAAAAAACTCAGATTCACATTGTTCTCATTGCATTTGCGCATGAGCGCCGGACTGGCACCTACATAATTAAACGCAACGATTGCTTCTACATTGTGAATCGGTATCCGCATTGCCACCCGATCCTCTTTTTTGACGACAACGTTTTCTCCATCCAATGCAAGATATACATCCGGTGTTGTTACATAAAGAGTATTCAGCAATTTCTTCATTGCAATTCCTCCTTTAACATCTCCGACACATAGGCATCCGCAGGCTGTGCTCCGGAAAGTTCCGGCAGACAGATGTTGTTTAAGGAACACTGCCTGCAATATGTGCCTGTCTTTACCATCGGTGTATATTTTCTGCTGTAATATGCATGCATTTCTTCAAAACAAGACCGTACACTCTGTCTCAATTCCTCTGTAAACAGCACTTCCGTTCTGCGTCTCGTTTCTCCATAATACAAATAGCCCTTTGGAATTCTGGTCATAAGCATCTCTTCCAGACACATTGCCTGCGCCATAAGCTGCATTTCATCTGCATTGTGCGGCTTTGGTTTTCCGCGCTTATATTCCACCGGCACGGCAATGTACGTTCCCTTTTGTCCAGCTAATGTGATGCCCTCCGGTGCCGGATGAAACTCCACAACATCACATTCTCCGCTGATTCCCATCTCTCTGGAGAAAACCTTCATCGCCCGCACCATGATAACCCCGTTTCTTTTTTCGTGAAAGTCCGCATTGTGCGCATTTTCATGCATGACCCTTCCCTCAAATGTCCGTACATTCTCTTCCCACTGCTGCTCAATATGAATCAGAGCCCATTGTCTGCGGCAAAAAACGAAATGCTGAATTCCCGATAATAATAAATAATCCTCCTCCTGATATTCCATATGTTTCTCCCTGCGATAGCCACGCAATACTATTCCATACAGGTACAGGTAACTCCCTCAGGCAGCTGCTCCGGCAATGTAACCTCATAATCTGAAAACGCCCTTGCCAAATCAACTCCAGGTTTTCTTGCCACCTTGACAGCTTCAAACAATTTATAAGACGGTGCATTTCCAAGTTCGCTGTCGTGCTTAAAAATGATCAGTTTTCTGACTGCCATCTTGCCGCGTGCCGCCGCATGATCATTCTCAAACATATTCAGAATTGCTTTCCAGAGCAATTCCAGATCCTCTTCCGAAAAACCGGTCACTTTTCTCGCCAGATTTGCAGACACATATCCCTCTACCCGGTACAGACCATACGGAACAATATATTTTCTTCCCATTTCCGTTCCTTTTTTGGCAGCATCCTCCTCCGTCGTGATTGCCACTCTGGTAATCGTGATCTCCTGTGGAAGAATCGGATCAACGGATTTCGCAAATCCCATCTGCACCGGTCCGCGTACCTGTCCACAGTTTAAATTTGCTTTCACAAAAGTGGTCATAACTGCTCCGAATGTACGAATATCATAGAAATTCTGACACATAAAGTCACGAACCTTTACGTCCAGCATTGGATCTGTCTTCTTTAAATTCTTAATCTCCTTTTCGTCAATGCCAAGTGACTGGAATGCTCCAAGATCACTGCGGTTTAACGGCACATTGTCCTTGATATAGATTTTATATCCGGTCGTATCCTCCTTGAGTGTCTCCACATAGTTGCGGATCTTTCGCTTCAGGCACACATCTGTCACGAGACCGTAACCCGTTTCCGGATCAATTCTCGGCATATTGCCGGCATCCGGATCTCCATTTGGATTTCCATTCTCCACGTCAAATAGTACTACAAAATCATATCTGTTCCTAATTGCCTCTCCCATCTTAGTTTTCCTCCTTCTTTGTATATCGTTTCTGTGTCTGGCAATAATACCCCAGCTGAAAGGCTCCCTGTTCCGGCAGATTTAAACGCTTTGGGAAACTCTCCCCAATCACTTCCGCAAGTTTCCCAATCTGTCGGTTAAAATAAACTTTGTGTCCTTCGTTTGCCAGTTTCCGCAGATGCTTCTGCGCCAGATTCAGCAATAGCGGAAAAATCTGTGCCGGGGTCGCTGCTGCCGAATTGAAGTACTTGTCTTTGATCGTCGTGTTAATTCCTGGATTCGCTTCCTGCTGCAAATGCTCTAAAACCGCAAACAGGCGCCCCAGTGTGTATGGTACATTTTTGCTCTCCTCATTTATCATTTCCTGCAATACCTCCTTGGGACAGTCTTTGTTCTCATTCTTCAGATAATAGGCCTTTATCATAGCCGCTCGCTCTCGTGTTATCCTGTGTTCCGCCCGGATTCTTAACATAACGGCGTTTAGCAGCGATGCCGGATACTTTCCGCCTGTCAGAACCGCTTTTAGCGTATCCGCTGCCATCTGTGGTGACGGAGACTTGTCTCTCGCATTTTGGTTTACGGTCTCTGACATCAATTTCCAGATTGGAATGATGGGATACTCCTTTTGCCGCGCATTAACAATCCGCAGACGCTCCTGATGTTCATTGACATGCCGGATCATAGTGCCAAAAGAATCCCTCATAAAAAATCGGACAGTCAGTCTGGCCGCATTCGGTGCAAGTCCCAGCACATAAAAATGTCTGTCGGGATCCAGTCGTATATCCTCGATCTGTACCGGCTCCCCGTTTGCCACCTTCCCGATAATTGCCCGAAGTTCGCCATCTGTCATACCACTCTCATCTGTCAGACCGAACATCGCCATCATACCGACATCCTGATAGAGGCTCTCTCCTCCTTCCGCCCAGCATACCACGGTTGTATCCCCGATAGTTCCCGTGTGAGCCCGGTCATTCAGAAGTTCATTTAACGCTGTGGTGTAGGCAAATGCCGCATACTCACCCACCGGAGCATTGGCACCCTGTTCCTTCTCATAGGAACAGAAGGACGCTGCATTAAAAGATACCAGTGACGCTCCCATCGCCTGTGCGCCGCGAACCCCCTTAATGCTCGGATGCAGCACTGCAAGCTTGTCTTTTTTCCCGGTAACCAGACACAACGTCTGCCCGCTTTCATCCTTCCTGTCATAAAACTGCTGCCATGCTTCACGTATTGCAGGATCCTCTGTCACTGCTTCTCCTTCATAATAAAATAGAAGATTTACTCCTGCCATCAGATCGCTCCAGTTATCCTCTATGTCAGTACACTGGCGCGCCGCATCCGGGCTCCAATACTCAAAATAATGACAGATCGCTTCTGCTGCCGGCGTGTGGATATCAGAAAGCAATTCCATGTGCTTTTCCATGCAGGCTTCATAGCACTGACTGGTTCGCTCTGGTTTTCCTTTTTCATCAACACCAAGAATATAGGTCGCATTGTCGCACAAAAAGTTCGGGCAAACCGCCACGGATCTCTTCTCCGGATGAGGTACTTCCATCATCCGCGCAACAAAAACCGTTTTTTTCTTGCTGCCTCCCGTCTCCTGCGCCACCTTCAACGGGATCAACCCTAGTACGTGTCCCTGCCGATCCAGATTCAGTCCATAGGAAACTTTTACTTTTCCCCAACCCGGCTTTGCAATCCGCCCCTGCTTCAACAAATCTTCATAATGTTCCACCAATGCCTGTAAAATCATCGCAGCACCTCGCAATCTGCCACATGGATCACGCCGTTTTCCATCTTTGCACGAAAGAACAGCGGACGAATGTTTGCCGGATCTGAGAAGTCAAGATCCCACAACATATAGCCGAGATCCCTTGTCTCCTGAATAGCCGGAATCTCTCCGCCCTCCCACTCCTTGAAATTCGCCGGGAATTCCCGACATCCAAAATATGGTTCGTGATAGCACTGTCCCTTTCTCAGGCGGCGCTTTATGATATCCTGAAACTTTCCCGGATTATCTCCGGCTGCCGCCTTCTCTGTAAGGGTAAAATGTGCTTCAATCACATATCTGACATCCTGCAGAACCAATGATGCTCTCTGCACAATATCCTTTGATGTGTTAATATACAGTTCTGTGCGTCCGCCGGTCATAGCTGCTCTTACACTGCTCCCCAGCACCTTGGACTGCACCTCATTTCTCCGTATGTTTGTCATCTGAATAGGCGCCAACACATAAATGTTGTCAATATGCCACTGCAGGCCTGGGTGCCAGTATACTGCCTCGAGCATTCCCCGCGCCGCCGACGGTGTCATCACATCATAGCTGACGCGTTCCACCTTCATCTCCGGCCGGCTGAAGCATGCAAAATTCCCCCACACTTCCATTTTTACTGCCACATATCATTCCTCCTTTCATCTGTTTTTCATTTGTTATATTTTTAAAATACATCATCTTACTATCCATGTCAATACATTTTTTATTGAAAAATGCAATATATTTGTATACACTGGTATTGTCACTTTTATAAGTGTGGATTGAAATATTTGATATATTTTTCTTTCATCAGGGCGGCAGATTTCTGCCGCCTTTTGACCACTCTTTTATCCGAACAATCCATATCCTGTACTCACCTCCATCTGAAGTCCGGTATCCTCATGATACTGGTTCATATCCCGAAGCACATACATCCCCTCTCCGATTCCTTCCACACAGCCGGCATCGTACAATGCTTTTAAATGATTCGGATATACATTCACCGCATACTGCCCCAGCTTTCGCATAAGTTCTCTTGAGACCTTTCCCTTTTCCATCTCCTCTATCCACAATTCCGCTTCACCGACCGGAATATAAACCGTCTGTGTCTCATTCTCAATCAGATGAAATTCCCTTGCCACCGTTGCAAACGGAAAGCAATCCCCATTGATTCCTTTTCCAGCAGTAAATGCATCCATTATCTTCTTTTGATCCAGATTCTCTCTCCCCAGGATCTCACGATACTGCTTAAAATAGAATGCGATCGCCTCCGGTGCTGCCGGATCTTCGTAACAACGCAGGGTCTGCCTTAACGCGCTGATGTTCTGTGCAAAATATACCGATGCATCGCCTTTCAAACCGAACAGATATACCTTGCTCTCCTCTGGGGAGTGCGTCCCCTCCCGGTTGCATCTGCCCGCCGCCTGTATGAGTGCATCCAGTCCGTTCTCCTGACGATATACACACGGAAAATCCAGATCTACGCCCGCCTCCACAAGTGAAGTAGCGATCACCCTGCAGGGCACATGATGTTCCAGTCTCTCTTTGATCTCGCGCAATTTCTCTTTGCGATGCTCCGGGTACAATAATGTTGTGAGGCAAAATGCTCCCTCTCTCGGAATTTCTTCAAAAAGTTCCTGTGCCAGCTTTCGACTGTTTACAATGCAAAGCACCTGCTCCTGCGCAGTCAGACAGTCGATCAATTTTTCCCGTTCCATATTGCCGACTACAACAATCGATGTTCTGCGCAGTTTTTGAAAAAGAATATCTGTATGTTCACAGATTTCTCTTACCTGCGTCTGCGGCAGATATTTTTGGATCATTTCATCCAATACCGGCTGCGTAGCCGTACAAAGAACGATTGTTGAACGGTAATGCGCCGCCAGTTCTGCGATTGCCGCAACACACGGTTCCAGATACGGAATCGGCATTGTCTGTGCCTCGTCAAAAATAATGACACTGTTTGCCATGTTGTGAAGCTTTCTGCATTTTGAACTGCGGTTCGCATACAACGATTCAAAAAACTGCACCGCAGTCGTCACGATCACCGGCATGTCCCAGTTTTCGGTGGCCAGAGCCTTGCGGTATGCCGCTTCATTCTCCGCCTTATCCTCCGTCAGATCGTAGAGAATTCCGGAATGATGTTCCAGAACATTTTTCTCTCCTAAAATAGAGCGGAACACCTCTGCATTCTGGTCTATAATCGATGTGTACGGTATCACATAAATAATCCGCTTCATCTTTGATTGTATCGCATGCCGCAGTGCAAAGCCCAAAGATGCCGTGGTTTTCCCACCTCCCGTGGGTACCGTCAGCGTATAGATTCCGGGCGGCAATTCACTTCCTTTGCTCATACAATCCTGCAAAACCTGATTTCTTATACTGCAGAGTATTTTCTGTTTGTCGCTTTTGAAATCCGTTTTTTCCAGCCATTGTTTTATATGGTTGTCAAAACGTTCTGCCAAAACCTTCAGGGAATCATATTCTCCCCTGACTGCCTGATTCTCCTTCATAAACGCTTCCGTATCCAGATAATCCGCATCTACCAGGCAGGAATACATCATCCGAATAAAAAAAGACATCGTAAAACAGGGATTGCTTCCACCCCTGCAAAATACAGGAATATCAACATTCTCCGATACGATATCTCTCTTCCATGCCGCATAATCCGGCAGACTTTCCGCGCCTTTTATTCTTCCAAAAAACGTGCCGTCTCCTTTATCGGAAATCCGGTAAACGCCTCCATTCAACAGCCCGGAATGATGCCCGGCAATCGCCATTGCAAACGGTATGTTTTCTTTTGCCATTTTCATCGCCTCAACCGCCCCAGCAGTCGAATGATCCACCTTTGCCGTGTGTTCCGGATCCGCAATCCGCCTCTGAAATGCCTCGGAATACTTTCCAATATCGTGAAGAAGTCCGCAAAAATATCCCTGTTTTCCACAACCGAACTCCTCCGCAAACTGCTGTGTCAGACATGCGGTCCCCTCAGAATGGCTTTTTACTGTCTGAATCTTTCCGCTCGCATTGATGTGAGCAATCATACGCTTCCCCGTCACCTTATCTTCTACCACCAGCGTCCCCCTCTCTTTTGTGCCTGCCGGCGTTCCAGCGAATATATCATCTTTTTTTGCGCTGCTTTCTGCGCATCTGAAGTTCCGCAGGAACTTCTAATATGAATCTGTCAAGATTCATTATATCACAAGCATAGTAAGTTCAACATATAAAAACTGCATTTTACATTCTTTGTATGTTCCCCCCAATGAAAAACCCCCGGGACATCTCTGTCCCGAGGGTTTTTCGAGGAGTTTAGTTATGAAAATGTTAATCTATATAAAGGAATCTTCACCGAAAGGTTCTGCAGAAATATGACCTTTATTCCACATCTCTGAGCTGCTGGGAACGAAGCTCTGGGAAACCGTCCTCAGCTCCTTTCGATGATGTTAGTATACGGAAAAAATGTGTCCGAAGTATGTCGATTTTCATAAAGCTTTCTAAAAAAACGTTCAATGTTATTTAGATTTCTTTAATATTTTATTTCTATTTTTTTATAATTGCCTGCACCGTGCCCGACTGGAGCAGCCGGATCTCCAGCTGTTTCATCTGCTCCGACGCAAGACTGTTGCACAATTCCACGGTTCCTTGCTGCGCTCTGCCACTGCACAGACCGCAATCCTTAAGCCTGCGTTCTGTCTCCCGCGCGGTCCCCGCTCCGCCGTCAAAGATCTGCACTCCGGCTCCGAGAAGCTTCTGGATTGTCTCCCGCACAAACGGGTAATGCGTGCAGCCCAGCACAACACAATCTACCGGATGGCTTCGGTACGGTTCAAACAGATTTGCAAGGAATGCTTCGAGTTCTGCACCCTCCAGCACACCCTGCTCCACATACTCCACCAGCCCCGGGCACGGCAGCCTTAAGATCTCGGCATCCGACTCAAACCGCTGCATCAGGGCATGAAACTTCTCCTCGCGCAGGGTCATCGGCGTTGCCATGACAAGAACGCGCGGGTGACCGCCCGCGTGCACCGCCGGCTTTAGTGCCGGCTCAATTCCGATCACCGGCATATCCGCATATTTTTCCCGAAGGATCCGGATGGCCGCGCTTGTCGCCGTGTTGCATGCCACCACGAGCGCCTTTACGCCGCGTGACAGCAGATATTCGGCATCCGCACAGGTCAGCTGCTGCACTTCCTCCAGCGTCTTTGTGCCGTAGGGCGCATTCTTAGAATCCCCAAAAAAGATATAATTCTCGTTCGGCATCTGTGCCACCAGTTCCCGCAGCACACTGATTCCTCCGACTCCCGAATCAAACACACCGATCGGACATTCCTGTCTGTTTTCATACTTTTCCACTGCTATTCCTCCCAGACTGCCTCGCTTCCGTTCTCCGTGCGCGTGACATAAAGTCTGTGTTCTATCTGTTCTTTTAATTCTGTCACATGGGAGATGATTCCCACCAGGCGCTCGCTTCCCGCAAGCTGTGACAATACTTCAATCGCCTGTTTTCTGGACTGCGCATCCAGTGTACCGAATCCCTCATCGATAAACATCATATCCAGATGCACGGCACCCGCCTTGCGGATGGCAATATCCGAAAGTCCAAGCGCCATGGCAAGCGCTGCCAGAAACGACTCGCCACCGGATAAGGTACGGATATCGCGCTCACTGTCCGTGACCAGACTGTACACCGACAGATCCAGACCTTCGTTGGATTTGCGCCCGCTGTTTTCCGTCTCTTTCAGCTTAAGCATAAACTGATGTCCGCTCATCGTCAATAGCCGTCTGTTCGCCTCGTAGATCACCTGCCGGAAATACCGGCGCTGCACATACGTCTCAAAATCAATCTTCGCCGAGCCCGCCAGGCGCCCATCCGCCGTGCAGTACAGTCTTTTCAGCACCTGGTTTTCCGCATCGAGCCGCTCGTGTGCGGCGAAATATTCCCTGCAGCGCTCCACCACTTTCGCATCCGTCTCGTATGCGGTGTGCATTGCAAGAATCTCCTCATGAAGCTCCTGCTGGCGCTGTTTTTGCGCCTCCAGTTCCGTCTCCCATGCCAAGATCCCGATCTCCTGCTTTCCCTCGGTCAGCTTCTGCATAGTCAGAAGCCTGCCCTCACTTTCCACGCGATTCCGGACGTATGCCTCGGACTGCTGCACGAGCGTCTCCCGCCCGCTCTCTGTAAGGAATGCTTCGTGGTATGCCTCCTCCGAAGAAAATCCGGCATCACGCAGCGCCTGCCGGTATTCTTTCTCCAATTCCAGACACTCCTGCACAAATCCGGCATTCTTCGTCTGCTCCTGCGTCAGCATTCCCTCTTGTCTGGAAATGTCTTCCTTTTTCTTTTGCAGTGTTTCCTCTGCATCAGCAAGGTGCTTCGTACGCCGGTCTGCCTCATCCGTCAGCTGCTGCAGCGCTTCCTCTGCCCTTTCTTTCGTCTCAAATGATAACTCTGCGCGGATCCGTGCCGTTTCCCGCTGGTCTTCTTCCCAGTCGCGCTTGAGCGACTCAAGCTTCAGGCGGTCCACCGCCTCTCCCGTTTCCCCGGGATGTTTTTTCCCCTCCCGTGAAAATCGCTCCGCCTGCCGTCCACGCTCTGTCAGAAACCTCTTTTTTGCTGCAGGTTCTTCTGCCGCCTGCTGTGCGGCAAACGTATAAAGTTCTTTCTCTCCGTCGCCGCACGCATCTCCTGCAAGCGCCAGAAACTGCTGCTTCGCCTGCTCCAGACGCAGCTCCTGCTCTGCCGCCGCGCTTTTCTGCCGGTCAAATTCCTGATACGCCGTATCGCGCGCCGTCTCCGCCTGCTCCCGCTGTTCCTTCGCCGCCTTTACCGCCGCTTCGCTGACCGCATTCTCAGCAAGGGACGCCGGATGCGGATGTGTCAGGGAGCCGCAGACCGGACAAGGCTCTGCCTCCCGCAGATTCTGTGCCAGAATGCCCGCCTGTTCCTTCAAAAAAAGCTGGTACACGCGCTCATATTCTGCAGACGCCTCCGCAGACCGGGCAGATGCCCGCTCCCATGTTTTTGCGGCGCTGGTATACTTTTCCTCCAACAAAAGCTGCCTGTTTTTTTCCGCAAGCAGCCGGCTGGCGCCTTCCCGCACCGCACGCTCATAATACTGCTTCGCCGACTCGTACGCCTGCTTTGCCTGCTGTTCCCGCTCTACTGCCTCTCCCATGCGCTCATACACCGGAAGCTGTTCCCGGATGCGGAGCATTTTCTCCGCGTCGGCTTCCGCCGCATCGGCGCTCTGCGTCTTAAGCGTATTAAAGTCCTGCTCCTGCCTGTCATGTGCTTCCTTTTCCTCCGCGATAAGGCGCTTCATCCGCTCCACCGTCTCGTCGGACTGCCGCCGCTCATCCAGACGCTCATTGCAGCGCAATTCCTTCACATGCACCCTCTCCGCACGTACTGCCGCCTCCAGCTGTTCTTTCCGGCGCGCTTCCACGGGCTCTTCTTCCTTCAGCTTCTGTACCTGCTGTTCACAGGCTCTTAATCCCTCAAACAGTTCATTGACTTCCTTCGCCTTAGAGATTGCCGCAGTCAGTCTCCGGATCTCCTCCCGCACGGTCTCCTGCGAAGCGGTCAGCTCCTTCTCCCAAGTACCGATCTGCTCCACCGCTTCCGGAAGCGGAAGTTCTTTCAGTTCTTCGCGCGGCAGAATCACGCGCGCCCTCTCCTGCTCGGCAGCCCGCTCATTTTCCGCAAGCACCCGGTCCATCTCGAATGAACGCCGCTTTAAGTTCTCCTGGATTCTCCAGTATGCGTCCGTGTGAAATAATTTGGAGAAAATTTTTTTCCGGTCGTCCGACTTTGCATACAGAAGTTTTAAAAAATCCCCCTGCGCGATCATGGCGGTCTGTGTGAACTGTTCCTTCGACAGCCCGATCAGCTCTTCGATCTTCGCATCGGTCTGGCTCCTTTTTTCCGGATACACCGTTCCGTCCGGCAGCGTCAGTTCCACGCCTGCCGGAACCTTCTGCTCCCGCAATTTTCCGTTTTTCAATTCTTTTACGATCTTATATTCCGGATTTCTCCGCACGCGGTATGCCTCGCCCGCATACAAAAAAGAGAATTCCACATAGGTCTCCGTCACACTTTTGGCATACTGGCTCCGCATCATGGCTCCGCTTCTGCCTCCGCCGCTCGCCTCCCCGTACAGCGCATAGGTGATGGCATCAAAAATCGTGGTCTTCCCGGCACCGGTATCCCCCGTGATCAGAAACAGTCCGCCCGTCTGCACCGTAAAATCAATCTCCGTGCGTCCCGCATATGATCCGAACGCTGACAGGATGAGTTTTTCAGGCTTCATTCGTCCCCCTCCATTTCCTGCGCAATCACCTGACGCATCAGTTCCCGCTCCTCAGGCGTCATCTCTCTCCCGTTCATCTCCGCAAAAAACATGGCAAACGCCTCCTCCGGCCGCACTTCGGCAAGCTGCTCTTCCGTGTCCGACAACAGCTTCCTCGTCCGCGCATTGTCAATCCGTATCTCCAGGATGTGGTCGTATTTTTCCTCCAGACGCTCCTTCGGCTGGAACGCCTCCACATCATCCGTGAGAGTGATGCTCACAAATGCGTGGCAGACCTCCTCCCCCGCCTGCTCCAAAATCTCATGCAGCGTCCCGGTCAGCTTTTTTACCTCCCGCACCGGCGTAAGCGGAATCTGCCGGATCACAGGCGGCTGTCCCTTTTCTCCCAGTTCCACGACCGTCACGCTCTTCTCTTCCCCAGCCTCGCTGACGGAATACGGAAAAGGCGTCCCGCAATAGCGGTATTTTTCCGCTCCTATATGCTGTGCACGGTGGATATGTCCCAATGCTGCATAGTCGAACGGCGCAAGCACACCGGCATCAACATTTTCAACACCACCGACATAGTGGATTTCAGAGTCGCAGGTCGCAGGCTCCTTTCCGCCCGCCGTATAAAACTGGTGTGACAAGATCACGCATCTTCGCGCCGGATCTATCTCCTCGCGCTCAATCAGGCGCCTTACCGCCATGTCATAGCCTTTTATTTCCTCGTCAAACAGCTTTCTCACATAACCCGGCTTCACAAACGGAAGCAGATAAAAATCCACCTCACCGTATCCGTCCGCAAGCGTCACGCGGCGGATCGTCTCCCCCTCCTGCATCGGCGGAAGTCCCGCGATATACACCTCATGCTTTGCAAGAATACTGCTGGCAAAATCAATTCTTCTGGCACTGTCATGATTCCCCGCAATGATCATGACTGCAATCTGCGGCTCTATCTCGCATAATGCTGACAGAAACGCATCAAAGACAGACACTGCCTCCGCCGAAGGCACCGGCGTGTCGTAAATATCTCCCGCAATCAGGATGGCATCCGGGTGCTCGCTTTTTGCAAGCGCCACAATCTGCGCCAGTGTCTTGCGCTGCTCTGCCGCGAGATTGTAGTGATGCAGCTGTTTTCCTATATGAAGATCCGACAAATGAAACAGTTTCAAATCGTTTCCTCCCCGCTAAGCTTCTGCTAAGTTTCTTTTCTTTTCTACGTGATAAAAAGTTTTCATTCACCGTCGTTCATGGTATAATGAATCTATAAACAGTGAACATGGAGTAAAGACGAACGCCCATGCCTGCATGCGGCGGACGGATGTGGCAGCATACTACCGGAGGTGACAGACGATGGAACAACCACAGGATTTATTTGGGAACTATAAATATTGTGAAGAATGCAAACGACCGCTTCCATTGACATACAAAGAGAATCTCTGCCCGTCATGTATCGAACAGAAGCTCTTCCGCGAAGTCAAAGAGTACATCCGCGAGAACGATGTAAATGAATACGATGTTGCACAGCACTTCCACATTCCGCATATGCAGGTCAAAAAGTGGATCCGCGAGGGGCGCATCGAGTACAAGGACGACCATCTGAACACGATTACCATGCACTGTACCAGATGCGGCGCGCCGATCTCTTTCGGAACTTTATGCGCCAAATGCATGCGCCAGAAGGATGTCTCCGTTCACTCCTCTGCGCGCGAGGATGTCTCAGACAGCCGGATGCGTTTCATTGAAGACTGATTCATGAATCCATCCGGATTCATGATATATGATATAAAAAGGTGTCCCGATCGCTTTACCGATCCGGGCCACCTTTTTGTTCCCTACTTTATGACTGCACGCGGATACTTCACCATGACTGCGTCGAGCATCTCCTCATCCGGTTCAAATTCATAGCGGTTGATTCCCTTTTCCCCTTTAAAAACAAGCTCATAGATCTTCGTGCCGCTCTCGCCGGAGGTCAGATCCTTACAGGCAAGAGAATTATCATTCTCATACTTGTATACACTCCGGTCACCCTTCGGTGCCAGTGCAAGAACATCTTCCATCTGGACTCTTCCAAGTCCCTTTCTCTTGCGCTTCGCCTTGATTCTCGCGAAACGGAACTCTCCGTCATAGTAGGTGTACTCATACTCAATATCAGAGCGGAATGCCTGGAAATACCAGATAATGGCAAAAATAATTGCCGGCACCGCAAATAAAATCGGCACCCACATCGCAAATAAAAAGCACAGGCATGCCAGCACAAACCATACCACGTTTAAAATCTTCTTCACCGTAGATTTCTTTCTCGGAACAATCACTAATTTCTCGTGCATGTAAAACCTCTTTCCGCGCAGTATCCCGCCTGCGCCTCTTCCTTCCAAAAACTGCTCACTGTGCTATATTTTAGCATGTATCCCTTTTCCCGAAAAGCCCTTTTGCGTTTATTTTTCAAAAATTTAAGATTCTCCAAAAACTTTTTTCTTGACATCCTAAAGGCTTTCCTGTAAAATAAATTTCTGTGAGATGCCCAGTTAGCTCAGTTGGTAGAGCAGAGGACTGAAAATCCTCGTGTCTCTGGTTCGATTCCGGAACTGGGCATTGTGTTTTGTTTAAAAATAATATGGGATACTAGCTCAGTTGGTAGAGCACCTGACTTTTAATCAGGTTGTCGGGGGTTCGAATCCCCCGTGTCTCATTAGGAAATGAAGAGCGGAAAGCCGGTAAATTCAAGGCTTCCCGCTCTTTTTATGCCATTTTTCCAGTAGGGAAAAGTAAGCAAAAGTTGATGATTTTTAATGTCCGCAGCGCGTCCGCAAGGGGTATTTTGACACCAATGTCCGCAGCGTGTCCGCAAATTAAACCGCCAGAATATCATTCACGACCGCCGCGGCATCTTCTTTCTCGTCCATGATATGGTTGTAGACGTCCAGCACCATCTTTTCGGTGTCACCCATCAGCTGGGCGATTTTTTTAATGCTGATCGCAGGTACCTGATAGCAGAGGTTTGGCAGTAGTTGTGCCGGAAGATATGGGCGGTCAGATCAGATATGACTGGGAACGCACCGGTGCCACCGGCGGCATGGTTCATTTTTCTCACGATCGACTGCCACATCTTGACATACGCTGAATGTGTCATGATGAACCCATCACGGCAGGTAAAAAGGTATGAGCCGGGCAGAGCAGCCAAATACTCTTTTAGGTATGCGGCGGTGGCTGCCATGTCGATTGTGAACTGGATCTGCATGTTCGTCTTCTCGGTCGGACTTGGAAGCGGTCAGGGATTACAGCCGGTGTCGGCATTCAATTATGGGACAAAAAAGTACGGCAGGATGCGGAAGGGTTTCTATTTCACACTCACAGCGGGGGAAGTGTTGCTCGGCGCGATTGCGGTCATCGGGATGTTTTTCCCGGCACAGCTTGTGGCGGTATTTCAGAAAGATCCCGAGGTGGTGGCGATCGGAGAGGGGGCGCTCCGGGTCCAGCTTGTGGCGCTGTTCTTTCAGCCGATGACGGTCTGCGCGAACATGATGTTTCAGAGCATCTGGAAAAACGGCAGGGCGACGTTGCTTGCCATGTTGCGGAATCTTATGTATTATAGTGAAAAAAGGTTGACAGTCCCGGCATAAAGCTGTATCATACTTAAGTGGATTCACACTGCAACGCGTTGCAGTGTGAAAATATAAGAAGATACCATATGCAGCAGTGCGTATGACAGAAAGGATCAATAGATATGGAAATGGAGATGGAATTTTTGCGGAAGCTGCCTACTCCGCAGGAGTTAAAGGAGCAGCATCCGGTCAGTGCACAGATTGTAGCTACCAAGACGAAGAGGGATGACGAGATCAGGAATATTTTTGAAGGAAAATCGGACAAGCTGATTCTTGTGATTGGCCCATGCTCAGCAGATAATGAGGATGCTGTGATCGACTATATTTCAAGACTCCGCACGGTGCAGGAGAAGGTGGCGGATAAGATTTTTATGATTCCGCGCATTTATACCAACAAGCCGCGCACGACCGGAATCGGTTACAAGGGCATGCTGCATCAGCCGGATCCGGAGCGGGAATCAGATATGCTAAAAGGGATCATTGCGATTCGTCACATGCATATGCGGGCGGTGGAAGAGACCGGCTTTACCTGTGCGGACGAGATGCTCTACCCGGAGAATCACCGCTATCTTTCGGATCTGCTGTCGTATGTGGCGATTGGAGCACGCTCGGTAGAGAACCAGCAGCACAGACTGACGGCAAGCGGCGTGGGAATTCCGGCAGGAATGAAGAATCCGACCGGCGGAGATATTTCCGTTATGATGAACTCGATAACGGCGGCGCAGCATTCGCATACTTTTGTTTATTCGGGTTGGGAAGTCCACAGCAAGGGCAACCCCTTTGCGCACGCCATACTGAGAGGTTCCGCAAACAAATACGGCAGAACCATTCCGAACTATCACTAC
>OGMF01000295.1_pt1 | contig 59352 bp, 46 predicted proteins | sample 1572921 | NCBI WGS metagenome assembly OGMF01 (sample SAMEA2581919, study PRJEB24529) | metagenome | biome: Human gut stool | place: China | collected 2011 | reverse complement strand
TCAACCTTTTCTTCGACAGGTTTCTCTGTAACAGGTTCTTCTGCCTTAGTCTCAGGAACCTCAACCTTTTCTTCGACTGGTTTCTCAGTAACAGGTTCTTCTACCTTAGTTTCAGGTACTTCAGTCTTTTCTTCGACTGGTGTTTCAGCAGCAGGTTCTTCTACCTTAGTCACAGAAACCTCAGCTTTTTCTTCAACAGGCTTCTTATCAACAATAGACTCTTCTTCTCTAACGTAAGTCTTTCTTTCACCTACTACTCCAAGAGTTTTACCATCAAAGAACTTATGAATAATTCTATCAAGTTCTAACGTATCGATAGGCATTGGTAAATAAGCATCAAATCCTTCAGCTAAATATTTTTCTCCCATACCATTCATAACATTAGCTGTTAAAGCAACTATAGGTGGAATTTCATAATCATCTAAACGACGAAGTATCCTAATAGTTTCAATACCATCCATACCAGGCATCATATGATCTAGGAAAATAATATCATAATGGTTACCATACTTAAATTTATAAATACAATCTTTACCAGACTCAGCAGTATCAACCTTGAAGTTATACTTCTTAAGTAATCTTTCAGATACCTTTAAATTCAATGGACTATCATCAACTACTAAAGCTGTAAAATCAGTACAATCTAAGAAGTCTTTAACTCTAGTTATTGCATTAGACTGAGTAACACTACCAATTGGTGTTGGATCAATAACCTTTAAAGGAACATCAACATAAAACGTTGTACCAACTTCATACTCACTCTCAAACCAAATTTTGCCACCCATTAAATCAACAAACTTCTTAGTAATTACAAGACCTAATCCTGTACCTTCAATCTCATTAGAAACAGCATTATCAAGTCTCGAAAACTTCTCAAAAAGCTTCCCAAAATCTTCTTTTTTAATACCATAACCAGTATCAGAAATTTTAATATGTAAAAGTATAGAATCAACACCAGTCTTTTCTGATACCATTGATACTCTAATCTTACCAACTTCTGTATACTTAACAGCATTATTTGTAATATTTAATAATACCTGATAAAGCTTAGTAGCATCAGCATAAACCTTAGAAGGAATCTGCTCATCCATATCTACATATAACTTAACCGGACTATTACCCAATCTAGATTCAATAACACTAGATAAATCATTAACAATCTTAGCAACACTACACTCTCTATTAGCTAAAGTATCATTACCAGATTCAATCTTCGAAATATCCAAAATATTATTAATAATATCTACTAAGTTAGTACCAGCCGTAGCAATACTTTGAATATCAACTCTAGCATTTTCTTCATTAAACTCACTTGTATTAAGTAGTGAATCACTAAAACCTATAATAGCATTCATTGGAGTTCTAATTTCATGAGACATATTAGATAAGAAATCCGTCTTAGAGCTATTAGACTTATCAATATCAGATTTCAAATCATCTATCTCATCAGCTAAATGAATATCTGGATTTTCAAGAACAAAATATAAGAAGAATACTTGTAGTGAACAACTAATTACATAAACGCAAACTTGATTGACTAATATTTGTGCAACAAGTAAAATTAACATAACAAGCATTATTAAACTAATAACAATTCTCTTTTTAGCATCAGATATTTCTCTACAAGTAGTATACATAGAAATGAACACACAAGTACACATTACTGTTAAACATGCAAGAATCATATACTCAGCAATTCCAGAAATAAATCCTGAATTAATAGTATTAAAATCTGCCTTAGGTAAAACTAAATAAGTTATGAAATTTAATATAATTGAAATAATAATAACTAATACTACAGGACATTCCTTACATAACTCTTTTAGAGTTTTAGACTTTAAATCACATAAATAAACAAAACTATATATACAAAATATTCCTATCCATAAGATAAATCCTAACCGATGAACAATCGCTATAATATTAGAAACAATTGGAGAATTAAAATATCCTATAGAAACAATATAAAACAATTCTGAAATTAACATAAAAAGTACAGTAGTTAACATAGCAGCATATAGTCTACTTCTCATAACTGGTGGTCTAACTTTAGAATAATATATAGTAGCAAGGAAACCGGTGAATGCTAAACAAGTTAGAACAAAGAATAAACTAGCTGAAATATTATCTCCTAAATTAAATATACTAGTCATTAAAATCATTCACCATCACCTCCTAAGTACTTTTGCAAAATCTTATGCAAATCCTTATATTTAAATGGCTTAGCTAGATAATCAGTAAATCCTTCACTAATATATCTATCTCTAGAACCCGAATAAGAATTAGCTGTTAAAGCAATAATTGGAATTGTACAACCATCATCTCTTAAAATATGAATAGTAGCAATACCATCTAAATCAGGCATCATATGATCTAAGAATAAAACATCATAATGATTCTTCTTAATTAAATCAATACAATCTCTACCATTTAAACAACTATTAACTTCTAAATTAAATTGTTCTAATAAACGTGTAGCTAATTTAATATTAACAATATTATCATCAACTACTAATACTTTTTTACCAGATAAATCAAGAGGTTTCCTTTCAACGACACCAGAATTATCAAATGAAATAGCACCAACTTTCATATCATCAACAACTGCTTGATCAAGACTAATAAGATATCTTGTACCCTTTCCTTTTTCATTTCTAAAGTCAATTGTACCACCCATAATATCTACAAGTCTTTTAGCAACTATTAATCCCAACTTAACACTATCAGTACCAATAGAAGCACCCTCTTCAGAAAAATCTTCAAAACTCCTATTAAATTCAGCTTCAGTCATTTCATGACCTGTATTAGCAACAATTAAACTCAACTTATAATTCTCACCAACATAAGCTCCACCAACATCTAAAGATACACTACCGAACTTAGTATGACTAATAGCGTTAGCTAAAGTATTAACAAGTATCTTATATATTTTATCAGAGTCTCCCTTAAACTTAGTAGGAATATTTCCATCAACATTTATCTTAAAATCTAACACATCACGACTTACTTTAGCTGATGTAACACTATTAATTTCCATTAATAAATCTTCAATTCTATACTCTTTACTCTCTAAAGTTTCTTTACCAGATTCAATTCTAGAAATATCAAGAATATTATTAATAAGCTCAAGTAAATCACCAGAAGCCTGTTTAATATCCTTAACATCATGTTTAACCAAATCTTGTGTTAAATTCTTCTCTTCAAGTAAAGCTTGACTAAATCCTAAAATAGTATTCATAGGAGTTCTAATCTCATGAGAAATACTTGATAAGAAATCACTCTTTGCCTTATTAGCAATCTCAGCTTCACGACGACTTTCCTCAGCTTGAGCTAATAACTTAGTATCCTGACTTTCAACCGTAAAGAACAAAGCATTAATTAAGAATACATACATTATATAAATCATATTAAAACGATACTCAAATACTACAAATACAATTATTGAAAAGAACAAAAACACAACACTAAAGTAAGCTACTGGAACAGTTAACTCTTTAGGATTAGTTTTCTTATACTTCCAAATCATAATAACTGAAGCAATTGCTCCCATTAAAGATAAAATATATATAGGATACATTCCCGGTCCACCAATTAATAAATAATTAGGATTAATATTAGTGTGATATGCAATTGGTAACATAAAAGTAAGTAAATAAATTAACATATCAATAACTATTAAAGAAGCACCAAGTACTCTTCTAACTTTAGTATAATTCGTAATAAGTGCCTCATTTATTGTAACCGAATAAATATAAACTAACGATACCGAAGTAAATATTATATCAGCTAAAATATGTAACCTACATAACACTTCTGTAAAGACTGGATGCTTATCCATCCCCGCTATAGCAACAACACAACCTATATCAAGAAATCCTAAAAATACTAAGAATATTACTAAAATAGTAAAAAATAAATTAGCTACTTTTCTTTCACTTTTTACTCTTCTTTTCCATAAATATAGGCACATTATAACAATTGAATAACATAATCCGACTAAACTTATCGCAGAACTAAATAACACAAAGCACACTCCCTTTTATGTAGTTAAAACACCAAAATATCCTAACTTCCCATCTTCTATTATCTAAAAATAATTTTACAATAAATAGAATGAAAAGACAACCTAATAAAAGAAAAAAGAATAACAAATTTGCATTCTTTAATCTTTAATATCCCATTTCCAATTTTTAATATATGGCATATCTTCTCCATATTCTCTAATATAGTTTTTATGCTTTTCTAACATATCTAAACACCAATCAACTAAAGCCTTAGAGACATCTTTATATCTTGGTATTTCTTTTAATACTGCTATTACTAAATGGAATCTATCTATTTCATTTTGCACTCTTATATCAAAAGTAGTTGTAATTGTACCTTCTTCTTTATATCCATGTACATGTATATTCCTATTTTCTCTTTTATATGTTAATTGATGAATTAATGATGGATATCCATGGAAGTTAAATATAATTGGTTTATTCTTTGTAAATATAGCATTATATTCTTGATCACTCATACCATGTGGATGTGTCTCTGGAGATTGTAATTTCATTAAATCTACTACATTAACTACTCTAATCTTAATACCTTTAACAGTCTTTCTTAATATATCAACTGCTGCTAATGTCTCAAGTGTTGGAGTTTCTCCACAACAAGCCATTATAACATCAGGATTTCCTCCATCATTACTAGCAAAATCCCATACTCCAAGTCCCTTAGTACAATGTTCTTTTGCTTGTTCTTTTGTTAACCATTGAGGTCTAGGATGCTTAGAAGCAACTATTACATTTACATAGTTCTTTGTCCTAATACAATGTTCAAAACAAGAAAGTAAACAGTTTGTATCTGGAGGTAAATACATCCTAACAACATCTGCTTTTTTAGTAACTAAATGATTCAAGAATCCTGGATCTTGATGTGTATATCCATTATGATCCTGTTGAAAAACATGTGATACAAGTAAATAATTCAAAGACGCTATTGGTGCTCTCCAAGGAATCTGATTACATACTTTTAACCATTTAGCATGTTGACTAGCCATAGAATCAACTATTCTAACAAACGCTTCATAACTATGAATAAAACCATATCTACCAGTAAGTAAATATCCCTCTAACATACCTTGACATAAATGTTCAGACAAATATGAATCCATTACTCTACCAGTATTAGATAAATACTCATCATCTGGTCTAATATTCTTAAAGTTCCAAGTTCTATTTTCAACTTCAAATACATGATTAAATCTATTAGACAATGCCTCATCTGGTCCAAATATTCTAAAGTTCTTATTTTCTTTATTTAATACAAATACATCTCTTATATATTTACCAAGTTCCATCGTATCTTGTCCAACTATACACCCTGGAGTCTTAACATCAACTGCATAATCTTGCCAATTAGGTGTATTTATCTCTTTTAATAACAATCCTCCATTAGCATAATTACTAGCTCCCATACATTTACTTGGTGTAGGACACAACTCTCTAAGTTCTTTTATAAGTCTACCATTCGCATCAAATAACTCTTCTGGATGATAACTTAGTAACCACTTTTCTATTACTTTAATATTCTCAGGATTATCTCTTGTTATTGGAATTGGAACTTGATGAGCTCTAAAACTTCCTTCCATTCTCTTAGCGCCTACTTCTTTAGGACCAGTCCAGCCCTTTGGAGTAGTTAAAACTATCATTGGATAATTACCAGTTCCAGTTTTCTTAATTTTCTTTATATCTTTAACAACCTTTTCTAATGTCTCAGCCATCTTCTCATGCATCTTCATTGGATCAGATCCGGAAACAAAATATGGTTTCCAACTAAGTCCATAGAAAAAGTCTTCCATCTCTTCTTCACTCATTCTACCAAAGATAGTAGGATTAGCAATCTTAAACCCATTACGATGTAAAATTGGTAATACTACACCATCAGTCTTAGGATTTAAAAATTTATTTATATTCCAAGAAGTCGCTAAAGGACCAGTCTCAGCTTCCCCATCTCCTACAACACAAGCTGCTATTAAATCTGGATTATCTAAAACAGCACCAGCTGCATGTGATAAACTATATCCTAATTCTCCACCTTCATGAATAGATCCTGGAGTTTCAGGAGCAACATGTGATGATACTCCCCCTGGGAAACTAAATTGTTTACATAGCTTTTTAAGACCTGCCTCATCCTCAGTTATTTCTGGATAAAACTTAGTATATACTCCCTCTAAATAATTATTAGCAATCATAGCCTGACCACCATGTCCAGGACCTGATAAATATATCATTTTTAAATCATATTTTTTTATAATTCTATTCAAATGCATATAAATAAAATTTTGTCCAGGAGCAGTACCCCAATGCCCAACTACATTAGGTTTAATATCAGTTATAACAAGTCCTCGTCTAACTAAAGGATTATCTAACAAATATAATTGAGCAACAGACAAATAATTTAATGCCCTAAAATACTTATTCATTAAATTTAATTCTTTTCTAGATAACACCGGCATAAACACCCTCCTATTCTTAATATATTATAGCCCAAACACAAAAAAAGATAAAGATATTTTTCATCTTTATCTTATCGTCAAAGTCTAAATAATAGCTTTATCTTCATTACTACCAATAGTACTATTATTATTTATATCAATCTTAGGTTCTGGAATATGTTTTAATGAAACATCATTATTAACTACTTCTTTATTATCATCAACACTACTAGCAGCTGCTACTACATTATTATTTTCTACTGGGAAAGTATTAATATTTTGATTTGTATTATTAACTGTATCATTAACATTCTCTTGATTTATTGGACTAGTCTCTTTTTTACCTTTATTTTTCTTATTTATTACTGAGAAAATAACTCCTCCAATAACTACAACTCCTAAAACTACAAATATAATAATATTAGTTGTATTATATAATGCAAATTCAAACTCTAAGTTTTCTAAATCACTTGTCTTAGTTAAATCCCAAGTTAAATTCTTACCATCATTATCTACACCAGTTGCATTATTACTAATTGCTTTATATGGTAATTTAACTACAAACTTCATTTCCATATTAGACATATATTGTGAAAAATCATCTGAAGAAAAACTTTCATCATCATCTGAATCATCATAATCACTATCTACATCAGTATAATCATCTTCTCTATAACTATAATCACCATCAGTTGAATCATCATCAGTATCACCTATATCTGAATCATTTGTATCAAACTTTATTTTAGCAGTATATTTATTTTTAAATAATCCTTTTTCTACATAAAATATTTTAGCATCTTTATCTTCATCTGTAAGTCCTGATAAATCATATAAAACATTTTTATCTGTACTACTAACTTTATTAATATCTAAATTACTAAGAGTAAGATTAACTCCCTCCATACTATCATCTGCATAATCTTCTACTTTAAAACCTTGTTCTTCTAGATTCTTCTTATCTTCATCTGTAAGTAAACTTTCTCCATTTAATAAACTCTTATTAACTGCATACAAAATATTATAATTGATTTTCCCATTCTTACTAATTTCCATTGTAGCATTGAATTTTACGCATCCTGTCAACGTAAATGCTATTATCGCTACAAATAGCACTTTTAAAATCTTAAAACTTCTTTTCATAACTCTCTCCTTATTTTAATACAAGTATAATCGATAAAATATTTTTATTCAAGAAAAAAAGCAAATGATCAAAACACCATTTGCTCCTTTACATCTATTTAGCAATTACTTCACAAATTAATGAACTAATCTCTGTTGGATTATCTATTGGAAGTCCAGCTATCATTTTTGCTTCTGCATATAAAATTTTTGTATACTTATCAAACTCTTCTTTATTACTTGAATATAAGTCTTTTAATTTATCAGCTATTGGATGTTTTTCATTTACTTCAAGTACTTGTTGTGCTTTAATACCCATATCATTAGGCATAGCATCAAATACTTTTTGCATTTCTATTGAAACATCTCCCTTAGTAGTTAAACATACTGGATGTTTCTTTAATTTATTACTAAACTTAACTTCACTAACATCTCCAATAAGCTCTTTCATATGTTTTAATAAGTCAACATTATCTTCATTTACTTTCTTTAATTCTTCTTTTTCTTCATCACTTTCAAGTCCTAAGTCCTCATTTTCAACATTAGCAAACTTCTTACCTTCATATTCTTGAATAGCCGTAATAGCAAACTCATCAACATAATCAGTCAAGTATAAAATATCAAAGTCATGGTCCTTTACTTGTTCAACATTAGGCATAGCATCAATTTTCTTAATAGATGAACCAGCTGCATAATAAATCTTTTCTTGTCCTTCTTTCATATTATCGACATATTCTTTTAAAGTAACAAGTTTTTCTTCTTTAGCTGAATAAAACATAACTAAGTCTTTTAACTTATCTTTATCAGCACCAAAGTTATTATAAACTCCATACTTTAATTGAACACCAAAAGTCTTAAAGAATGAAATATAATTTTCTCGATCATTCTTTAACATATCTTCTAATTCTTTACGAATCTTACTCTCAATATTTTTAGCAATCAATTTTAAATTATGACTCTCTTGTAATACCTCTCTTGAAATATTTAATGATAAGTCTTCACTATCTACAACGCCTTTAACAAAACTAAAGTAATCTGGTAATAAATCAGCACATTTATCCATTATCAATACTCCATTAGCATATAAACTAAGTCCTTTTTCATAATCTTGTGTATAGTAATCATATGGTGCATGACTAGGTATGAATAATAACGATTTATAAGAACACATTCCCTCTACTGAAGAAGAAATTACTTTTAATGGCTTATCAAAATCATTAAACTTATCCATATAGAAGTTCTCATAATCAGCATCACTTACTTCGCTCTTATTCTTCTTCCATATAGGAACCATACTATTTAATACTTCTATTTCTTTTTTATCTTCATATTCATGTTTTTTCTCATCTTTTAATTCATGATGTGTAACTTCCATCTTAATAGGGAAACTAATATAATCAGAATATTTCTTAACTAATCCCTTAATTTGATATTCATCTAAGTACTTACAATAATCATTTTCCTCTGTATCTTCCTTAATATGCAAAATTATCTTAGTACCATTATCAGTTTTCTTTGCTTTCTTAATAGTATAACCATCTGCTCCTTCACTTTCCCAAGTATAAGCCTCATCACTATCAATTGACTTAGAAGTAACAGTTATCTTATCACTAACCATAAAAGCTGAGTAAAAACCAACACCAAATTGTCCAATAATATTAGTTTTCTCTTCCTTACTCATATTTTCTTTAAAAGCAAGTGTTCCAGACTTTGCTATTGTACCTAAGTTGTTTTCTAATTCTTCCTTAGTCATACCACAACCATTATCAGAAATAGTTAAAGTACGTTTTTCATCATCTTTTTCTAGTAAAATACATAAATCTTCTCTTTTAACTTTAACATCTTTATCAGTTAAAGATCGATAATATAACTTATCTAGTGCATCAGATGCATTAGAAATTAACTCTCTTAAAAATATATCTTTATTAGTATAAATTGAATTAATCATTAAATCTAAAAGTCTCTTTGATTCAGACTTAAATTCATGTTTCTCCAAACAAATCATCTCCTTAATCTTGTTCACAATTTATTTATAACACTATTTTTAGCAGTTGTCAACAATGAGTGCCAATTTAAACAAAAAAAAGAAAAAATATAAAAAAGTTATATCTTTCCTAATTTCTCATCTAATTCTAAATCACTATCCAATATCTTTATCAAACCATCCTCATACAAACGCTTATCCAAAGTCTCTAACTTATCGCCAGAAATAATTAAGAACTTATCCTTTTCTAATCCATAACATAAATAGTATTCAGCAACCCCTACTTCAAAATCATGCTTATCATCAACTACCATTAACTTATAAAATTTCTTATAACTTTTATTTCTAATTGCAACTAATACACTATAAATATAACTATCATCATCACTAGAACAATATAAATTAAGTATCTTTCTAGGATTGTATTCAACAACTACCAAAACATTATTTACTATTGCAAAATACTTTCCTCCAATAAACTCTAAAAATAAAACTTCATGTACTTCACTAGTATCAAATAATAAAGTACTAAAATCATCATTAACTAAATCAAAATCAATTGAATATTTATAATCAATAGCCTCATTAGAATTACTAAAAACAGCTAATATTTCTCTACATAATTCATTCATAAAAGATGGAATTCTCTCAAATAAAGTAACAATAACATCAAACATAAAAAGCCATTCACTTGGAATATATCTAGTCGTAACAAATTTATAATCACGTTTATTAATATGAGTATTAATCTCAATATAATAACTATTAATATACTTGTTAATTTTATTCAAAATATAATTAACAGAAGAAATATCAATAAATTGATAGCAAACATAATCATCTATATATTTATTCTCACATACATCTAAAGGAACAAATAAAACCTTAAATTTCTCTATTCTCTTATTAAATACCAATGCAATATAAAAATTAGACTTATTATAATCTCTAATATATAAATCTAACAAAACACGTTCTTTTTTCTTTTTTAAATACTTTTGTATAACTAAAACACTATTATCCATAACAACCTTTCTATATACTACAAATTAATTTTATCAAAAGAAAAAGACTATTACCAGTCTTATTGTAAATTATTAGTTAACTTGTCGTCTACTAAGTATTTTTTAAGTCTAACTAAATACTGACATCAAAATAGCAGCTATAAAAAATGCACTAGATAGAATCATAATACAAGTTCCTACTACCTCAGCATATCCAAAATTATTTGAATTATTCTTAGTATTCTTCATAAACCATACCTCCGAGTCTACTACTATATATAAAGTATATCAGAAAAACATTTATTAGACAATTAGCTTTTTGAAAAGTCACACAAAAAAACAGTTTATAAAAACTGTTCTTTTCTATTACTTAACTTGTTCAATACTATAATAACTATATAAATTATCACTAGCTAATTTAAATGTATAAAGATACTTGGCTTCATCAACTGTTTCACCAGCTTTATTAATAACTTCTAATGATTCATATATCCTAATAGTATCTCCTTCTCTTTCTGCTTGATAAATATCATAATTATACTTGAAATCTTTTGAAAAGTTCTCTTTACTACTATTCTTTGAATATAAAACATAAGAATCTATAGTATCATCATAAACATAAGTATCATTTTCTGGATTAACTTTAATATTACCGGTACTCATTGTATACTGATCTCCAAATACTTCTTTATATGAACGTTCTACATCTTCTCTTTTTATAATTGTTTTATCACTACATACAAGTTTTCCATAACTATTTTCTTGTGTTAAAGTAGTACAATCATCTGCTTCTAAAAAATCAGACGCTTTAAGATTTAAATAAGCAAGTACCATTTTATTAGTTTCTGTCATATCAGCAATAATACTACTTCTTTCTCCTCCATACATCCAATAAGGAGAAGTTGACTTAAAATCATGTACACTAGTATATAAGCTCTGTACTAAACGACTATTAGTATCAAGTTTTTCTTCTTTTACCTTGGTATTATTTCCACCAAATACACCTTTTAAAATAAAATATAAAACTAAAAATATCGTAATAGCAACAACAACAATAATCACAATTTTTAAAGTATTTACCTTTTTAGTAGCATTTTTATTAGAAATCATTTCATCAAATTTCATTTATATCACCATCTATCTATTTATTAGGATCAACTAATATTTTAACTGCATCATCAGTTCCAGATGTTAATCTTTCATATGCCTTTTGAACATCATCTAAACTAACTATATCATCAACAAATTTTAATGTATCTATTTTTTTACCAGCCATTAAATCAATACATGTTTGGAATTCTTCTTTTGTATAAGCAATTGAGCCCATAACTGTTAACTCTCTCATAACAGCAACCACTGTAGGAATTGTAACTGTACCTAGTGATACTCCGACTAAAACTACTCTTCCACCAGGTCTAACTGCCATTAAAGCTGAACTAACAGCTGGAGAATTACCACAACAATCAATTACTACATCAAAACCTCCATTAGTCTTTGCTAAAACACGTTCTAACATCTTAGTATCCTTAGCATCATACCATTCATCAACAACACCTAATCGAATACTCTTCTTACCACGAGCATCATTAGTTTCAGATAAAGCAACATAACTTGCTCCTTCCATTTTAGCAAACATAGCAGAAACTAAACCAATAATTCCTCCACCAATAACTAAAACTTTTTCTCCTACTTTAATATTAGCTAAATGAACTGCATGTAGTCCAACTGCAGATGGTTCAACCATCGCAACTTCTTCATCACTAACACTATCAGGAACTTTTAAAACCATATCCGGTCTAATTGCCATCCTTGGTGCTAAAGCACCTGGATTTGTTAAAGAAAGACCCGTAGCATGAGTCCAAGTTTCAGGACAATATTGGGGATTTCCTGTAAGACAAGCACTACAATGACCACATGGTGAAATAGGCAATGCTGTTACTCTATCACCAACTCTTAAATCATCCCTAGCTCCAGGATTAGTAACAACACCACAATACTCATGTCCCATTACTAAACCAACAGGCTCACCAGCATCCCAATAATGAATATCAGAACCACAAATACCACACTTTTTTACATCTATTAGAACACTACCATTTTGTGAAACAGGTTCAGGTATGTCACCAATTTCAAATTTTTTAACACCTTTTATTTTTACACATTTCATAAAAGTCAACCTCCTATCATCTAATATAATGATACCATAAATTGAAAAAAAATAAATAATTTTACACCAAATTATCTAAAAGAAAGGAAAAAATATGAAAATTTGTGTATACACTATTTCTAAAAATGAAGAGAAATTTGTCAGTAGATGGATAAACTCCATGAAAGAAGCAGACGAAATCTATGTACTAGACACAGGTTCTACTGACAATACAGTAAAACTATTAAAAGAAAAAGGCATCAAAGTAAAACAAAAAATAATAACTCCTTGGCGCTTTGATGTAGCTAGAAATGAATCTTTAAAGCTTTTACCAGAAGATACCGACATTTGTGTTTGTACAGACTTAGACGAAGTTTTTGAACCTGGTTGGCGAAAAAAACTAGAAAAGTCTTGGCAAGAAAATACAACGAGAGCAAGATATACTTATAACTGGAAACTAGATGAAAACAATAAACCTATAATTTCTTTCTATTCCGATAAAATACACATACTAAAAAACTATACTTGGATTAACCCCGTCCACGAAGTGCTAAATTCTACTACACAAGAAAACTTTATAACAATAGATAATCTAACTCTAAATCATTATCCAGATTCAACTAAAAGTCGTAATTCCTACTTACCTCTTTTAGAATTATCTGTAAAAGAAGATCCTACAAACGATCGCAACATGCACTATCTAGGACGAGAATATATGTATTATGGTTACTGGAAAAAAAGTATTAAAACATTAAAAAAACACTTAGAATTAGAAAAAGCAACTTGGAAAGATGAAAGATCAGCCTCCATGCGTTATATTAGTAGATGTTATAAAAACATAGGTAAATATGAAGAAGCCAAATTCTGGCTAAAAAAAGCCATAAAAGAAACTCCATACTTAAGAGAACCATATGTCGAAAGAGCTCTTCTTGCCTACTCTGAAGAAAATTATTTAGACGTTGAAACATACTGTTTAGAAGCCCTAAAAATAAAACATCATGAGAAAACATACATTAATGAACCATTCTGTTGGGATGAAACTATTTATGACTTATTATCAATAAGCAACTTCTACCAAAGAAAATATAACTACGCTATCTACTTTATAAATCTAGCTTTAGAAATATCACCTCATAATGAACGACTTCTAAAAAACAAAGAACTATTCATAACCAAAGAAAAAAATTAATCTTTAACATAAAGATTAATTTTTCCTTCTCTATAAGCTAAATAAATCTTATTCCAAATAACACTTTCTATATATCTAGCCTTCTTAGGATGCATTAAAAATCTAAGTACAAGTTCCACATGATCATCTACTATCTTAGTATAAATAATTGGATCAAACTTATTAAAATAAATTCTATTAGTAGTATTAACATCAGCTATTTGATTCTTCATCTTTCTTGGAATATTTTTAACTGTCTCCAAACTATTAACTATTTTATATATCTCTTTTTTATTATTAGCTAAGTCACAATCTAACTTAACTTTTATAGTCATTTCTTCCCAAATATATTTAAATCCCTTATTAATATTTTTTACAGGTCCCGATATAATAGTTGAATTAGGATAATGTATAACAACACCGGTAGACTGTCCATTATCTTCTTTAGTAGAAACTTCTAGTATTTCAAAACTAAATGCTGAAATACTCATAACATCTCCCTTTATATCTCCAATCTGTATACGTTCTTCTACTTTAAAAGGTTTCTTAAACTTAATATAAACTCCACAAAAAAAGTTAAGTATAAAATCTCTTAAAGCAATAGTCATAGCTGCTGATATAACACTAATAAGAGTCATTAATCCCTTTATATAATCATCCCAAATAATAACTAGAATTAAAACTTCTAATACATTTAAAGTAACTTGATAAGCCTGATTAGAAACAAATTCTCTTCTACCAGTTGTAAGTTTCTGTATTACCTTTCTTCCTATTTTTTTTAATAAATAAAATATTACTAATACCGAAATAGTAGAAACAATAACATATATATATTCTTTATCTATAGTAGTAACATTTGAAATAACTTCACATACATATTTATAAAAATTCAAAGTATCCCCTCCAAACAGAATATAGATTATACCACAAAATATAATTATTTTTAAGGACACAATTAATCATATGAGAAACTTTACAGAAACTTTACAAAAAAAATGTCCTAAGACATCATTTTCTTATAAATATTACTACTAACAATCATTATAATTCCAATAACTAAAGCAACAATTCCATAAATCAAACCATAACTATAGTTAACTGTAATTGCTAAATCAGCAACAGATATAATTATAAAATTTAATATAGTCACAATAAGTATAGATAAAATAGCAGTAATTACTAAATCAATACCCACCACTTTAATTAAACTTAATAAAGAGTTCTTTAATATTCCAATAATAACTATTAAAACAATAATAGAAATAGCTAGTATAATTCTTAAACTATCAGATATTAAATTATTATATATTCTAAACGTTGTTACTACACTCTTATTACTTTCATTACCCTCTTGTACTTTTTCCTTAAAATAATCATTAGCTTTTTTTAAGTTTTCACTCTTCTTAAATTCTTCTAATTGTTCATCACTTACTCCTAATTTTTCTTTTAACAAATCTTTATTATTATCAATAAAAGTAATTACATCTTTATCTATATTAATATCACTATCAATATTATTACCAGCCATACCAGAAATAAGTAAATCAATATATTTTTGAATTAAAGCATCAGCTTCAGTATTATTAACTAACTCATTAAAACTTTCATCATTAATATTAGAATCAACATCAGAAATTATCTCTTCCCTTACATTTTCAACAGTAACATTCTTCATTTGTTTAACAACTGCATCACGTACTGAAAAAGATAATATAAATACTACCATCAAACAAACTAAAACAACTTCTAATAAAACAATAAATATTTTCCTTAATGTTTTCATAATCTTCTCCTACATTGACTTATTTAAAACTGTAACTCTAATCAAAACTGTACCAAAGACAACTATTGATACTAAAACAAGTATAACACTAATAGTAGAAGCTGTATCTGGATTTATTGCAGGCTCAGTCTCTCTTTTTTCATAAATAACTTCAATACTAACATCATCATCTGGCATTACAAAAGTATTATTATTACTTACTTCTATTTCCTTACCAGAACTATCTCTAACAATAACTCTCTTTACAATATATCCGGCTTTTTCTTTAGGTTTTAAAGTAACAGTATTACCCGGATAAGCCCCCTCTATAACTTCTACATCACTATTTTTACTCTCAATTACTCTCTTAGGATAAGTAAAACTAGTTAAAAGTAATTTAGACCCATTACTACCAATCATAAAATATCCATTGAAATCACCATTAGAATCTCTACTTTCAATAATCCTATTAACTGTATAAGATAAATCAAAACTAGATACCTCATTAAAGTCATTATCAACCTTAACAACACCTTCATTACTAGCAATAATTAACCCATCAACACTTCCATCATAGTTCTTACTATTAACAATAGAATAAGGAATAAATGTATTATTTATCTCTTTAGTAAGTAAAACTTTATTATCAGAACTCATTCTACTAATTTTTACAATCGGATTATTATAAGTTTTATAAGCAACGACAACCTCATTAGAAGCATTGACAAATAGATAATAAGGAGCTCCACTACTAACTATACTAATTGGAATCATTGATGTATTTGTATTAAGATTAAATAATGCTACTTCATACATTCCATGTATTGGTCCATTAGTAGAAACTCTAATCCATTCATTATTACTATTTTTTAAAGAGTTTGAACTCATCTTCTTCATCCAAAGAAGATTACCACTCAAATCATATTTCATCTCATAAGTACCAGGCTCATATAATTCAAAAGATTCAGTTGTAAAATAAATTATAACGCCATCTAACTTACCATTATCATCATAACTATTAAAAACTTTATTTAAATACTCTCCTAATTTTCCTCCAAAAGTTTTCTCCCATAAAACATCACCAGTATTAGAATTAATACGCTTAATAAGTAAATCATTATTAACAACAGAAACATCAAAATCAGTAATCTTATCACCATTTTTATTCCAAATCATCTTACTATCAAGATCAACTTTAATATAAGTAGTAAAGGAACCATCCCTAGAATAACTAGTGTTATATATTAAATAACCACAAACATTACCATTATCATCATAGTCATAAATCATATTAAAACTACTATCAGTTGATTCAAGAGACACTTGGGTTCCTTTTTCTAAATCAATTGCTCCTACACCAAATGGTAAAACTAAAAATATTGAAACAAGTAAAATTAAAATATTCTTTTTCATACTATCAACCTAACTTTCTAAATAATTACGACTTTTAACAGCAACACTTCCAACTACAATACTTGCTACTAATATTAAAACAACACTAATAGTAGAAGCTGTATCTGGATTTATTACAGGCTCAGTCTCTCTCTTTTCATAAACAACTTCAATACTAACATCATCATCCGGCATTACAAAAGTATTATCACTACTAACTTCTATTTCTTTACCAGAACTATCTCTTACAATTACTCTTTTAACTATATAACCTTCTTTTTCTTTAGGTGTCAAAGTAACTACTTTACCAGGATAAGCCTCACTAATAACTTCTACATCACTATTTTTACTCTCTATAACTTTCTTAGGATAAGTAAACTTAGTAATATAAGATTTATCTTCATCATATCCAAAAATAACATAACCATTAAACTCACCATCCTCATCATAACTTTCAATTATATTATCTGGACTATATGAAAGATCCTTCTCCCATATTTTATTTCCACCATAATCAAACTTTATAATGGAACCAGTTGTTGATTCTTTTAACATTCCTATAATTATTCCATCATATTCCCCATATACATTCTTACTGTTAATGGAACTAGTAAACCAATGTGATGAACTAATACCAAGAGACTTAGTAGATATCTCTTTTCCAGAATAATCATATTTTTCAAAATTTAACATATTATCAGTATAACTTCTACATATTAAAATTAAATCTAAATTAGTACTTTTATTATCTAATAATATAGGTTCCCATCCCTGTCCAGCTGAAATCACCATTCCATAAGTACCTTTCGTAATATTATATGGATGATATGAAAAAATACCATGTTCACTATCACGGTCAAAACGAAACCAATCTCCATTACTATCTTTAAAATAAGTATTATCTTCATTCTCATATTTCTTAATCCAAAGTAATTTACCATTCAAGTCATACTTCATAATATTAATACCAGGCTCAAGTTCAGAAGTAATTGAATTATTCTTAAACGTAATTAAATAGCCATCCATATTACCTTTATTACCATAGCTAGAAATTTCACTTGCATATCCTACTTCCCCATTATTATCATATTCTACCTGCCAAATTACATCACCAGTATCTTCATTTACTCTCTTTAATAAAAGTTTAGTATCCATAATTGAAATAGATAAATCGTTTTTATGAATAGACGAATCTGTTTTCTTATATAGTAATTCATTTTTCAAATTATACTTAATGAAAAAATCACTATATGCTACATAAACAATATATCCATCAATATTACCATTATCATCATAGCTAGTTATTAAATTTGTACTCGAAAAAACCCCATCAACACTATCTTCAAAACTCTTCTCAAGTTCAACAGCACTTACCTTAAAAGGTAAAATAGAAATTACTGAAATAATAAATAACAAAATAAACTTCTTCATCATATCACACTCACTATTCTAAAAAGAATTATATCAAAAAAATCATAATAAAAAAAGAGGATAAAATTACTTATCCTCAGTTTGAAGAACATATTGATCATTCTTATAATCAACAAAAACTGTATCTTTTGGTTTAACTTTACCTTCAATTATCATTCTAGCAAGTAAAGTCTCAATAGTACGACTTACTAATCTCTTTAATGGTCTAGCACCATAATTAACATCATAACCATCTTCTATTAATTGATGTCTTGCCTTATCACTTATTGCAATCTTAATATGAACATCACTTAAACGGCCTTCTATTTCTGTTAAAATCTTATCAAGTATCGAATTAATTGCTTCTTTTGATAGTGGATCAAATACAATAATTTCATCAATTCTGTTAATAAACTCTGGTCTAAAGTAATTTCTAACATCATCCATTACTTTAGAAGCATCTCCATTTAGAATATGTTCACTTCCTAGATTAGAAGTCATAATGATAATTGTATTCTTAAAGTCAACTGTACGACCATTAGAATCCGTAATTCTACCATCATCCAACACTTGTAAAAGTAAATTTAAAACCTCTGGATGAGCTTTTTCTATCTCATCAAATAAAACTATACTATAAGGATTACGTCTAACAGCTTCAGTTAATTGTCCCCCTTCTTCATATCCAACATATCCTGGAGGCGAACCAATTAATCTAGACACACTAAACTTCTCCATATATTCACTCATATCAATTCTAATCATATGAGTCTCATCATCAAATAACTCATAAGCAAGCGTTCTAGCAATCTCAGTCTTACCAACACCAGTAGGTCCTAAAAACATAAATGAAGCAATTGGTCTATTAGGGTCTTTTATACCAGCACGAGACTTCAAGATAGCATCACTTACTAGTTTTATAGCCTTATCTTGTCCCATAACACGTTTCTTCATGTTATCTTCCAAGGCTAGTAATTTTTCTTTTTCACTACTTACTAACTTCGAAATAGGAATATTAGTCCATCTAGAAATAACTTCAGCAATATCATCACTAGTAACAGTATCACTAAGTATTTTATTCTTCTCAGTATTATTTAACTCTTCCAACTCTTTTTCAAGTCTTGGAATCTCACCATGTCTAAGTATTGCAGCTCTTTCCAAATCATATTTGTTTTCAGCTTTTTCTAGTTCAAACTTAGCCTCTTCAATTTCAGCTTTTTTCTTCTTAATATCTACATTTAAGTTTTTCTCTTTATTCCAAGCCTCAGTTAATTCCTTTTCCTTAGCTTGTAACTTTTCTACTTCTGCATCAATCTCTTCTCTACGTTTCTTAGAAATCTCATCTTTTTCTTTCTTAATGGCTTCTCTCTCTATTTGTAATCTCATAATTTTATGAGTTAAATTATCCAAATTTTCTGGAACAGAATCCATCTGTACTCTAATCGTAGCACAAGCCTCATCTACCAAATCAATTGCTTTATCTGGTAAATAGCGATCTGTAATATAACGATTAGATAAAGTAGCAGCTGATATTAAAGCCTTATCTTGAATAGTAACACCATGATGTATTTCAAATCTTTCTTTTAGTCCACGTAATATGGTAATAGTATCCTCAACAGTTGGCTCAGATACTTTAATCTTTTGAAAACGTCTTTCTAGTGCTCCATCCTTTTCTATATATTGACGATACTCATTCAAAGTAGTAGCACCAATTACATGTATTTCACCACGAGCAAGCATTGGTTTTAATATATTAGATGTGTCCATAGCACCTTCAGTTCTACCAGTACCAACAATCATATGTATCTCATCGATAAACATGATTATATCGCCTTCACTCTTCTTAACTTCGTTTAAAACTTTCTTTAAACGTTCCTCGAATTCACCACGATATTTAGCCCCAGCTACTAAAGCAGCCATATCCAACTCCCAAATAGTTTTATTCTTTAAACTAGCAGGAACATCTCCCTTTATAATTCTTAAAGCAAGACCTTCTACAATTGCTGTTTTACCAACACCAGGTTCACCTATTAAAACTGGGTTATTCTTTGTTTTTCTTGATAATACACGAGTGATACTACGTATTTCTTCATCACGACCAATAACTGGATCAATCTTGCCTCGTTTGGCAGCTTCAGTTATATCACGACCATATTTTTCTAATACATTTTCTTCTTGTTCTTCTTGATAATTATTATACATACTCTATCACCTCTTCCAACATATATTATACGCCATATTTTAGCACTTGTCAATATAGAGTGCTAATTATTTATAAAAAGAAAATGTATAAATCTATACACCTCCAAAAACTATCCTTTACTAACATCACCAATATCAATTAATTTTTCTCTACACTTAGAAACATCTATGTCACCATCACTACCAATAATGTTTTTTACCTTTTGTTGCCAATTACCAGCATGAATAATTCTATAACAAGAAGGATGATTAATAAGTTCTCTCTTAGATAAGTGTGACAACTCATAAAAATCATTAAAATTCATAACATAAATAGCATTATCTTTAGCAAGTCTACCAGTAGAAACATTTTCAAAATACTTATCTAAAATAACTTTCCCATTAGGATAAACATAAGCATAGTATCCATCAAATGTTTTTATTCCACGCAGTATTGAATATGGATCAGAAGACTCATATAAACTCTTTTTTTCTAAATAAAGATTAGCCAACTTCTCTTGTTGAGCCTTTTTCTCTTCTTCACTCAAATTAGAAGTTACCTTAGAAGCAACACCTGCAAAAGTACTTTCAAAACTTCCCTTAGGTATTATTTCCCAATTAGCCGATAATTCTTTTAAATAGCCATCCATAAACTCTTTTACTTCTTTTGGACTCATAGTTGAAAAATCAACAGAATCAAGTTTAACTATTTTTAAACTAGGATTACTAATTAATACTTTCTTATACTCTTCTAATAATGTCTTTGGCGTAATAGTAGTTGCTTTTTTATTTTTACCATCAACAACATCTATAGAAACATCACTACCGATATTATTACCAAGTTCTAAAAAATAGTTAGAAACATAATACAAATATTTTTGCTTATCATCATCTGGTACTAAAGTAACATATTTTAAATATCTATTAGCAACATATAATTCAAATCTCTTTCGTTCTTTCTCACTAAACAATGTCAAATCTATTGGATGCTCATGCATAAACTGAACAACATCATCTAAATTCAATGAAATAAATTCAAATAAATCAGCACACTTATTAGCAAACTTTCTAGGATTAACTTCCAAATCAGCTCTTTTTAAAAACTCCTCAATCTGCTCTCTACTTCCAAAGTTCTCTTCTAATTTCACTCTGGCTTCGTATTTTTCTCTCCAAGTAGAAGTATAACCATTAAGAACATGATTATAACGTTGTGCTAACTTTTTATAAGTAACTAATAATTTATATTGATCATATAAAACTGGAAACTCTCTTTCAAATTTTTTCTCAGACGAAATACGTCTTAATTTCTTCATAGTATCTTCAAATATATGTTCCTTATTAAATAAATCAATCAAATCTACTATTTGCATTCTCTCTAATCCAAGTTCTATAGCAATAGTAGCCGCTAAAGCTTCAACTGAATAACAAATCTTCTTAGTTAAACAATCTCTTTCTTGAACAATACTTAACGTTTGAGCAATTACAAACTCCGGACAATCCTCTATCTTACTCTTAAAATACATAGTAATTTCATCTATTACTTTATTTAATTCCTTTATTGCCTTATCTTTATCATCACAAAGACTTAAAAAATCCGTTGTAAACATAGTTATTTGAGCATCAATTGGAATTCCTTTATTAATTGTATCACTAACAATACTACTCATAATAATCCCCCTCTACTAGCTGCCTATTATAACATCAAAACACATCATAGTCAAAAAAAGAAAGGTTTCCCTTTCTAATCTATATAATTAGTTAATATTTTTTTCTCCATCTTTGGAAACTCTATACCATTCTTCTTACCTAACTCAATACACTTTAATAACCAAGCCATATTATTACCAAGAACTCTCATAGTTTGTAATCCCTCTAAATCTTTTTCGGCATCCAAAGCATTAAAACCAAATACTCCATTCCAATAATTGCTTGAAACAATAGGCATACAAGAATAAGTAAAATATTTATTTAGTCTATCAAAAGCCCCAATAGTACCGGCTCTTCTACAACAAGCAACTCCTGCTGCTACCTTTCCTTTAAATAGATTACCTTTACCATAAAAAACTCTATCCATAAAAGAATTCATACTACCATTTACTCCCGCAAAATGAACTGGTGCTCCAAAGACAAAGCCATCAGCATTATCAACCTTTTCTAAAAATTCATTAACTACATCATTATAAATACACCTTTTACTTTTAAAACACTTACTACAACCAATACATCCAGCTATAGGACTAATCCCTATCCAAAACATTTCTGTTTCAATTCCGTTTTCTCTAAGAGCCATATCAACTTCTTCTAATGCTCTATTCGTAGTACCATTTTTATTAGGACTACCATTAACTAATAATACTCTCATCTCAATCACCCAATATATTTTTTATATAAATCTTTCAAATTTTTACTATTAATAACTTTATTAACACCATAGTTACTAACATCTGTATAAACCTTAGTTAATAAAAAATCTAATTTCGGATTAATTTTTGCTTTTTCTCTTTTCCTCATCCAATAATTGAGTTGATATTCCTTAGTCCAATGTCTTCCTTTATAAGTCATTCCTGCTGCTAAAGAATCACAAACCATCTCAGCAAAATACTTATATGGCATAACTGGAGTTGCATCAGTAGTAGCATAATCATACCAATATTCATAATGATGTTTATTTCTACCTTTATGATGTAACCAAGCATCAGAATAACCATTAACTTTTTTACAAGTAAGAATTGGACTGAAGTCCTTCGAAAAATACCTAGCTCCTTCTAAAAACTCAGTAAAAGAATACTTAGATAGATCATGTACTAATCCTCTCCAAGGAATACCTGCTCTAACACACAAACAAAATACTTTAAATCTATGCCTATTAACTACATGCAAATGTCCAAAATACTTACTTATCGTTATCTTATACTCTTCTTTTTTTACTTTTGTCATATACTACCACCTTCTAAAGTATAACATAGAGCTAGAAAAAACAAAAATTTTTTCAAGATAATTATCCAATTCCACCACAACTAACCTCATCAGTACTACCATTACTAGTACTAAGATTATAAATGTATTCCTTACAGTTTTCTGTATCTTCAGCTAGATGAAATTGAAAAAACAATTCTCCATTATTTTCTATCATAAAATTAAGTTTACCTAAACCAGTAGCATCACCAAAATCAAATAAAACTCTACCACTTATATTAACTAATACAATTCTATTATCTTTATTAACTAATACATAATTACCATTAGTAACTCCATATACATTATTATATTTTTTATCAACTACTATCTTTCCATCTAAATCATATATAACTCCATTTAATCCATACTCAACACTAGCATATAAATAGTCTCCTACTTTACTAATATTTGAATAAGTAAATGGTATAACTTCAACTCCACTAGTATAATCAACAACACCATACTTTTGTCCCTTATAAGCAATTACTAAATTATTCTTAACCGGAGTAATCATCTCCATTGGTCCAGTAGTAGAATTATTATTACTGCCTATAGAAAATCCATCAAAACTAGCTGCTACTATTACTTTTCCTGTATCTAAATTATATATTCCCCATTTATTATCTATAAGTACAGCCAAATACTTAGTATCATAACTATCTTTATTTTTAAAAGGTAAAATAGCTTTATATGAAACATTTTCTAATATTTTTTTATTAGTAACATAATTCTTTAATTGCATATAATAATCACTAGTTTGATATAAAACATATTGTGTATTTTCAAACAAAGTAGCATTCTGATAAATTCTACCACAATCAACTACATATATATCATAATCTTTAATATTAGTTGGCTTAGTAAGAGTAGCTTTTCCTGTACTCTTATTAATATAAACATTAATTTTAGTATTATCCTCAACTATCTCAGTAGGTTCATTAACTTGTCTCTTCTCTCCATAAGAATATTTAGTCTTTTTTCCTCCAAAAGAACAATCACTTAAATAAACTCCACCATCATCATAAATCTCATGTATAGAACAACTAATATCATCATCATTTTTAATTAGTTTTAACGCCTCATCATAACTCAAAAGAACATTATTTTCTTTGTAATAATCAGAAATAACTTTTTCTAATTTTTTACCATAACTTTTAATCTTATTTTCTTTCTCTTTCTCACTTAATTCACTCTGATTATAAACATCATCTTTAATTTTTTCTTTATCTTTATTCTTCTTAATATCTAAACATAACCAGATCAAAAGAAGTAAAACTATTAAACAACTTAAAATAATAATTATTTTCTTCTTACATTTACTTTTATTTTCTTTATCATCATTATTATCTTCTAATACTTTATCATTAACTATATTTTCTTCTACTATCTTATCTCCAACTATAGTTTTATCATCATCTATAACTTCGCAATCCTCTTCAAGTTTCTCATCTGATATATCAGTAATAGTATCAATTTCTTTAGTTTTTTCTAAATCATCTTTATCCATACACTCACCTCTATACTTAAAGTATAACAAGACCACTAATACTTTTCCAATAAAAAAATGTAGAAATATCTACATTTTACATTAATTGCCCATACTGATTAAAATACTGATTATTACTCATATTACCATTCATCATATTAGTTGTATTAGTATTAGTACTATTATTATTCATATTCTTCTCATAGTAATCAAACAATTCCTTAAATCTTGTATAATGAACTATTTCTCTTTGTCTTAACCATAATAGTGGTCCTATAACATCTGGATCATTTGTCAAATCAATTAAGTTTTCATAAACTGCTCTTGCTTTTTGTTCAGCAGCCATATCTTCTGATAAATCAGCTAGCGGATCCCCTGTAGATGCAAAGTATCCTACTGTAAATGGAACACCACTGGCATCTGTTGGATATAAAGCATAAGCATGTTCTGCATAATGGGTATCAAGTCCGGCTTCTTTTATTTCCGCAAGAGTAGCATCCTTCATTAACTGATAAATCATTGTAGAAATCATCTCTACATGGGCTAACTCTTCTGTACCAATATCAGTAAGCAAAGCTTTTCCTCTCTCATCTGGCATTGTAAATCTCTGATTCAAATAACGAAGAGCAGCTGCTAATTCACCATTAGCACCACCATATTGTGTAACTAAATACTTTGCCATTCTTAAATCTTTTTTCTTAATATCAACTGGATATTGTAATCTCTTATTATAACTAAACATTATTAATATCCTCCCATGGCCAAGGACCATTAATCCATTTAAACGGACCATTCTCTAAACTATTACTACTAACATTTAATGGACCAAACTTAGCTTCGTATTGTGAAATTAACTCATTTGCAGATTTTCTATAGTCATTAAATAAAGTTAACATAGATTCATCATTTGGATATAAATCTAAATATAAATTAAGATCATGTGCCGCAAAAGATATTCTTCCTATTTCTAATAACATCTTCTCTTTCTCAGTATTTCCAGATAATTGAGCTGGTCTATAATTTTTATATTGACTATATAAATTAGTAAACATATTTCCATTATTGTACCCATCACTAGGTGAAAATAAAGAACTATTTCTATTAAAATTACGCATAGAATTAATTCTCATCTTTTGATACATCGTATCATTTAAATAATCATAGTTATACATAATATCTCCCTTCTCTTTAATTTATGATTAACTAGGTATTAATGTATAGATAAATACCCAAATCATGAAAAAAGGACTAATTAATAAAAAAGACTTGCTTTTTTTCTATATCTATAATAAAATAAAGAAGTCAAATGTGACATGGCGCCGTTGGTGAAGTGGTTAACACGCTAGTTTGTGGCACTAGTACGCAAGGGTTCGATTCCCTTACGACGCCCCATATTTTAAAATAAAAGCTAATCAAAACGATTAGTTTTTTTGTTATATAAAATACTACTTTAATTAAAAGACTGTAGAGAACATCACTTAGTAGAAAAATTTAAAAAGAAGAGTTTATCTCTTTTTTTGTTTTATATATTTTTAATTTAGGTATCCATTATTATCAATATTAACATCCATAAATATACTATATTGAAAGGAGATATATTTATGATGTACGGATATCCAGCATACAATTATAACGAATCCAATGGCACAAACTGGTTTTGGATTATAATTATTATTCTAATTATTTTCTTTGTTCTATTCTGGAACACAGGTAATGGTAACTCTAAAAACAATTGTTGTCACTAAAAAAGGAGTACTATCTAAAGTACTCTTTTCTCTTGTCTTAACAAATAAGCTTTATAAGTATTATAACCAAGTTCTAAAACAGTCATCTGTCCAACACCACCAGGTACAGGAGTAATATATGAACACTTTGAAGAAACCCCATCAAAATCTACATCCCCACATAAACTACCATCTTCTAATCTATTAATTCCAACATCAACAACAACTACTCCATCCTTAACCATATCACTAGTAATTAATTTAGCCTTCCCAACAGCAACTACTAAAATATCTGCATTTTTAGTAATATCTTTTAAATTATTAGTCTTAGAATGACACAAAGTAACAGTAGCATCACTATTTATCATAACCTCAGCCATCGGTCTACCAACTAAATCACTTCTACCAACAATAGCAACATTTTTACCGGCTACATCAATATTATAATACTTTAATAATTCCATTACTCCAAGTGGTGTACAAGGTATTAAACAATTCTTCTTATGAACAAGCATTCCCATATTAATATCAGTTAAACCATCGACATCTTTTAAAGGACTAATAGCATTTTGTATAACTCTAGAATTTAAATGTTCTGGAAGAGGCATTTGTACTAAAATACCATCAACATTATTATCTCTATTAAGATCATCAATAATCTTAAGAATCTCTTCTTCTCTAACATCTTCTTCTAACTTTATATGATTAAAATTAAACCCCAAATTACTAGCCATCTTAGACTTTTGTTTAACATAAATATTACTAGCAGAATCATCTCCAACTTGAATAACCGTCAATCCTAAAGGCCTATCTAATTTTAAAACTTCATTTTTCAATTCTTCTAACTTAATACGTTTTACTTCTTTTCCATCTAATATTTGCAAGGAAATCACCTCATAAAAATTATAAGATAAAATTATCAATAAGTAAATGAAAAAGACAAAGAACAACTTCTTTGTCTTATAAACTAATTAGTAGAAACCACATATGGACTAGTCACACTTCCATCTCCAGATACTAAAGTTAGACTTCCCTTCAACGTAATAACAGGTCTAATATAATTACTAGAATTTATAGAAACAGTACTATTCAAAGTTCCAGTTGCCTCTACAACAAATTGTCCAATCGAAGTACCAGTTAAACTGCTTGGACTCATAAGCCAGTATTTACTACCAGAAGCCCTAACTTTGTTATTCCCAAATAAATTAGCCTCTGCTCCCGATAATAAGCCAATTGGATACTTTAAAGGTGCCACACTATTACTAACACTAAATCTATCAGCTTCATTTGAACAAAGCAAACTTGTATTAGAAGTACCATTGAACGTTAAAGGAGAATACAAACTACCACCACTAGGATTAAAACCACCTAAACTCTTAATACTTCGATCATTACAATAAACAGTATCAGATAAATAACTTGTATAATTACTAAGACTATGTGCATACCATGACTCAACAAGTTGTTTAATAATAGAATCCTTACTATTAGTAGCACTAGAATTAAACATATTAACTAATGCACCAGAAATATTCTCTCCATTATTAAGTTTTATAGAATAGACATAATTTCCATTTGCATAATATACATAATAAACAGAACTACATTCATCACCAGCAGTAAAGCAAGTATAATGAGTATTATTTATTTTTGAAATATTAGAAGTATCATATAAACCAATATTAGTAACAGTACCACTAAGTTTGTATTTACCATTACTATAAGTAACAGAACTAGAAAATTTAGGAATTTTAGAAATAGGCGAAAAAGCTAAGTAACTTTGATAATTACTAGTAGTTAAACTACTACCACCAGAACTTAAATTATAAAATAATGAACTAACCCTATTAGTATTAATTAATCCCCTATTCTTATAGTCATCATAACTAGTACTATTATAGTTACCTTCCTTTATCTGCAAATCCTCTCCAAAATACTTTCCTTTATAATCTGAATAACTATAATAAAAATCTCTTTTTGTTATAAGTGTTGGATTAGTAATCTTATAAGTGCCATCATCATTAATCGTATAACCATCACCATAAACATAAAAATCATCCATAATTTGGCCATCAGTTAACTCTATATAATAGTAGTAAGGATTAGCAACATCATCAATATTCACTCCAATCATATATCTAGCAACAGAAGAATCATCACTTAATAATACATAATTATGTATAAGTAATTTTGCAGGCTCATCTCCACCAATTTCCCAAAAAGGAAAAGAAGTACCAGAACAACTATAAGCCTTAGTAGAAGCATCATAAGTAACTGCTGTACAAAAAAGACTATTAGGATCTATCTGCTCTTTTTTTATTTCAATATTTGAAATTTCGTATGTATTACCAGGATAATTATCATTATACATATAGCCCATTTCTGAATTATATCCATATACATTATTAAACACAGATGAACCAATCGAATTATAATTATCAGAACTCTTAATAGCAGCAGCATAAACCTTTGAATCTTTAACATATAAAACCTGATACAAAGTACTACAAGACACTGCTTTATGTGAATTTAGACATGTATATGTACCAATAAGTGAAGAAGGATTAGAAGTATCAACTGTGACTAAATCGCCAGCAACTTTAAATTTCTTTAACGTCTTATTATAACTATAATCTGTAGAATACTTATGTTTAGCATTTAAAGTAATTTCTTCAATACCAGAATAATTAGGATGATTTTTTCTATCAGTTCCACAACCATCATTAGAATCAACCTCACCATTATAAATCATTCTAACATCACCAGTATCAGTAGTTCTAATCATCTGCCAACACATACCAGCAAACACAACATTATTTTTACTAAGTACCGTTGTACCATCAGTATCATTACTAGCTGTATAATAATAAATTTTACTACTACCAGAACCATCTACACTGTCTTGATGTTTACCAGTATACTCTTTAGCAACACCACCATTAGAAACTTCATCTCTTAAAACTCCATACAAAGTAGCTTTTTCAGCAATTGTACCTTCTGCAGATTTATTTAAACTAGCCTTAGCCCAAGTAGCTTTATATGTAACCTCTTTATATGGCATATTAAACGAATCATCATTATTAGTTGTAATATTAGAAGTAACTAGCTTCCATTCTTTAAATAAATAACCTTTACATTTGGGAACAACAGTTGTTGGCCTAACTATATTATATATACCAACAACATCAGAACTAGGCATATTACTAACCACACATCCAGACGGTGCATTACTATCATAATTAACTTTAAATCCTGTTGCTAGAGTTGGAGAATTAGTATCACTATCTTGTTTCTCACCACCTGCAAACGAATAATTAACAATAGTTGTATCAGAAATAGGAATAATATCGCCAACTGTATACTCATTAGAAACATTAAAATAAACAGTCATTCTAGCACTTGCCCCAGCAACAAATTGTGAACTATCATTCAAATTCCATTCAACAGAATATTCACTATCTATAGTAGCAACTCCTCTAGTAGTCTCTACCTTATCAACAGTAAATGGAGCCTTAAAATAATCATCAAATACAAAACTATCATAATTATCATTTTCATATCCAAGATAAATATTAGGAATAACATCCCAAGCATTATCTTTATCAGCAACTACTTGTGCATCACTAACATTTTTAATAGCATCAACAACTTCATTTCCCATGCTGTATTGTATTCCTAAAACAGAAAGTTCTGGATATTTTTCTTTTAAATCTTGATAAAGACTAATCTCTTTAGGAGAATCAATAACTGGTTTTCCATCAGTTACAAAAATAACTTTGATAATATTTGCTCCATCTGAAGTATAATTTTCCATAAATTCAGAAAGAGCTTTAAAAGCTGCATAATAACTTATCTCTTTGTTAGCATGAGCAGAAGTAGAAAGAAAATTATCAAGTACTGTATTAGTGCCAGTCTCATCATTTGTAAAATCAGTTAAAATTTCCGCCTTATCATTAAATCCGATTACAGCAACCCTATTATTTATATTATTATAGTGATGCATATTATTAAGCAATGTTTTAAGCGGAGCTGAAAATGATGCATCATGCTCGTTTAACGAACCATCAACAACTAATATATAATCAACAGGTAGAGAAGTTTCACTAGGATTAGTTTTTAAATCATAAACAACCTTAGCTTTATTTTTAGAAATCCAACTAGCTGTTCTAGTAATCTTCCAAGCACCACTCTCTCCACTATCATAATTAATATCACTAGATGTAAACGAAGTAGTCTCTACTGGTACTTCTACTGCAAAAGAATTAGAAATAAATAAAATTAAAACACATATAGTAAAAATACCCAAAAATGAAATTTTAAACTTGTTCCCACGCAAAAGATAAGTCACTTTCTTAATTGACTTTTTTATTTTTTCAATATACTTCTTAATATTAAAATTATTCTTATCCATATATTAAATCAAATCTCCCTATCATATCAATTATACAAAGTTTCAAGCTTTTTATCAATAAAAAAAGACTACTTTAAAAGTAATCCCAACGTATTTTACTCAACTGTTACACTTTTCGCTAAATTTTTTGGTTTATCAATATCACAACCTCTTATTTTAGCAACCTCATACGCTATTAATTGTAAACAAGGTACTACTAATATTGGTTGTAAAAACTCACTAACTCTTGGTACTTTAATTAAATAGTCACTCTCAAATCCATCTTCATTACTAACAACTATTATCATAGCACCTCTAGCCTTAACTTCACAAATATTAGAAATTGTCTTTTCTCTAATATCATCCTCAGTAACAATTGCAAAAACAGGTGTACCCTTATCTATTAAAGATATAGTTCCATGTTTTAACTCTCCTGCCTGATAAGCCTCACTATGTATATAAGATACTTCTTTTAATTTTAAGCTTCCTTCTAAAGAAATAGCATAGTCAATCTTTCTTCCTATAAAGAATATATCTTCTCTATCACTAATTTTCTTAGCTATTTCTAAATAAGTATCCCTTTTATCTACAACTTCTTTTAATAAACGTGGTAATCTCTTCAACTCATCAACTATATCTTTTTTGCCAGCCACTCTACAAGCAAGTAGTGCCATAACAGCAACTTGTAAAATATAAGCTTTCGTAGTAGCAACAGCTATCTCTGGACCAGCTTCTATAAATATTTGTCTATCACTTTCTCTAGCAATAGTTGATCCCTTAACATTAACAATTGCTAAAGTCAAAGCTCCATTTTCCTTAGCTTTCCTCATAGCAGCAATTGTATCAGCTGTCTCTCCTGATTGTGAAATAACTATAACTAATGTCTTTCTATCATAAAGAATCTTTTTATAACGATATTCACTAGCAACTTCACATAAAACTCTAATATTAGAATTTTCTTCTAATAAGCTCTTACCAATCATACCTGCATACATAGCAGAACCACACGCTACAATATGAATTTCTTCATAATCACTAACATCAAATATATTATCAAAATTATCTATAAAAGGTTTTAAAGTCTTTTCAAGTACAATAGGCTCTTCCATTATCTCTTTTAACATATAATGTTCATAACCACACTTTTCTTTAGATTCAGCAGTTAACTCCGTAACTAATATTTCTTTTTTTATTTCCTTCCCATCTTTAACAATCTTAATACCATCAAAATCTAAAACAACAATCTCATTCTCATCTAATAAAGAATATCTATTAGTATAATTAATAATTGCTGAAATATCACTTGCTACAAAATATTCATCTTTTCCATACCCAACTATTAAAGGTAAATCTTTTCTAACTGCAAATAACTTATCTTGATCCTTAAAAATAATTGCTAAGGCATATGATCCTCTAACATCATTAATAGCCCTCTCAATTGCCATAATTGGATCATTATCATAATAATAGTCAATTAAAGCAGTCAACACCTCAGTATCCGTCTCAGTCTTAAATAAAACTCCTTCACCACTTAACTTTTTCTTTAACTCCATAGCATTTTCAATTATACCATTATGAACTAATGTAACTCTTCCCACAGTATGAGGATGAGCATTAACCTCAGTAACACCACCATGAGTAGCCCATCTAGTATGAGCAATACCTATATTAGAATCAATTAACTTTTCTTTATTAATCTTCTCCTCTAAAGAAGATATTCTTCCTACTTCTTTTATAACCTGAACAGAAGTATCATTTTTTAAAGCAATACCTGCAGAATCATATCCACGATATTCTAATGTTTTAAGTCCCTCTACAAGTACATCTTTAGGTTCCCTAAAACCTATATAACCTACTATTCCACACATACGTAAAATCTCCTTAATATAAAAATAGTTCTGATATATTTCTTTGTTGTAATCTTGATTTTACTTTTTAAAATATATCTAACGAATAACTTAAATCCGTAGTAGAATCCGCCGAATATTTCGATAAACTACTAACCTCGTCATCCTCATAGGATCTGGCGCTCAAATGAAAAATACAACCTTTCTAATTTCATTCTAATAATATTATATGATATTTAAAAAAAATTGGCAAATCAAATATAAAAGCACAATAAAAGGAAGAATTTAATCTTCCCCTAACTTCTCATATATATCATGACTAGTATTATATTCAGCTATCTGATCAGAAAACATTGTATTAAATACTGGTTCAGACTTTCTTTTAACATCTTCATAAATATTCTTACTAGTATCAATAGCAGTCTTTATATCCATAATATTAACTTCTCTTCTATTATCAAACAAAGCATTAGAAAAAGCATTTTGTACTATAGTTAAAGATACATCTGGATATCTAGACCCAATCTCATATATTCTTTTATATTCACTAGTAATATCTGTAATAAATTCCATTATTTTTCTTTGTACATAAGAAGAATACATTAACTTAGCTCCAGTTCTCTTCTCTATCTTTGGTAAAGTACCAATAAGTATTTCTACATTCTCATCTCTAGTAGGTTCTGCTACATCTATCTTTTGAAAACGTCTAACAAAAGCCTTATCTCTTAAAATATATCTTTCATACTCATCAGTAGTAGTAGCACCAATTACTTTAATATCTCCACGATCAAGAGCCGGTTTAAACATATTAGCAAAGTCTAAAGATTCACCCTTACCAACTAAAGTATGTATCTCATCTATAAAAAGTATTAAATTAGTTCTAGACTTTAACTCATCTATTAAAGTCTGTACTTTAGCTTCTCCTGTAGTTGGATCTACTCCAAGTAAAGCCGATGTATTAACTTTAATAACTTGATAATTACTTAAAGCATCTGGTACTAAACCTTTTTGTATTCTATAAGCAAGTCCCTCTACTATAGCAGTTTTACCAACACCAGGTTTACCTACTAATACAGCTGACTTATCAGGGGTAAGTAACGTAAGTATCAAATCCTTTATTTGAGCATCTCTTCCAATGGCCGGATTAGTAATATAATTTTTATTTAAAAAGTTTTCTCCATACGTATCTAGAATACTAATTCTTTTTGCTTTAATATCAAATTCTTCATTCATAGTAACATCTCCTAACTACTAAATTATAACATAAAAATTATTTTTTTACATCTATAGGATTAACATGTATAACAGTTAAATACACTTCTGGAATATTCTTGTCTATCTCTTTTTCTAATCCATTCGCAATACTATGACTATCAAAAGTAGATAAATTACCATCTACAAAGATTGTAAAAGATATCTGATACTTATATCCAACAGGTGTAGCATTAAAATGATTAACTTCTCTAATTTCTTTATGTTTAGATATAATATCATATACTTTATCCCTAGTAATAGTATCCATTGCTTTATCCATTAATACATCATAACTCTCTAGAAATATCTTTAAAGCTACAATAAATATCCAAATAGAAATACCTATACCAACAACACTATCTACAAAGTATATTCCCTCTAAGCTTAACAAACACGCTACTAAGTTCAAACTAGTAATAATACAATCATTTCTATGATCTTTAGCATTAGCTTCTAATAGCAAACTCTTATGTTTCTTATATACTCCATTGGCATAAATATAAAGTATAAATTTAACTATAATAGTTATAATACATACAACAACTAACCAAATAGAAAAACTAAACTTTTCACCTAAAAGAATTGTCTTAATAGCTGAAATAATAACTTTTATACTCATTAATCCCATCGCAATACTAATAAACATTGAATAAATATATTCTGCTTTACCATGTCCTAAATTATGATCATCATCTCTAGGCTTAGAAGCAATTTTATTACCAATAAAAGTCATAATAGATGAAAATATATCTGAAGCACTATTAAATGCATCTGCAAGCATGGCTTGACTTCCCGTAATAAATCCTACTATAGCTTTAATTATAAGTAAAAAGACATTTCCAATCATCCCCCAAATACTAACTTTTTTAATAGCCATAAATTTCATAAAATTCTCCTCATCTCCAAAGAAAAAAGGAACTTTAGTCCTAGATTTCTATATTATATGTCAAAGTTTTACCTAATACTAGGAAATTTTATAATTTCTGCTTTGCTTTCCTGTCCACCACTATCTTGCTTTATATCATAATCATCACGTTTTTCTTCTATAACATCAACAGAAAATAATTCATTGCCAACTTTATAAGCAAAATCTAATGCTCTATGTAAAGATAAATTATTTGTTTTTCCAAGTACTGATACATCAATATCTTCAGGATAAGTTTCCATTCTCTTCTTAAACTCATCTTCACATCCTAATCTAATTGCTGTATATTTTATAACCAAATCTGAATCTATTGAAATAAAATCATCACTAGAACTTAAATAATCAACCACTTCATTTGTTAAAACTCTAACTCTATAATCATTAAGTCTCTTCATATAACTATCCCAGCGTACTCCAACACCCATAATATCTTTTTTTAAATCAGCGACTAAACTAGGATTAGCCGTAATATAATCAGCTAAAAAAGTATCCATTCCAGCAATGGTATTAATAATAAAACTATTAATACCATTATTTTTAATATCATTAAAAGAACGACATCTGCGATGAATAAATCTCTCTAAATTCTCACCATCTATATCACTACAATAAAACTCTCTATTAACCATTCTCTTAGCAAAGAAATCTATAATTACTTTACTAGAACCATACTGTTCTAATATAAGTAAAAATCCTAAACCTAATTTATCTTTAAACTTAGCCTTATTATATTCAACTAATAAATCCACTTTTTCCATCTCTTTAGAATAAGCTAAAGCTGCTCCTATAGTAAATCTATTAGCTTCTTTTTCCATAGTACTAACTAAGAAGTTAATCTCCATACTTCTAATTCTATCAATTCTCTCGATATCATTTTCTTCTGATTCTCTTTCATTAAGTTTTATTGAATTCAAATAATTACCAGCAACCATTTTTACAAATTCAAAATCATCTGAAAAGTCATTAATAACTCCCCATACAAATCCATAATCATGTTTAACTTCATCAGAACAGAATTCATACATTCTTTTATCTTTTGAAAGCATCATGACATATTTCATAAATTCTGGACTATTCTCTAACTCAGAAACATCATAAGGTGTAGTATCTAATCCACTAATATAATTTTGAACTAATTTTACATTAACCAAGATATCACCTAATCTTTCTATCTTTTACCTTTTTTTCTCTTACTTTTATTATCTACTTTTGGTTCTTCTTTTTTTACTCCCACTTTAACAGCTGATAATACTTGTTCTGGAGAAATGACTGTTACATTCATATCTAAAACTTCAGGTTCTTCCTCAACCACTACTGGTGTAGCAGCAACTGGATTAACTACTTGTGAAACTTCTGGAGCTCCAATATCTTTAGCATCTATTTCTACTTGTTTTTTCTCTGTAACTACAGTAGTATGAGTCTTTTCTTTACTAACATCAAGTTTACCATCACTAGTATTAGCATTATTATTATCAGTAACAACTTCTTCTTTAGGAGTAACTTTTACAGTCTCTAATACATCCTCAGAAGAAATCTTCTCCCCAGTATTAGCTATATCAACTTTAGAAGTTTGCTCTAACTCTTGTTGCTTCTTTATTAAATCTATTTTTTCTTTCTCTTGAATTTCTTTTTCTTTTTGTTCTTTTTCTTTAGCTGCTTTCTCTTGCTCTTCTTTTTCTCTTCTTTGACGTTCTTTTTCAGCTTTAGCCTGTTCTTCTGCTAACTTCTTCTGTCTTTCCTGCTCTTCTCTAGCTTTTGCTTCTAATTCTTTTCTTTCTTTATCTTTTTGTATTTTTTCTAATCTTTGTTTTTCCTTTTCTACTTTTATTTTTTCTTCTCTTTCTTTCTCTTCTTTTAATTTAGCTTCTTTTTCTAATCTTAAACGTTCTTTCTCTGCTTTTTCCTGCTCAATTTTAGCAAGTTTTTCAGCTTTTATTTTCTCTTCTAAATCTCTTCTTTGTCTTTCTCGTTCTTCTTTTTCTTTTAAAGCTTGTTCTCTTTCTTGCTTTTGCTTTTCTTCATTTAAAAGTCTAGCCTTTTCTCTTTCTTCCTTCTCTTCTTTTTTTCTTTCTTCTCTCTCTCTTTTTAATCTTTCTTTTTCAAATCGCTTCTGTTCAGCTTTTTCTCTTTTTATCTTTTCCATTGCTTCTTTTATTTTCTTTTTATCAGCTTTAATCTTTTCTTCTTTTGCTTTTTTCACTTCACATTCTTCTTGTTTCACAGCTTCAATTATTTTTAGTTGTAAAGGAACAGTTGCTCCCTTTTTACTATCCTTCATAAGAGTAGCATCTATTGCTGCCCTACCTGCAACAGTACTATTAACATTCTTCTTATTTTTTCTTTTTCTATTAATTACCAACACCAATACTAAAAATGACGAAAATACAAAAAGTCCTGAAACAATAGTAAGTAATAAGTCATTACTTTTAACTTCACTAGCTTCCCCAACATAACTAGCATAAATAATATATTTTTTTACACTACCTGCCTCAGACGTAACCTTAATAATAATTGAATCATCCTTACCAATATTACTATTTCCAGTAATAACAACAGTAGCACTACTATCTTCAGTAATAGCCCTAATATCTAAATAGTTATTTTTAATAGTTCCAATATTATATTCAAAAACATCACTCGAAAAGTTCAAGTTATAACCATCTATTTTAATATTACTAAGTAAAGCATTATCAGAAAGTAATTTTTCTAACCTTGTAACATTAACTTTATAACTTAAAACAGTTCCATCTTCCGCAACAACTTCTATTAAAAATTGATTAGCTCCAGTAACTAAAGATAAATTAGTTGGTAATTTAATAGTTGCTTTATTATCATTTGCAACAGCATCTATCTTAACAGAACTAACATTACTTGAAACTTCTACATTATATTCATTAATACTTGGATTAAAATTAATATCTATATCATTAACAATTAAAGACTTTAATGTTGCATCACTACTCTTAACTGGCTCAACTGGAGTAGGATCAGGTGTTGGTGTAGGATCCGGAGTATTACCAATAACAGTAATTGCAACACTCTTATTAGGAATAACTGCTACTTCTCCATTATCACTAGTAAATGTTATCCCATTCATATAAAAAGTTCCAACCCCAGAAGCAACAGCTTTTAAATATACAGTACCCAACTCAAAATTACCAGGATACTTATCAGATGAAGTTAAAGAAAGATTAGGCCACTCACTATTAATCTTCCATATACGTTCCGCTTTAAAATTAGTAACTATAATATTTCCATCAGAAGTAAGATTAGAAAAAATCTCTGAAACAGCCCCATCAGAATACCCAACAATCTTACATCTAACTTCATCACCTACATTAACTGTAGTAGAATTACAAGAAAAAGAAATATCCCCTGATAATCCAAAAGTCTTAACAGGAATAAAAAAGCTCAATAATACTATTACAAATAAAAACTTTTTCTTCATAATATTTCCTCCACAGTCCCCTACCATAAATTTATTATAGCAAAATTTCAAAAAAAAGAATAGTACAAAATACTATTCCAAAAATTTATTCTAACTCCAATATATTCTTTATAGTAAATTTCTTATTTAATACTAAAACCAATATATTTAATACAAATAATATACTAAATATTATAATTGCTATAGTATCAATACCATAATTATTCTTATATAAGAAGTAACCTCCTCCTAAGAATAATCCAAATAGTAATAATACAATTCCCATCACAATAAAGTTATTAGAATTTTCTCTTAAAGCATTTAACTCATCATCCCAAATCAATTTAGGATTAATAGAATCAATAACTATACCTAAGAATGTAACAAATAAAACACATAAGAAACTAACAAGTACAAAGAATAATATCATCACTAAAGGAAGACCTATACTTACATAGAATATTAGTGCAAATAAATTAAATCCTATAAAAGCAACACTAATACTTACTAAAGCTTTAACCATAATTTGTTTATCATATTCTAATGGAACACTCTTCATAAAATCAAAGTTTTTTCCTTCTCTAGAAAATGATGAAGCCGCAATACTATTAATTGCTGGTAATAGTATTGAAATACTAACTACAAATAATAAAATTATTGTTAAAAAGTCTCCATTACAACTTCTAGCAAGCTTCTCTAATTCACAAAAACTAATATCAGAAAATCTAAGTTTATAAATAACATATACTAGTAATGGCCATATAAAATTAATTAAAATACAATTAGAAAAATAAGCAGTCGTTCTAAATAAAATAGCCATTTCTTTCTTAAAATAAGATAAAACTGGACTTTCTACTTTAATATCATCTAAACTATTACCCTTTTTAGAAGCTGTATCTCCTACATTTAATCCAACTAGTCCTTTAAAGTATAATCCTTGTGCTAATCCTAAAAATACTAAAACATATAAAATATTAACTAAAATATATAGTAGTAAAGATGAAATACTACCAGTAGAAATAGTATCTATAAATAAATGAATATGTGGAAATATCCATCTCATCGTATATAATAAACTCTTATCTCCATTAACAAATCTCTCTATATAAGTATCTATATTAAAATCTGTTAATCCACTTAAAGCATATATTGCTACTAGTAAAAGAGCTACTATAAATCCTAATCCAATCTTTTTAACAGTCTCTTTATTTTTAATAAACTTTGTAAAACTCATTAACAAGATACTAATAATTCCACAATATATCATTGGTATTAATGGTAAAGTAAACATTCCAAGTATTCCTAAAATAAAATAATAAAATTCAATACCTGCTCCAAAATAATAACCAATAACACTAAATACTACTATAATTAACTGCATAAGTGTTTCTGCTATAAAAGCTGCACTAAATTTAGCGGCTATTATTTGAAATGGTTTTATAGGTAATGGTAATAAATTTTCAACATCACCAGTAAAATAAAATTCATTAAGTATAACATTAAATCCAAATATAAAAGAAAATATCGATATAACAATACACATTACTTCAAGTCCAGTAGTAGCGTATCCATACTCTTTTAATACACCAGTCATAGACATAACGAAGAACATACAAATTAATGCAAATGGTAACATTACAAAAAGACTAACAAAACCTACTAGTATTTTATTTATTGTTTTCTTCTTTTTATCATCTGCATCTCTCATTGATAAAGATCTAAGAAATACTTTTACTAAAGACAAGTAATTACTCATGTTTAATAACCTCCATAAATAATTTTTCTAAGTCTTTCTTATCATATTTATCTTTTAATTCTTTTAGTGTACCAACGAATACTGCCCTACCTTTATCTATAATTGCTATTCTATCACATAACTTTTCTGCTACTTCTAAAACATGTGTTGAGAAGAATACTGAGTTTCCTTTATCGGCATGTTCTCTCATCATTTTCTTTAACTCAAAAGCAGACGTTGGATCAAGTCCTATTAAAGGTTCATCTAATATCCAAACTGCTGGATCATGTACTAAAGCCGCAACTACCATCATCTTTTGTCTCATACCATGAGAATAACTTTGCATAGGCTTATCTAAAACATCACTTAGTCCAAATCTATCACCAAATGTCTTAATACGTTCACGTCTTTCCCTTAAAGGAACCTTATAAATGTTTGCTATAAAGTTAATGAACTCCATACCAGTAAGTTTTAAAAACATATCTGGACTATCCGCAATATACCCAATAATCTGTTTAGCCTTCAAACTATCTTTTACAATATCATATCCATTAACTTTAATAGTACCAGTATCAGGTTGTAAAATACCAGTCATCATCTTAATAGTCGTAGTCTTGCCAGCACCATTAAGTCCAATAAAACCAACAATCTCACCATCATTAATAGTTAAATTTAACTTATCTATTGCTTTAATATTATTATTATAAGTCTTACTAACATTCTTTATCTCTATCATAACAAAAGTCTCCTATAATAAATATAACACAAAAGTATAGAAATGAAAAAATAAATATAATATAATTATTAAAGAATATCTAATCGAAAGGATACAAATATGAACAATAATAATGAATTAGAAAATAATGAAGAATTACAAGAACTAAACTTTATCAAAGATGCAGACAAATATACTGTCTACTATGAAGAAGATAAACAAATTAGTACCAAAACAAAAATAGCCCTAGCTGGAATAATTCTTGCCTTTGTACTAGTTATGTTCTGGCCTGGTCTAAAAACTATTAAGATTGCATTTGGGATTGGTACCATTCTAGCAATCACCTCAACAATTATAAGTATAACATCAGCTAATAAAATAGACACTCATCGTTATAATGAAAAGAAATTAAATGGACTAATAATAGTTCTTAGTATTATTGAACTTATCTTTATGATTGCTTCCTTCTTTGTATTTATATCTTTAGAAAATATAAAATTTACCAATAAATATATTTGTCCATCTTATTCTGTTACCAATTGTACTGATAACAAAGATGGAACAAGTACTTGTAACTTTCTAAATAAAATAGATATACCCTGCAGTACTAAAATAGTAAAAAATAAATAAAGAATGCTTAAAAATACTCAAGCATTCTTTTTCTATACCTTAACATTTGGATTAATATATTGCCCATGTTTTTTAGTCTTCTTCTTATACTCAATAGCAGCCTTAGGACAATTATGTAAACATCTTAAACATAAAATACATTTCTCACTCTTCCAAACTGGTTTTCCATTTTTTACTTCTATTGCTCCACACGGACACTTAACTTCACACATTCCACATCCAGTACAATCATTATTAACTGTAAAATACTTAGTACTACAAGCCTTATCATATGAAGAGTATACTCTTTTTACAATAAATCCTGGTAACTTCTTACTCTGAAAAGTACCAGCCTTTTTTCCCATAATTTTTTTTATTATAAAGTCAATTCTAACTTCACTCTTCTTCTGAACCTCTTCATTACTTTTCAAATCACTAACATCATAACTAGGAGCCCAAGTATCAACCATAACAATATCAAACTTTGCTTTTAATTCAATATTAATATTTTTTAATAACTCTTCAAGCATATCTAGAGTACCACCAGAAAAACCTCCACAAGTAGTAACACCATAAACATAATTATTACCATTACAATTAATTTTTGTTCTTTTAAAAAAATCTTTTACTATAACTGGAACTCCAAAAAAGTAAGTAGGACAAATTATACCTAAATTTTCATTTTCATCTAAATCAAACTTATAATTATTAACTCTAATACAATCTTCTATAGAAAATATTTTCTCAGAAGTAGCCTCACCAATCCTAGAAGCCACATACTTACTATTTCCTGTTCCCGAAAAGTATAATATCATCTACTCACCCTCTTTACTTAAAAACTTCATAATCGAATAAGCTGTATCTCTACCATTACGACAAGCCCAAGCAACTGTTGACTTAGCCCCTGTTAAATCCCCTGCCGCAAATATCTTTGGATTAGATGTCTGATTATTACTATTAACCATCAAATAACCATTTTCTTTAACATCCAATTTCAAACTCTCTAAAAGTTCACTATCTGCTCTAGAACCAACTGCCATAATAACTACATCAGTATCTATTACAAAGTTACTACCTTCAACATTAATAGCCTTTTTCTCCTTATCTAAAGTAGTCTTTACACATTCAATACCAGTAACTTTATCTTCACCTATAACTTTAATAACATTAGTCTGAAATAAAAACTTAATACCTTCTTTTTTAGCCGCCCTAATATCATTCATCTCCGCAGACATTTCACTTCTACTTCTTCTATAAATAATACCAACTTCACTAGCACCTTCTTTTATAGCCGTTCTAGCCATATCGATAGAAACTCCTCCACCTCCAATAACTACAACTCTTTTAGAAGTATAATCTACTTGAACTAAATTCTCCAACAATTCATTGGCTCCATATACACCATTAAGTTCTTCTCCACTAAGTCCCATCATCTTAGATACATTAGCCCCAAGTCCTAAAAATACTGCATCATACTCTTTCTCTAACTCCTTAAGAGAAATATCTTTTCCTAAAGAAACATTAGTCTTAACCTCTATTCCTAAATCAAGTATCTGTTTAATAACTTTAGAAACTAACTCCTTATTAAGCCTAAACTTAGGAATACCATGATATAAAAGACCTCCTAAATATTCATGTTTTTCATATATCGTAACTTGATAACCATTTTCTGCTAAAAATCCTGCACAAGTAAGACCTGATGGTCCAGATCCAATAACTGCAATCCTCTCTTTTTTCTTACCCTTTCTTGGTAATTTCCACCCATTCTCTACTGCCAAATCTCCAACATAACTTTCTATTTTACCAATCTCGACTGGATCATATGACACTTTCTTTGCACAAGATCCTTGACATTGCTTATCAACAGGACATATTTTTCCACAAACAGAAGGTAAAACTGTACTCTTACAAAGTACTTTAAAAGCCTCTCCATAATTATTATTCTTTACATTTTCAATAAATTCTGGAATATCTATATTTAATGGACATCCTATTTGACAAGGTTTAGTAACACAAGTCTCACATTTAGAGGCAGCAATCTTTACTTCTAATTTTTCCTTTTCCATTACTTTTTCCCCTTTACTAAATAAGATTTATCATCATAAGTAGTATGTAAATACTTATGAACTTTATCTTTATCATTATAAAACTCCCTATATATCTTTATAATATCAGGATTCTTATAACTAAGACGTCTCTTCATTTTCTCATCTTCACTATAAAGTCCATTCATTCTCTCTAACTTTTTATCTCTCATCTCTAATAAACTTAGTTTAGGCTGTCCCCCTCCAGCAATACAACCACCAACACAGTTCATCACTTCTACAAATTGATACTCTGCTTTACCTTCTTTAATTTTATCAATCAAAGTCTTCGCATTTTTCATACCATTTGCTATCGCAACTTTTAGTTTTATCTCTCCTGTATCAAGTAAAACTTCCTTTATTCCATCCATTCCTCTAACATCAGAAAAAACTAATTTTTCATCTTCTAAATCTTTACCAGTAATATAATGATATGCCGTTCTTAAAGTTGCTTCACTTACTCCTCCAGAACTACCAAAAATAACACCTGCACTACTACCAAGTCCTAAAGGAGAATCAAACTTACCATCCTCTAACTTCAATAAATCAATATTATTATCCTTTATCATTTTTGCAAGTTCTCTCGTTGTTAAAACATAATCTGTATCCCTCTTAGTAACATTTATTTCATCTCTTTTAATCTCATACTTTTTAGATGTACAAGGAGCAATCACTACATTAACTAGTCTTCCTAAATCAATACCTTCCTTTCTCGCAAAATATGTCTTAATAGTTGTACTTTGCATCGCAATAGGACTCTTACAAGTAGATAAATTAGGAATTAACTCTGGATAAAAAATCTCTGCATACTTTACCCAAGAAGGACAACAAGAAGTAAACATTGGAAGATTCTTATTATTTTTAATTCTCTCTACTAACTCTAAAGCCTCTTCCATTACTGTTAAATCAGCACCAAAAGTAATATCAAAAACATATTTAAAACCTAGTTTTCTTAAAGCCGTAATAATTTTCTTATAAATATTTTTACCTGCTTCTAATCCAAATTCTTCTCCCAGTGCCACTCTAACAGCTGGAGCCAAAGAAACAACAACGACTTTTTCTGGATTAGAAAGTAATCTCTCCACCTTCAAATAGTCGAATCGTTCTCTAATAGACTCTGTAGGGCAATAATTGGCACACTGTCCACAGTTAATACATATAGGCTCATGAGTAATACCAAGATCATACATCTTTGCCACTGTCACATCATTACGACAAATTCTAACACAGTAGCCACATTGTATACATTTACTAGCATCTTTCATTATCGCCGGATTTTCATTACTAATTGGTAACGCTATATCTTCTCCATTCATTTTCTTCACCAAGCCTTCTATTCTTATCTTACTTATATCATTATACCTAATTTTCACTTATTTTTAAATAAAAAATGTTATAATAAATCAGAGGTGAAAAATATGTTAACTTTAGTTATACCTGAATTAAAAGATTACTGGTATGAAAAAAAATTAAATGAAGATCCTGCTTCTATGAGTTATAATGCTGGATATGACGTTTCCTATTCTGGTTATCATTATGATACAGGAACAATTGACTTTCCTGAAGAAAACTTTGAAAAAACCTACAAAAAGAGAAAAGATGAAAATAAATTTTTTGCTTTCCTAAAAGACACTGAAACAAATGAATTTGTAGGCTACGTAAATTATCATTTTGATAGTTCTGAAAATCACTATGACTGTGGCATTTTAATAGAAGCTTCGAAAAGAGGAAAAGGTTATTCTAAAGAAGGTTTAAAATTATTGTGTGAAGCAGCCAAGAAAAATGGTATTAAAGAATTATATGATAACTTTGAAAAAGATCGATATCATACTAAAGTATTTGAAGATGTTGGCTTTAAAGTAATAAAAGAAACTACTGGGAAAAAATTTGGCAAAGATGTTGAAGGAGTAATTGTAAAAATAGAATTATGAAAAAAGAAATATTAGAATATAAAGAACTCTTAAGAAAATGTTTTTCAAAAGAAACCGCTCATCCAAGTTGTCAAAATGACTATGAGAAAAATGATTGTTCTTATGGTCAATGTGCTGTTACTTCTATGCTTGTATTTGAAAAGTTTGGTGGCAGAATAAATAAAATCAACTTAGATGAAGAGTCATCCCACTACTTTAATATCATTGATAATGAAATAGTCGACTTAACAAAAGAACAATTTAAAGATCAATTAGATTATTCAAATTATATTGAGAAAGATTTTAGTAGTCTTCTTCAAAATGAAGATACTAAAAAAAGATATCTTTTACTAAAAGAAAAAATAAACCTATCTCTTATAGATAAAGAAATCGCTTCTTGCACTCTTTGCAAAGACTTAGTAGAACACTTTCCTAATAGTAAAACAATCTCCTTCGGAAAAACAAAAAAAATCTTAATACTAGGAGAAGCACCAGCTAACAATGGTTGGCGTAAATCTGGTATTGCTTGGTATGATCAAAATAAAAAATTACTACCATCAGGAGTAGTAATGCAAAAACTATTAGACATTATAAATATTAAATTAGAAGACACTTACTTTTTAGAAGCCATAAAATGTTTCCCTAAAGAAAGAAAAAGTCTAAATATTTGTAGTAAAAACTGTAAGACTTTTCTTATGAAGCAACTAGAAGAAATAAAACCTGAAATAGTCTTAGCATTAGGAGATGCCGCAACAAAAACAATTCTAGATACAAAATACAAAAAATTCAGTGAAGTTGTTGGTAAAGAATTTACTATAGACAATATAAAAGTAATTCCAATTTACCACCCATCACCTATATCACCATTAAGTTTAAAAGGAAACATTCCTATCTTTGAACAAATAAAAAAGACCATATAAAAACTAGAGTTTGCAAAACGTCAAATATAAAACTCTAGTTTTTAATTTACAATACTTCCATTTTTTTCTAACACTTTTATTTCTACTTCCTCACCATGTATTTTATAAGTTATTTTATTATGAATATTTTTTAAGTACAATGCTTTACCCATTTGACTATTCAATGATATTTCTTGTATTGAACTTTCTAAGTCAGGTAAATATTTACCAGTTAATCTAATTTCAAAAACTTCAATATCATCCTCATCATAGATAACTTCAATTTTTAAAACATCTCCAACATTTATTACATCATTATTTTGTTTTATCTCACTAACCACTTTTAAATATCTTTTATCAACAAGCATTTTTTGTACTTTAGCACTTATTTTTTTCTCATCTCTCATAAGTTCTTCATATGCAAAGTTATCATGCCATCCATCTCCAACAGCATCTCTACATACATCAGCACCTACAGAAGCAATATTTTCTAAAGTACTTCTAAGCTCATCCAAAATATTCATAAATTGTTCATAACCATTTCTATCAACTAATATTTCCATGTCCTACTCACCTCCTTTCAATATTCATATGTCGCATATCACAAGAAAGTTCTGAAAAATATAAGAAATATTAGCGATAATTTTTTTAGTCATTAACATTCAATAAAATATTAACTTTTTCTTAACACCAAGATATTATCATAGGCATTTTATTTTTACAAGTATATTTTTTTAACTTTTTTTAAATTCCTTCAAAGTTTTTTATATTTCTTTCGAATAATATAAGTAGGGAATACTAATGGATTCAAGTGCTTACCTCTTTAGAGAGGAGGTGATGTGTAATGACTAAAAAAGATTATTTAATTCTTAGTCAAATTATTATCATCATCTTGCTTATTATCACTCTACTATTCAGATAATGATAATAAAAAAGAAAAAAGCACTAAATCAGCAATGTGATTAGGTGCAAACCCAATTGAGGTAAGTACTTAATCGCACAAAACATTAAGTATTCCCTATTTTTATTTTATTCAAGTTTCCTTGACATATTCATCGTATCATAAACATCTAAACTTTACAAGACTATTATTTTAAATAAAGTAAAGTGTTTTTAGTACTATTACCAAGAGTATCAGAATAATCAACTTCTCTTAATTTTTTAAAACCAGACTTTAAACACATATTAATAGAACTATCATTAGTACTTTGTACATTCGCAATGACCATATCAAATTTTGAAAGTAAATACTTACCAATATATTTAACTACTCTAGTTCCAATTCCTAATCCATAAAAAGAACTATCCCCAATAAAAATATCTATTGAAACTACATCATCTAATAAAATACCAAAACGCTCTCTATCTTCTTCATCCATTTTCTCATACTGAACAAGTCCAATCTCCCTAGCCTTGTAAAGAATTATAAGAGTCTTTACTTCTTCATTACCTACTCTCCTCTTATATTTACTTACAACCTCATCATAACTTAAAATTCTCTGTTCAAAATACTTATAAACACTAGGATTTAAACACCAATTATAAAGTCTCTTATATTCCTCTTCATTATCAACAATATCTCTTAAATAAATATCTTCATCTACATAAAGTCTCATCACAATCACCAACTTAATTATATAAAAACTAAAACTAAATCGCAAACAAAAAAGAACCAACATAAATTGGTCCTTTATTCTTATTCATCTCTTAGACTTGCTCCACATTTCTTACCAAGTATATCCATAATTACATCCATTGTCGAATTAATCTCTTCAGATGTTAAAGTAACATCACCATTACCTAGTAATACTCTTAACATAACAGACTTCTTACCCTCTGGTACTTGATTACCCCTATACTCTTCAATAAACTTAACTTCTTTAACTTTATTTTTAATAGCAGTTGAAATACTTCTCCAAGTAACATCTTCATCAACTAAAATTGATAAGTCTTTAGAAACTAATGGAACTTGTGATAAATGTATAAATTTATTATCACGTGAAGCATTAGGTACTAATAATCCTGTATCCAATTCAAATACTGCTACATTAGTACGTTTAATCTTAGCCTCACTCATTGCTCTAATTGAAACTAATCCAAGTTTACCAACAACTTCTTGTCCAAGTAAAATGTCCATATAAACATTTATATCAGCCCAACTTGGTTTTTCCTTACTAACCTCAAGTCTAATCTTCTCCATTTGTGTATATCCAGCCATCTTCTCTAAAACACCTTTTAATTCATAAAATATACGACTAGGATCTTTACCAACAATACATCCAGTCAATAACATCTTATGTATTGGTAAAGTCTCATCTTCAGAAGATTCATGATATACACCCTTTTCAAATACTTGAGCCATTTCAAATAATCTGAAATAATCATAGTATCTTAAATTCTTAGAAATTGCTTCTAACATACCAGGAACAAGTGAACTTCTTAAATATGCCTCTTCTGGTGATGGTGGAGTTGCTAGTTTAACTGAATTTTCTTTATTAATACCAGCAGCATTAATATACTTCTCATCTATCCAAGGATATGTAAATATTTCATTAAATCCACATCTATAAGCTAAGTATTCTCTTAATCTACGCTCAAGTGATACTTTTCTTTGTAATACTGCATGCTCAAATGTAATAGTTAATGGTTTAGCTTCGAAACTTTCAAAACTTAAAAGTCTTGCTATATCACCCATTACATCATCTTTTAAATAAACATCTCCTGTAGATCTCCATACTGGAACCACTACATGATAAACTCCATCTTTATATGTAACATCATATCCTAAATTTTTAAGAACTCTCTCAATTGTCTCTCTTCCTAATACTTTTCCTAATCTAACATTTAAGAACTCTTCAGGAACATCAATTTTTTCTCTTTCTGTCTTTATAGGATATACATCATTAAATGCTACTACTTTACTTTCTGGAAATAATTCTTTAAATAACTCTAATGCTAAAGCTAAACCTTGATCTACTCTTTCAGTATCAATATTCTTCTCATATCTAATAGATGCATCAGTCTTCTCATCAAATCTCTTACCAGTTTTTCTAATAGTACCAGCTGTAAAATTAGCAACTTCTAATACAACGCCAGTTGTTTCTGGTAAAATAGAATCTTTCTTACCACCACGAATACCAGCTAAAGCCATAGCATCTTCTGTATCACAAATTACTAAGTCATCTTCTGTTAAACTAATAGAATTGTTATCAAGTAATAATAACTCTTCATTTTTCTTAGCATTTCTAACTACAATCTTTTCTCCGACTACATGAGTTCTATCAAAAGCATGTAAAGGTTGTCCTACAGCCATCATTACATAATTAGTAATATCAACAATTGCATTGATTGGTCTCATACCACCATTAATTAAAGCAGCCTTCATCCACATAGGTGATTCTTTATCATAAACATTTTCAATTTCAACAGCTGCATATCTATTACATTTCTCAGGTTCTTCTATTTCAACTTTATATTTAGGAAGTTTAGAATCAATTTTTACTACTGACAATTCTTTTAATGGTACATTATATATTGCTGATAATTCTCTTGCTATACCATAATGTCCCCATAAATCAGGTCTATTTGTTAAAGATTTATTATCTATTTCTAAAACAACATCATCCATACAAATAACATCAGCAATATTTTGTCCAACTTCACACTCATATCCTTTTAAATCAACTATTTCATCTTCACTCTTAGGTGGAAATAATTGTTCTAGATAAACTTCAGTTGCTCCACAAATCATACCATATGATGAAACACCTCTCATATTAGATTCTTTAATCTTAACAAGTCCAGCTTCACCATGCCAATAAACTTCAGCTCCAGGTTTTGATATAACTACATATTCACCAACATATAAATTACATCCACCACATACGATTTGTACTGACTTTTCTTCACCAATATCAACTATACATACTTTTAATTTATCCGCATTAGGATGTTCATTAACTTCTAATATTTTACCAACAACAATATCATGAAATTTTTCTTTTGTATTTTCAACTGACTCAACTTCAACAGTTCTTAAAGTTAAATCATAAGCTATTTGTTTTTCTGTTACATCTTTTGGTAAATCAACATATTTCTTTACCCAATTTAATGATACTTTCATCTTCTAAAACCTCCTACTTAAATTGCTCCAAAAATCTTAAATCTCCACTATGGAATAATCTAACATCATCTACTCCATAACGCATCATAACTAATCTATCTAATCCTATATTGATATAGAATCCTGTCCACTCTTCCGGATCTAAATTAGCAGACTTTAATACATTTGGATGAATTACTCCACCTGGCATAACTTCTATCCAACCATTATGATTACATACTTTACAACCTTTACCACCACATACTAAACATTCCATATCTATTTCATATCCAGGCTCAGTAAATGGGAAAAATCCCTCTCTCATACGAACATTGATTTTTCTACCAAATACTTTCTCTAAAATAGTTTGAATCATAACCATACCAGATGAGAATGAAATATCTTTGTCAACTATTAAAGCTTCATATTGGAAGAAAGCTCTCTCATGTCTAGCATCAGTAGTTTCATTTCTATAAACTCTACCCGGATATACGAATCTAGCAGGAGCTCCATGCTCTAATAAATATCTAACAGAACCACCAGTTAAATGTGGTCTTAAACACAAACGCTCATTTCCAGCCTTATCTTCTGTTCCCTCTAACCAGAATGTATCCATAGATTGACGAGCAGGATGATCAGCAGGGAAATTCAAATTATCAAAAGCATACTTCTCACTACTAATATCATCTTCACTATAAACTTCAAATCCAAGTGATAAGAAAGCATCATTTAAGTCATAGCACATTTGTGTAATTGGATGAAGAGCTCCACCTTCAACATCAATACCTGGTAAAGTTAAATCTAAAGGTTTATCAACAACGCTCTTAGCATTAATTAATTCATCTTCTTTTTCTTTTAACTTATCAGCAAATAACTTCTTAATCTCTGTAGCTTGCATACCAATAGTCTTCTTCATCTCTACTGATAATTCACTAAGAGATTTTAAAGCCTCAGTCAATTCACTTTTCTTACCAGTAATCTCTCTAGTAACTTCTTGTAAATCCTCTAATTTTTTTACTTCTTCAATTTTCTTTAATCCTTTACTTCTGATTTCTTCTAATTTTTCTTTCATATTGCATCCCTCTCTTTATAATAAAAAAATAGTGATCATCCATAAAAAGGACGAATCACTATTAAATCCGCGGTACCACCTTTGTTCTAATTACTTAGCACTCTATAGAATAACGCTCATCACGATTTGACTCCATTATTGAAATTCATTACTTAGACTCTCTAAAATGGCTCTCAGTTGCTAACCATTATTCCCTGTATAGAATTCTAAATAACTACTTAGATAATTTCTTCATCAACGAAACTGACTAAATCATAACACTAAATTTAATACATGTCAATTTTTTTAACTTAAAAAATCAAAAACTCTTCTTTATAAATATCTTTTCTTATAACTTTTCCATTCTTAAACACCTAATTATTCTTCTATAATCTTTTCTTTATTTTCTAATTCTTCAAACATCTTACTCATTGTTGGATTATTATGAGTAAGTTTTTTTATAGTTAAATCTTCTGCCTTATTATTAGCAAGTCTTAAATTATCATTAGTCTTTAATAAATGTTCTTTTGTCTTTTGTAAATGATCAATTGTCTTATCAATTTCCTCTATTGCTTTTTGAAATCTTTCTGCCGCTAGTCTATAGTTTCTACCAAAACCTTCTTTAAATGTATTAATATTCTCTTCAAAATGTGTAATATCTATATTTTGATTCTTAATAGTTTCTAGTTCTTTTCTATATTCTAATGACTTATTCGCAAGATTCCTAATTAATGTTATTAAAGGTATAAAAAACTGCGGTCTAATAACATACATCTTATCATATAAATGTGATACATCTACAATACCATCATTATAGTAATCATTATCTGCCTCTAATAATGAAACAAGTACTGCATACTCACACTTCTTCTCTTTTCTATCTTTATCAAGCTCCTTAAAGAAATCTTCATTCTTATGTTTAGTCGCTGTCATATCCGCTTCATTCTTCATCTCAAACATAATAGAAACAATCTCATTACCATCATCATCATAATCTCTAAATATAAAATCTCCCTTAGATCCAGTTCTAGCATCATTATCTTTTTCAAAATAAGCATTCTTAAATAATGGTCTTAATCTATTAAACTCTACATTACAATGTTGTTCTAAAGATTCCCCAATCATCTTTGTAGACTGTTTAGCCTTAAAATCTTTATAATATGCAATTTGATCATCTTTATCTTTTAACTTATTTTCATATGATTCTTTTATCGTAGTTTCTTTCAACTCGAATTCTTTACTCTTAAGAGCAAGTTCACTACTTAAATCCGATATTTTCTGATTCTTTTCAGATACAGCCTTTTGTATATCTAACTCACTCTTAGACTCTTGTAACTGCATCTTACTCTTTAACTCTGTTATTTGTAACTGTAATTTATTTATCTGTTCTTGATACTCTTTTTCAACTTTATTTATAGTTTTCTCTTCATTTACTTTTAATGATAATTTTAACTCACTAATTTCTAAATCTTTTTTATTAAGTTCTTGTCCTAACTCTTCTTTAATATGTGCTTCTGCCAACTTAACAGCATTTTCTCTATCTACTTTATGCTGTTCTTCTCTAGAACTTATTTCCTTATCAAATTCTTTATCTCTAATCTGTTTAACAATAGAATCATAATCTGCCTCATCTATTTGAAAAACAGTACCACACTTCGGACATTTTATTTCATTCATCTTATTTCCTCCTAAAGTAAATTATTTATCTTCATCAATTGTTATAATTTCTTTTCCTAAACCCGAACCATATTTTTTATAATCATTTAATAATTGTTCAACTATTGGTCTAGACACAACATTTAAATCAACTAATTTATTAATATCAATAAACATCGGTTTTTGTAAACCACCAACTCTATTGATATCATACTCATTAGCATCCCCACTACCAATCTTTCCAGATATTCTTTCTATTAAAAAGAAATGTTGCAAAAAGTCTTTTCCTTTAACTTCATATAATTGCTTAATAATATTAATTTTTATTCCTAACTCTTCTCTACATTCTCTAATTAAACATTCTTCATTAGTCTCACCATCTTCAACTCCACCACCCGGAAAAACATAATAAATCCTATCATTCTTCTCCCTATAAATTAATAATACTTTGTCATTTTCAATTAACACACATCTACTAGAAACCCTCATACATACCTCCACTATAATTATATCATGTATAATCTTAAACATAAAGATTTCAAGATTAAAGTTTTGTTTTCTTTATGTTTTTTGTTATTATAACAAATATCGGTAAAGACGGATTATATCAGGTACTTCGAGTACGTTTTTTTGAATGTCTGCCATATGATTATTTATTAATTCGGTTGTAGATAATGGAAACTAATAGAAATATTAAAGTTCGGATGATTAAGCATGTAGGAATATAAGTGGTCGAATATGGTTTAACCGAAATATTATGAAAGGAGAAATTTTTATGAAACATATTTTAAGTTTTGATATTGCTAAAGGTAAAAGTGTTTATTGTTTTATTGATGAATTAAGAAATGTAATTATTGATGCTTCTTTAATTGAACATAAAAAAGATGAATTTGACAATTTATTTAATTTAATTAAAGATTATCCTAATTTAATTGTTATTATGGAATCTACTTCTGTTTATCATTTACCAGTTGAAACATATTTTAGATCTAAGGGTATTGATACAGTTGTTATCAACCCTAAATTAGTTAAACAATTTAAAGATACTTTAAATAAATCTAAAACTGATAAACTAGATTGTTTTAAAATTGCTAGATGTTTTTTAGGCACTATTGATAATTTTTATCAAAAACAAGATGAATATTTTATGTATAGTCCTCTTGCAAGACAATATTGGTCTTTAATTGAAGGACAAACTAGATTGAAAAATAGATATAGACAACTTATTGATATTGTTTTTCCTGAATTTGTTTTGATTTTCAACGATTTATATGATGATTTAGCTTTAAATTTTATTCACGATTTTCCTCATCCAGTATTATTTGTTAATCGTAGAATTGATTATTTAATGAATTATTTAAAGGAAAAAAATAGGACTACTCAAGCATATAGGTTTAAAAACAAAGTTTTAAAAATGAAAGAACTTGCTTCAAATTCTTTATGTTTTGTTGCTTTTGATTCTTATCAAGTTCAAAATCTTGTACAAGTTATTGAAATGATTCAATATCATAAATCAGAAATTAATAAAATCAAAAAACAACTTATTAATGATATGAAAGATAAAGAGTTATTTAAAATTATTAATTCTATTCCTGGTTTTAGTGAATTTTCTACTGCTTTATTTCTAGCCGAAGTTGGTGACATAACTAGATTTGATGATAAGTATCAATTTATATCATTTATAGGAATTGATTCAGTTACTTCACAATCTGGTGTTTCTGCTTATCATGGACCAATTTCTAAAACAGGTTGTAAGTTTGGTAGAACTATTTTATTTAATATAGTTACAACTATATTACAAATATCTGCTCACACAGACAAAACTAATCCTATTTATTTGTTTTTCAAAAAAAAACAATCTGAAGGTAAACATCATTATAAATGCATAATCGCCTGCGAAACGAAATTATGTAAAATTATTTATAAATTATGTTCTTCAAATTGTCTATACGAAAACAAATAGACTAATTTACCATTTTTTTAAAATTGAGGAAACTCAGTTCTTTTTGTCGTGTATATAATATCACATTTTTTTAAATTTGACAAAACTTAGATAATCAAAAAAGAATCTAATTTAGATTCTCAATTTTAATTACCAATTTTATCTCTAATCTCATTAATCTGGTTTTCTACTTCCTCTTTCATTTGATTATAATCATCTATATCTGTCTCTGAAGAAGCAACACTATTATCAGTATCAATATCTGCAATAATAAATTTATTCACATAACCTTTACTATCATAATCAAGCGATACATCATAATCTTTTCTAGAATTTAAACTATCTCTAATCTTTTTAATCTCAGTTTCCTCAACAGTTGTAACATCTTTATAAACAACTATAATTGCATGTTCTTTATTTGTCTTATTATTAGTAACAATATCATCAAGACTACCAATCAAAAAGAAACCAGATCTTCTGCCAGAATTATTCTCATATGGCATATTAAAAGACTTAATCTCAAAGCGATTATCAGTAGAATGATTATCAGTAGAATGTTCAGCATAAAAATCATTATAGATATTATACCCAATAAAGCAAAAGACTAAAAAGAAAATTATCACAAATATAATACTCATAATCTTTGAAGATTTAGAAATAGGATTATTTTTCATAAAATCCTTAGCTCGTTCAAGATCCTTTTCATATTGCTCATCTTGTGCTTTCAATACACCCTTAGTATATTTATACCCTTGAGTATAAGCATCATCAATAGAAAAAGTCGTATCACAGAACTTACAAGTAACTTGAGTAGTTCCTTCTTCAACCTCTAATTTAGCTCCACAATTTTTACATTTTAACTCTACAAATTTCACACTATCACCTAAAAATATTATATCTAAAAAAGATAGCATAGTAAACTAATTTTAACATTTCTTTTTATTTCCTAAGCATTTCTAAATAAACCTCAAGTTTTTCTAGCATTACATCCATTGGTGCATAGTTTTCAATCGTTAAAATATTTTCTAAAATATTTGTTGAAAAACCATTTATCATCACTACATCCTTATCAAACTTAGTAGCAGGAACTCCGTTACATCTAGTAGAAACATTCCAAAATATAATCTTTGGTAGTACATATCCCCCTTATATAAAAGCCCGTTTCCAGCCCTTAAAATTAGTTCCTGTTCTTGAATAAACACCTTGATCAAACTCCATATCTGAAATAATTAATAAATGACTAGGTAATTCTTTCTGTTCTAAATTATTATTTTTTGAAGTCTTTAAAATCAACTCAAATACTTTATCAATGTCAGTATTAGCTACAATACTTGGAATATTATTAACTTTATCTTTTATTGTTTTACCCTTTACTTCACATAAATATGGTCTATCTGAAAATGTAATAAAATGATTTTTAAAAATTCCTTTATTTCTCTCTGCTGTATATAAAGCAAGTCCTAAAGATGTAGCATATGGTATTCCACCAGAACACATCATAGATCCAGAAGTATCCGCAACAACTAATACATTAGTATCACAATCTTTTAATACATCTTTTTGATTATTCCACATTAAATCATATAAGTCATAATCCTTATTTGAATCAAACAATATTTTCTTAATAATTTCATATGAGAATAAACCATTTGTATTAATCTTACTTTCACCAGCTTTAACTTGATTCTTATATTCTAAATATTCATCAGGCATTCTCTTCATAAAAGCACCAGTATATTTAAGCATAGCTTTAGTTGGAACTTCACTAAAAACAATATTTTCATATTTTTTCTCAGTCAAATTCTTTTCTATTATATTTATTTTACCCCTTAATTTAGACAAAGTCTTTCTATACTCTACCTCAGACATTTCTAAACCATTCATAATTTTTTTAGCCAATAAACTATTAACATTATGAGTTCTATGACTAGGTAACCATTTAACTAATAATGAAGGACATTCTGACTTTAAATCAGACTCCAATTGCTTTTTTATTAAAGATATAACCATATCATTTATAGGAGTATCTATTCCCACTAAAATATAATCATATCTACCAATTTCACTAATAAATGGTAAAACTCTTAATGCCCTTGAAGTATGATTAATACATAAATCTTTAAAAATAGTTTTAAATATTTTTCTTTCACCTTTTCCACTTCTTATATCTAATATATAAAGTAAATTAGCTAGAGCTAAGTCCTCATCTTCATCTAATGCATCATTAAATAATCTAATCATTTCATCCAAAGAATTATATCTACTAAGCATAGTAAAAACATCCAAATTGTTATTATATGTAAAAGCATAATATTCAGAACCTTTTGTATTAGTAATTGTAGTATTTTTTTTCAATTCATCTAACAAGCACATAAGTATTACCTCCTAATAATTATAGTTAAGTACAAGCCACACTATAACACCAAATAATACTTTACTAAATACATTTAGCGTTGATATATCCATTCACTTTTTAATTGCTGTTGGTGGCTTTTAGTCAAGACACATAAAATATTTCTTTAAATATTATCTTATCGCTGTAAGTGTCTTTTTCTCCTTAACTGAATTTATTATATACTCTTTAAAACTTAAAAAAATAGCCAATACATAATTGCATTGACTACATAAATAATCATCACTTATATGTATCTACACACACTTTGACAATTATCCATCATTTTCTTTTTTTATCTTAAAAGTATAAGTTACTACAATCATTTTTATTACCAAAAAAATCATGCATCATCTAAGATTCTTTTAGACACCATGAAATAACATTTATACATCTATCCATTTTGATTTTTACTATACATTTCTTTATGGTAATATAACGTTCTAAGTTTATCCAATCCTAATGTTTCGTAATTAAAATTAAAACCATAACTATTTAATTCGTCTATTAAAGCATTTCTTTGTTCATCAAATGGTAATTCATAATAATCAGGATTATCATAATAAAGTAATAATCCAACATTTTCAATATCTTGTAATTGTATTCTAGATTTCATATCACCTATTGAATATTGATAATCAACTTTAGATGTATCAAAAACTTTAGCATATCCCTTACTTTCTATCTCTTTAATATACTCACTAACTTCATCCAAAGTTAATTCTTTTTGATTATCTTTACTTACAATAAAATTATCTACATTTTGAAATCTATAACTTATTCTTGATACACCTGAAAAATCAACTCCTCCAAATCCTTCTGTAATTCTTAATCTAATACAAGAATTTTTCATTTCATTTTCTGTCATATTATCAAGATTTTTATTAGTCCAATATATATCATGTGTTTTACAATTAAATCTATTAATTGCATTATGTGAAAACAAAATCTTTTCATAATATTTTATATTTTCATTTAATTTAAAACCAACTTCTACAACAACCATATAATTCTTCCTTTCATCCAAATATTATAAAATATTTTTATACATTACTAACTTTTTTTAGTATTAATTAATTCCTTATTATCCCATATTAACTACTAATAATCTTCATATTCACTAGCAAATAATGGTATTTCTTTTCCATTTTTTACTACATAAGGTATTTCCAACTCTGTCTTGAAAAATATATCATCAACATCAATAAAATTATCCAGTATTATTCCTAAACCAGTAGAATCATCAGAAATACATTTTACCTTGTTATCTTTTGTTAGAGCAAGTATATATAAATATGATGTTTTTATTTTTTTATATTCTATACCACTTATATACTTATTTAATTCTTCTTGATGTGTAATAGATTCAACCATATTGTTATTTGTAATAGCAAGGTTGTATTATAAATAGTGTTGGTGAGTGTAAATTCACTACACTATTTTTATTTACAAAAAATGGCATAGGTTTGATACAATATAATTGCTAAAAAACTAACATTGAAAGGAATAAACCTATGTCTATAAATAATTATATATTAAATTTATTAAATATTGAAGATAAAACATTTTTATTTTACCTAATATTCAAGAAAAAAT
>OGMF01000282.1_pt1 | contig 61472 bp, 59 predicted proteins | sample 1572921 | NCBI WGS metagenome assembly OGMF01 (sample SAMEA2581919, study PRJEB24529) | metagenome | biome: Human gut stool | place: China | collected 2011 | reverse complement strand
ATGCCAGTATTTCTATCAGAGATCACCTGAATAACTTCTTTTGCTCTATTAGAGCCAGATAAATAGTTATCTATAATACATACAACGGCATGCTCCGGAGCAGCCTGTCCAATATCGTCAGAGAACAAACTCTGTGTATCAGCAGAAAAATCCGTATAAATGCGAAGAGACTGAGCTCTATTTTCGCTCAAAATATAGTTATTGTAAAGATCATCAAAATAAGCAGGGTGATTAACTCCAATTCCGTATTTAGCGCCAAGCTCATATATTTTCTGAACAGCCTCGCCCTCAAAACGAGAATACTGTTCTTCAAGTAGTACTTTCAATTCGGGATTTACGCTTTCAACCAGCCCAAACGCACAACTAATGTCCCCGTAGGGAATGCTATCATCCCACACTCCAATTTCATCAAAGCATTCGTCAAATAAAGAAAGAAACTTTGACAGAACCTCATGTAGTGGCTGTGAAATAGATTCAATCTCTGCAAGATACCGACAACGGTCATCGACCGCCATTCGGGTAATATCATACAAAGCTCGCTCTTTTTTGTATTCGCCCTGCTTGAAATCGTCTTCGATGATTACAATGCGATTGCACTCAATAGCCGAAAAAAGTTCTTTATAGCTCATTACAATTCCTCCGAGGTATTGGATACAAGCAAAAATTTATATCTGTTTCCGTATTCATTACGCTCGTCGAGCAATTCGATTTCGCCTCCAAAAGAGTTCAGTAATTTCCGAACAATATATAATCCCATACCGCGACCTTCAGACAACGGCTTACCAGACTGCAATGGCTCAAATAAGATATCTTCCATGCTCTTGGAGACGCCTGTGCCAGTATCATACACTACAATACCATCAACACCATATTCTTCAATTGCAATAGTATCAGTTCCAGGATAAGCGTAAGTGCTATCGCTTTGCGCCCGTTTACGGCGCACATCAATCCAATACAAAGAGTTATTGATCAAATTATAAAAGACATGCAGCAACACCCCTTTGGGAACGAACCATGTCAAATCTTTAGTGCTGCACACAATCTGTACTCTTTCTTTTTTTACCGTTGATAAAAGATTTTTTCGGATATTCGATATTACACTTTCGATACATTCATGGATGAATTCATCATATGTGCCCTTCTTGATAAAAGTAGTTTCAAGGAACGAATAGAGACTTCCGATTTGATCCAATTTCCCCGAAATGTTCCCGTAGCTGTTTTTGATAGGAATAACATGTTGATTATAGACCCGTACGCCGCTACTTTGAACAAAGTAGTCTTTTAAGAAATCGAAATGTTCACTTGCATCCGGTACAATACCTGTTTTACTTAATGAGTGCAATTCATGTGTAATTGTTTCTGTAATGAGGCCATTAGCCATAAGTTTATAGTTATTGTAAGACTCTACTTCGATAGCTTTTAACTGTGCATCGGCCTCAGAAAGCAACACGGCTGTAGACTCTTGAACAGAAGAATCCTCTTTGATATCAGCATCAAGTTTTCTAACTGTATCTGTAAGAAATGCGTAACTTTGTTGGGGAAGGGCAACTTGATCTGTCCCACTTATCTGCGTTCCGCGCCTCAAATGTTCAGAAACATCAGCAAGTGCTTTTTGCATACGCTTATTACGCCGCATCATCTCGCGAAGCGCTGCATCGTTTTTCTTAACACGTTTGGAGAGGTTCTCTTCTAACAGGCCTTCCTCTGCAAGAAGTGTTTTTACCAGATCGTTTGCCTTTCGATTAAGGTCGTAAAAAAGATAGTTAAATACGACATTGATAAGAAGCTTGAATGCTTCGGATGTTTCATTTGCACTAATGTCTAAGCGTGAACTAATCTCTTGAATATGGTTTTGTCCCGCATCAGCCAAGGAAACATATCCAACAGTATTACCGAGATCAAATCGATACCACTGTTGCCCTTTTGTCCTAAATTGTTGAAGTTTAATCCAGTCACTTTCCTTATTTCCTAAAAAACCAATACGAAATATATCTCGATATAGTTTGATTCCATTATAATCTTCCAGAAAGTATTTTAGCTCTTTCAAAGAATATCGTTTACTTGTCTCGCCTAAATCATAGGCAGCATCGATAATAATCTTATCACCGATTGCCGCTCCCTGTTTAAAACTATAAATTGAGCCAGTGATTGGTGCTATTTTCAGAAGTTCCTCAATTGCAGAAAGTGCTTTTTTTTCGATAAAAGAATCAAAGATTAATTTCTTGTCTTCGTCTTCCGCAACAGCATAGAAATCACAGAGAATATTGTAAAACAAAGAAACCAATTCATCTTTTGTCGCAGTAGCTTTAAGCGTATTTTCAATTCTTGTGGAATTGCGTTCCAATATGTCACGGTAAAAGCTATGTGGCTTTTTTAAGCGCTTAAATGCTTCCGCTTTTACTAATGCCCGATGGACGCGTTCAATAAACCATGGTTTTATGTTCAAACCATAGTTTAACATTCCGTCTTCTGTTGGCTCAAATCGGAAATTGTGAATAGATTCCGCTAAGGCAAGAGTATCATATGGGAATGTGATGTCAACTTCGTGTTCATCGAAATAGAATTTAATCTGCGGTATGAATAGTGTGTCCTGCGCATCTGCAAAAGGTGTAATCAGAAAATTGAGCGCTGACTTAAGTTCTCGATTGACCTGAACTTGGAATGCAGTAGTATCCAACGACACCTGCTTGAACTGCGTGGCGTTATCAATATAGTCCTCTAAATTTGCGTTAAAAATAAATAAGCGAGTATGGTGCAAAGTATTAGGACCATCACAACTTGGTATATCCACTACGCCATTGATCACTGCATTCCAATCAATAAAAACATACGATGTATGATTTTCTTTATCTGAAGAAGTTTCTACAAGTAGCGCTGTTCCAAGTCTCTGAGCTGCCAGTCGGCCAATGCCTTTTTCGCCAAGAGTGCTTTCCTCGTTGGATTTGATATCTGTGGCGATTTTCAAAAAGCCGCCATCAATTGTGGCATCAGTCATACCACACCCATCGTCTTCAACAACAAGAATCGGTGAAGCAAGGTACTTATTTGGAACGGAGTCACTGACGCAATCCGGGATAAGTCCATTAGATGGCATACTATTATACAGGCGTAGATTTATATGACTTGCTTTTGCGTCAATTGAATTTTTGATTAATTCAATTATAGCAACTTCAGGCGAGGTTATTAAATCTCTACCCAAATGTTTTATAACGCGCGGATCAATCACAATTTTTCTCATGGATTATCCTCCCGAATATCATTCAAGGTCTCCCTTAATGTTTTAGCAATTGCTGCTGCCATTAAGTATGGAACACCGTTGCCTATCATCTTGAACTTCTTTGACAATGGAAGTGTTGGTAATACAACAAATTCTCTTGGCAAAGATTGAATCGCCATAGCTTCCGCTACTGATATACGCCTTTTTTTATAAGGATGGAGGTGTACTTCGTTGTGTCCATATGCGGCGGTTGGTGAGAATCTCCAACGATGTAGCCGTTTAAATGACTTGCCACTCGTATCGCCCTCTGCGATAGTTGCGATTTTGTTTCGCCCCTTTTTCACCTGGAATATATCATTGCCATTTGGATGATTTTCAACATCATTTTTATGAAACCAATACTCAACCGTCAGTTTTTTCAGTATTCCTTTAGCCGGAAACACATATGAACTATCTGGCGCAAATTCTCTCTCTTTAGGCCATGTTCTTGTTAGTACATTCTCTGTATTGAAGAGTGCATGTTTATCCCATTTGAATATTAGGGTATTGGGTTCGTTCTGATAGATTTTTTTGTGAATGCCGACCATAAATACACGTTCCCTGAATTGAGGGACACCATATGCAAGTGCATTCAAAACGTTTTCGGCTATAACATAGTCATTAGCTTGAACTTTCATCATCATTTCCTTATAGAAAGCACGATGCTTTTCCGTTTTTACTAAACCCTTAACATTTTCAAACAGGAAAAAATCAGGATGGCAACGACAAATAATATCGAAATAGATCTTAGTTAATCGACCATTTTCGCCATCAACACCAGCATTTTTTCCGGCAACTGAAAAATCCGGGCATGGCGGTCCACCAATAAAACCGACTAAGTTTCCTTTTTCACGCTCTTGCGCAATAAGGGCAAGGAGATTTTTCTTTCCACGTCGCCTTGCATAGCGTTCAGCGCTATCATTACGATAGCCATAGATCGGAGCACGCAGATTCATTTGCATCCTTGCATACCGGTATGACTCAATAAAGAGGTTGTCGTATTCATTAACAAATACTATGTTATATCCGTTTTTTTCAAACGCCAAATCTAAAATCCCGATTCCTGAGAAAAACGAGAAGATGGAAATTTTCTTTTGCATGGTATTACATTCCTTTTTCTTTTTCGTGTTTCTCAAACTCTTCGAAAGTCATAAGGACAAATTTGGGCTTGTTATTTTTCAGAATAGTTATTAGGCCCTGCTCCTCTGCCATTCTCGCAGCAGAGGAAAAATTTTGATTAACTTTAGAAATAGATAGGGTCTTTTCGATATCAATTTTCATATCGCATACCTCTAAAAGCTTATATGGAGTTGTTAACTAAGATTTTACATCAAATATTAGCTAAAAGTCAACCTAATCTTAGATGTATTTTTGAAAGAAACAGTTGAACCTCCGGGCAGTCAGAGCTACAATGCCAACACCTCATAACGAGGACAAAGTGAACGGAGGTCAGATGATAAATTATGAATCAATCTCATTTCAGGACTATGAATCCATCACCGTTGATGAGCTGAAAGAGCAAACCAACAGTCTGTTAAATCTGGTAACAGAAGAACAGCGCCCGCTGCACGTATTCATGAACGACGGCAAGGCTCTCCTGCTGTTCCCGCAGGATCTGCTCGCCCCAATCTGCGATTCTGACTTTCGCTTGATTCTGCTATCGGCAATGCGGTATGCGATGGGAAGAAACACATATATGCCCGTAGTAGTTGCCAATTATATCAAGCGTCACCGTCAGTTTCTGGATGGTAAGTTTCTCGTTTTGGCTACCGATGATATTCGCCGGCATCTTGAAGACTATGCAGAATATGATCCAAATGCAAATCTCTGGCACAACCTTTTAGATGCGCTCAAAGCAGAACAGGAGGAGCGTGCTACTCGTCAGGCAAGAAAAATCAGACCGTGTCCGGTCTGCGGGGAACCATTAGAGGTTACCAGCATTACTGACAACCGGCATTCACCTGGTGGCTTTGATGTGATAGCTCGCTGCCAAAATTGCCGCTCTAATTACAAGTGGTTCTGCGATAAGGACGGCGGCGTCACAGATATGAAAGAGCATTTTTTCGGATAAGGCGAGCGTGAATCTCGGTAGGAAGCGCTCGGTATATCCCTTATCTATAGTGGCTCAACCTTTGAACTGCGCAGTATCTTCCGTAGAGTAGTCAAAACAAAAATGCACGCTCATATGAGTGGATGCTTTCCCGTATTCTGGTACGTTTTCCCTTAAAACGCCCCTCAAATTACGGGAACGCGACGGCTATTAAGAGAAAACTAATTCAATTCAAAATAGCAGCGTTGCGTCAGCAGGTGTTACATGATCCTCGAAATCTGCATTGTATTCCTGCGATAACTACTAACGGATATACGAGGCAACTCTTGCGGGAAAGACAATTTTGTGGTTTTATATTCATGGGCATAGAGAGGGTAAAATACTATATCCGCGAGTTCGGCGCAAGCCATGTGGGTTCCTATGATCCTTTCCGACTGGTGTTTTGGGAGGATGCCGCACAAGAGCTGATTGATTACTTTGAGTGGAGGCGTCCCGTGACGCTATTTTAACACAGATGCAGGCTCTCGCCAAGACTCTGCCGGAATATTCTCTCGTGCGCGAAATGCCCTGCATCGGGGACACGCTGGCTCCGCGCCTGATTGCGGAGATCGGAGATGTCCGACGCTTTCACAGCAAGCGGGCTCTCATCGCATACGCCGGCATCGATGCGCCGCCGTACCAGTCCGGCAAATTCTGCGCGAATAACCGGCATATCTCCAAGCGGGGAAATCGCTATCTGCGTAAGACCGGGTACGAAGTCATGCAGAGCTATGTGATGCACAAACCGGCAAACGACCCGATCTTTACATTCATTGAGAAAAAACGCGGCGAGGGGAAGAGTGGTAAACTCGCTATGGTGGCGGGCCTGAATAAGTTCCTCCGAGTCTATTATGGCAAGGTCACAGAGCTCTACCGCAGCTTGCCGGCAATAGAATGAGCTGAGATCTCCAATACTTTATTTGAGGCGGCCAAGTGTTCCGTTTTGCCGCCTCTGCTTTGCTATACTCTTTTTCTGCCTATAACTTTTCTTTTTAATTAGGACTTGACTTTTTAGCAGGTTTCCAGCATAAGAATAACACAAGATATCCGGAAATTTCAATCCCCATGATGCGGTAATTTTGCGGTAACATTTTCGGTAATTTTATTCTACGCTACTAACTATATCGTGTGTTAATTTTGCCAAAACTCTTTTTCCCCAACTCTCCTCCTCTAGATAATTAAAAAACACAAAGTTCTTTGCTTCATGTTTGTCGTTAAACAGGTCAGGATATTGAGTTACCAATCCTCCAAAATATGTATCATCGTATATATAAGCCGTTCTCAAAATATCTTTCACATAATCACCGTGCTTGCTATATAGTTCTTCCAATTTGAGCGTTTCTGCAGCGCGACTGATTTTTTCCTTAAGTCCTCTATCAATTTCTTCAGAATACTCGATCTTGATTTGATATCCGGCCGCCGCTCCAAGCCAAGATTCCACACTCTCTGCATCTACTCCATTTGCGACAAAGGTAACTCGCTCGCCATAAGAATCTTCATAGGGATAAATGAATGGTTCTGTGTACGTATCCGCATCTTGTTTCAAGCTATTACAAATGCTGCAACAGGGAATTAGATTGTACATAGATATCGCTAAATACGGATATTTCGATTTTGGAAAATAGTGATCATATTGAGGGCGCGTTCCGCTTTTGTTGGAAGTGAATATATAGCTACGATTGCAATATGGACAGGTTGTAACCCCCATCATCTGTGCCCATTTCTTACCGAGTTTTCTCCGGCAGAAATTGTCATATTCTCTTTTGAATCTCGCTATAACACTATCACTAACAATAACTCCAATTTGGCTGATCGCTTCTTTCAGCGTCAAAATATCACCTGTAATTAACCGTTCGATTTTAGCATCGTTCAATTGTCCATCGCAACTGCAGTAATTGAAGATAGCGTCAAAATCCTGATTTTCCCGCTCTTTTAGAAGTAGGTCTCTTATTCGAGGGCAAACATCCTTCCCAAACTCGTTTCTATTTTCTACATCTATTTCCGAAAGTCTAATCATTATTCTGACTCTCCAATATACTAATTTGATGCTGGAGGGCATCCCTCTGACTTTTTAGAAATTCAAGCAACTGATTCCGTTCTTCCCGTGGCAGAGCGTTCATATTCTGGTTCTGTTCTTGGTTACCAACAATTCTCTCTATCTGTTTTCTAATGATTGGTTCGCCGATCAACTCAATACTCTTGTGCATATCATCTCTGCTAATTTGACCTGCCTTGAACCCTCTGATCCACGAGTTGATTTTACTCTTTGCAAATTCACCTACCGCTAATCCATCCTTAATAAAAAAGGCATCTTTATATAGCGTATGAATGTTCGCACCGAATGTTTGAGTTCTACGCTTATCCTGTATGGTCCTACCACCTTCCTTACGTAAAAAAACAGAGTTCTCTCTGGGTATATCCGAAAGGATAATGGGAGAATGGCTCGTAAGAATTACCTGAAAATAATTCGCAGGAAATTCCTCCTGAATTGTCTCCAAGAGATCCTTTAATATCTGGCGCTGCCATTCCGGATGTAAATAGAGATCGATCTCGTCAACAAGCAATAAGATATTTTCATTCCATTCAAAGTCAAGTCCTTCAAAAAAATCATTCATCTGGGAAACAAAGTAAAGACGCGACATAAAATTGAGCAGTGCACGTTCGCCAGATGACATTTGAAGATTTTGGATGTCTAAATACTTGAGAACAAAAGATGAGCCGTGTTTAATATGCTCTATCAGCGGAGCAAAAGCTTCGATATTTACCCTCGCAAAGACTCTTCGCCCATTATCCCCCTGCGGCAACAAGTTGTTTTGGATTTCTGCATGTGTCAAAATCTCTTTTAGTATTTCAAGTTCTTCTATCGCGTCTTGATAATATGTTTTTGCCCTGCTATGGGGTTGAGCTATAATAAAATCTCTACACAGATTAAATGCATCGTCGGCATTCAATGTCCCCTCCAAGGAAAAGTCCTCAAAGGCAAATAGCAACTCAAAAATCAGCTTATAAACAGCATCCTGCCACAGATCATCATTTCCATCTGCTATTACTTGATGGATCGTCTCTCGATACCGTCGATACACATCTTTTATATAGTCTTGTGAAGCGTAACTGGTTGGATAACTGACCTGAGGCGAACGAATTGCAATCTCAGCACCTGTACGTTTAACCGTAAAGGCTATTTCTGAGACCATTTTTCCACGGAAAGTCTTTCCGCTTTGATTTAAAAATAGATAAAATAGCAAATCGATAAGCATTTGCATACTCTTACTATTTTCTTGCGTGGACAAGATATCTGACAGGGTGTTGAACGCCGTGGTTCGTTCACCTTCCTCAGTAAACATGTACTTTTTCCTGTAAAAGCTATGAAACATTACTGACAAAGTTTTATCAGTAATTGTCACATAGTTGATTCTACCGTCCTCTGTCAAGTTCTGATTGTTCTCATACGCTCCATTCGATAAATATATGTGAGAGACTTGTCTTAGAAGGCCCAAGTCTCTAAAACTATTAGCGGTCTGTGGCTGTATTCTTGTCTCGTTATATGTAATTGGGTCATGTGTTATGTTGATTATTCTTGGACAGTCTTCTTCATGATCCCAATATACTGCGATAAACTCGTTTAGTTCATTTTGCTCTTCAGTCCATTGCATATATTCTGCGCGATTTTCTTCCGATAATGGTATATCGCTGAGGCTGGTAAGATACTCAAGCAACGTTGTCTTTCCTGTACCATTTTCACCTATAACAGCAGTAACATTTGCAATGCGATCAGTCCGAAAAACATTGATTTTGTCAAGTTGATCGATCTGGAGTTCCTTTCTATCATCAAAATACGATACTGAATATTGAGGTGAAAAATTAAATCCCATCTGCTGAAAGCACCTATGTTTGTCTCTATTGATCCAAAGATATATAAGTTCTATTTTCATAATGGCTCCTCTTAGAGTTAATTATTAATTTGCTATTGAATTTAATGCGCTGTAGTTTTCACTGCGCCCGCAGATAACCAAAATACTTTTTTCCTATGCTCCACACCATTCCAATTTGCATTTGAATTATATAATATAATGGTAAAATGAACAAGTGACTTCATCCCCTGCAGTTTTACACTCAAATCAATGAGTTTTCTTACAGCGTACTTGTCCCTGGCCCGTATTCCGTGATAGTCACATTTTTGATTTTCATAAAAGTCCCTCCATTTTGAATTGCAGCCGTGAAACGACTTCCCACATTTGTGGTGTGTTGCGTGTCGAAAAACGTTGCATATTGTCTACTATAAAATGCTTGCATATTGGAATCTCGCAGATTGCTGGATTCCAATATTGCGAGCATCGATAGTGGAGGGGTATACTTGCTATAATGATACCAGATCATAACGGTAAAATAGCAGCGCACTTTGAAAAGCCTGCTCAACATTGACGAAGGGGATGCAAAATGCGGAAAAGGTTTGTCAAATTATTACTTTTTAAGGTGGATACACAATACAGACTTCTCTATGGGTTCAGCAGTGAAACCGAAGAATCCTCATATCCGTGGAAGGCCTTTCCTGCTGACAGGAAGGGGCAAAAGCTGATTGCAAAGGCGATTCTATCGCCAAGCGAAGCAGATAATTTCTTGATAAGTCTGACGGGCACCGAACCAATCATGTTATGCGAAAGGGTAACTCTCAAATCGCCGCAGTTGTATAAAAGAGAGCAGCTCCTATATTCCGATGATGAAGAACGGCAGACTGTGCCCATATCCGAATTCTGTTATCTCTCTGAATTTTGGAACAGAGAAAAGCTTTCTCTTTTGAGTGAGATACAAAATGAATTCAGTGCAGATGGTAGAACACGCTACGAGCAGACACTTGAACTTCTTGAATGGGCAAAATGCAACTGTGGAATTGACTTCTGTATAGATGGACGTCGTTTTGGCAACTACGAAGTTTATTATCGTACCCCTGAGAATAGCAGTTTTGAAATAGATATCCACAAGGATCAAGGCCTGCGGGTTACAACGATTCGTAAGTGCAAAGATTTTGCAGAAGATATCATTGTTAACTGTATTGGAAAGTATAAAGACTATGTGATCTGCAATCAGACACAAGTGTGGCCTGCAAATAAAAAGGAAATCTACTTCGAGGCTAATGAGCCAATGACATCGGTTGTGGTCCACGCATGGAATACCGCCACAGGAAAGCTAATCGTCTCCCAAAGCATTGCGCTGATGATGGGACTCTCCATCATCTCAAGTTGGGGCGGTACTCCATATCAAATCGGAGACTCTTGGACAAATAAATTATTACATTCTGTAGCAAAGAGCAGCGAACTGATTCGAACTCAACTCATGAAAGTCCAACGCATCACTACGGATCGTGCAATCAGCATCCGCAGCGAACATGAGTCCGTGTTAGATGAGGCGATGGAGAACGGCTACTCTCTTTTTAAAGATTATCAGGAAAAAAAAGAAACTGGGGCATTTATTTCTAACACCCCCACAACCGGAGAGATCGATAGCTTTTTGCAGGTAAGAGCATATATTGAGCAATCCTCTGTTTGCAAGGCGGTAATTGCTGATCCATACTTCTCTGCACGGGCAGCAGAAAAGCTGTTGACAAGAATACAACGAACAGACCTTGAACTGGAGATCATTACCTCGCTTGGCTCGCTTGATCCGGACACAAATCAAAAAAGTAATGTTTGCGAGGAAACTCGCGCTTTTTTACAGCGGACAGCACCCCTTCTCCACAACAATCTGGTGGTAAGAAATCTGACACGTGGTGAAAAAGGCGTCTTTCACGACCGATATCTAATTCGGTATCACAAGGACGGTACGATCGATGGATTCCTTCTGAGTAATTCTCTCAACTCTATGGCGCAAAAGTTTCCGCTTGTCATAGCTCCGCTGGAGCATCGGGTATGCATGGAAGTTTGTGAGTACCTGAATAGTCTCTCTGATTCCGATATCCAACAGCAGAAGCCAAGAGCATTGAGAATCTCAAATGAGGTCCTTTTTTGCTCTGAGACATACCGGTGTCAGGTTCAAAGCGAAACTTCAGCAGAGTCAGCAGCGGAAAGGTATTTGCGGCAGTGGTATGATGAATCGTCAAAGCAGATATGTATTTGCAAAGATGATTTCTCTACAGTCCTTACGGCCGTAGCAGAGCGAGCACAAAGTGATCGAATAGATGCATGTAAAATGTTCTGTTATGCGCTGAGCAATATCTGCACGAGCCAAGTGGAACTGCTAACGGAAATGCTTCAATCCGCGGGTGGAGTTAAGGCTCTGTTCTTATCAGAGTTTCCAAATTTGGCAAAGGCTGCTGAGCAGCAGTGTGATTATCGGAAGTGTGGAGCATCTTCTCCAGAATATACACTGTGGGCACTACTAAACGGAAAAGCCCGGCCAAGCCCACAGGGGTACCACTTGCTGATTGACCAGGCAGGACATATCCATTTACGCGGACTCACATGGTTAACCTGCGGATACCATATGGCGCTCAAATTAGATATTACAGGATTCCTGACGCTGCTAAGTCAGCTGCGTTCTCCAATGATGTTTGATACACTGGCCTTTCAAATGGCAATCTCGCCACTCGATAGAGAACTATATTGTGCAGCAGCTTGCTCGGAACTGCTATATGTCCGCTTATTGAGTGCAGAATGGCTTTTTAATGCTATTCGCGACGAAAGGTCACAGTTTGAAGTTGCCAGAGAGATTTGGAATCGCTTCGAACCGGATGTGAGAGCTTTACAGGAAGCTATCGTGCTATCTAACGTTGTATTTCACGTTAGGACACGGCGGTTAGAATCAGAGGCGCAGTGGCAAGCAATTCAAGAGGTACTGCTGTCCAAATTAGCATCCGACCTTCCTGCGTGCAGCGGTGAGGTAATAAATACCGCGTTAGATTGGCTGCATGATAGCAATGCCGTATCACGAGCAACTCTTCTTATGGCACTTGCTGAAAGAATGGAAAACTCTCATCCGCAGAAGCAATTGCTGGCAAGGGCAGAACGAATCTTAAAACGAGAAATTCAAGACTGCAAAACCTCCTCGGAGTTTCCTAAGACAATAGAACTCTATTTGAACTGCGCAGATGCGCTATACGGTGAAAATGCAGAGAATCACATTTTCAAGGATATTTTAGATTGGAACACATTTGAGGATGCCACAGAGCCGGAATTGCAAAACTACGATTATCATCGCTCGCGCAACGCCTTCATTTTAGCTCAGCGGCAGATTCAAATACTGGAAGGAATGTTAGTAAAGTGGCCTGAATCGGAAAGAGCAAAGGCTTGGCTGAATGCCTGGGCGTGTCGGTTAAAGCAAATACCCGAAAAACTCTGAACCGTCGTTGCATAGAATAAGCAAAGAGGCGCCGGGAGCGGTATACTCCCGGTGCCTCTTTGCTTATTCTTGGTCGATAGCAGGTCTGCAAAAGCAGATAGATTATCAAAACCGCATGGTTGCTATGCCTATTTTATTGATCGAATCATTTCTTGGATCAAAGGCACCTTATCAGGAAACTGCGCCTTCACCATATCCAAACAGCGCTCCAGATTGCTTCTGACATCCTTTTTTGTCAGGCGGTAGCGTTCATTATGTATCTGGATACTGTCGCTCTGCACCTCTTCAACCTGCTGTGCAAGATTTTGATGAATCGCTTGAAATACCATCCTACGATCAACACGAAAATCCACTCTGTCAGGATACCGTAAAAGCTCGATGGCAGAGAGCCATTGCGGAGGAACCAGTTGGGGAACAGCGTCCTCGTCAGTATTTTCAGGCAAGTGATCAAAGCGTTCTATCACATTTGTTGCACAGAAGCTGACAATAGCAGCATTTTCATAGTCGTTGCAGCGGTCATGGTCCTGTTTCGCCTGTTCCAGCAGAAGACGCCCCTTCCAGTAATGTCCCATCGCCAGCCCGCCGTTGATGGCAATGTTAAGTGAGGTCAACTGTGTGCTGCTCGATTCGGAGACGTAGCCCTTGAGCACAAGCTCAGCCTTCTTCATGTGAGAATACGGCTGGCTGCCGCGCTGAATGCCGCATACGCTTTGAAGCACACGGTAGGCAAGCGCATAGTTGTCGTTTAAAGGCCAACCATAAGATGCGGCATGTTGCTGGACAAAGGCGCCGATATCAGGATGACTCCTAAAAAAAGGAATCCTTTGGTCAGCTTCATACTGATTTGCCTGATTGATCAACATCTGTGCCAGCAGATTCAACGCACCACCGCTTGTCCCAATCGCAGCCAAAACAAGGTATGCCTTGCTGACATAACCAAGGCGGGCGATCTCTTGATAGTTCTGATTGTTCTGATTAGCGGCGGAGACATATTTTTCATACGCCGCTTCAAGAATAATCTGAAAAATGTCGCAGCACGCCAGAACATTGCCCAAGCTGGGCTTCCATCGAGGGAATAAATTTCTCCTAAAAGTACGAACAGCTTCATCCCGTTTGTACATCGATCCCTCGTGATAATCCCTGACAGCCTCTCGAACTGCATCAGCCAGCTGAGAGGAAAAAGGCAGCGTACCGTTCATCTTGGTATCCGTCACGTTGAGCAGATCTTCCATACGGGCGTTGAGACATAAGGCCACCTGAAGGTAGCCGTCCGCTTTTGGAATATTTAATTTCTTTTCGCCGTTGATACACTGTTGGGCATACCCGACACATTTGACCAGATCTCTTGTCCCCGCAACCCCCGTTCGATAGTCCCTCGCCAGCATTGATAGCGCAAGCGAGAAAAAGAGACAGTATTTTGTCTGCAGCGGATCACTCTCATCCAGTGCCTTAAAAGACAGCACAAACCTTTCGCAGAGTGTTGATCTAAGCTGACATAATTGGGAGTACTCGTTCTTAGAAAGCTCACCGCGACGGATCACTGCATCAAGAAGGCGAATCAAGATGGCCGGCAAAGCAATCTGTGCGCAGGTATCAGAGAGGTCGGTGGTGTCTTGCGCGCTGATATCATAGATAGAGAGGCCAAAGTATTGCCGTAAGATCGAAATAGCATCAAAGAGAATGCTGTTATCAAGAGTTTCGAGCTGTAACAGAAATACCTCCTGCGCATCAGGGGACAGCGCAGCAAGATTGATTCCGTTGCAGAGGCCATAGACCACGTTTGCAATATGAAACGCAGCAAAGAAATCTCTATAGTTATCGTGACAGAAGCTGATATTTCTTCCGTGATGACAGAGCAGGCCGGATGGGAAAACAGTATAGGGAATAGCTGCTGTCAAATCAGAAATATCAGGATTACTATCCTGATAGAGTTTACGCAGAGTGTTCCAAGGTTTTTCCAGCGTCTCAGGGTTCTGATTCTTATATTCATTCCAAATGTCTATGGTCGGCAGATATGCAGAAAGGCACGCATATGTGCGGGCATAGGCATCACGCCTGAAGAAGTTAGGACTCTTTATAGGTGTAAGTGCAGGATCTAAATGGGAACTGAGCACCATTTGATACCCAAGATATGGAAGCACTTTTGTCAGGATAAAGCAGCGCAGTTCACGCTCGGCAGAGGTAATATCGCTTCTTAGATTGTCAATCTCACGCAGCAGCATTTGGAGCATCAATGTGGTTTTCTCTGGAGTACCATTATTCAGGTGGTCTCGAAAAGCATCTGTGATCCATCTTCCTGCATCCTTGCCGGACGGCTGCATAGCCTGGCGATAAAGCACCAAATAGAAGGGAGTATCCAGAATATTACGAGCAGCAGGAACCAAACAGCGCTGATTTGGCTCAAAATAGTCATCAATCTGCTCCTGCGACAGTTCCTTGATGTAGCAGTTGTGGAAATAGAACTTTAATCTATCAATCTGGTCAGCGTCAAAACCGTTTTCATATTCCAGCAGATCCATGTAGGTATCCAGCGGATCACGATTGCTGAGTATAATGGCTGCCTCCGGGTATTTCTTGTCTGAAATGTCAAGGATATCCCTAAGGCATCGGATTTGCATCGTTGTAGTCGGGATCTCATTGAAACCATCCAGCAGGAATATAAAGGAAGCGTTGCGATCAGCCTCTGTGAGCTTATATTCCTCACGCATATAGTGGAGAATGCGATTCTCGTTGTTCTTTGACTTGCTGTTTATTCCGTAAATTTGTCTCAGTTGAATATAGAGCGGAGCAATATCGGGAGCGTTGGATGATGAGGTCAAAGAAAAAGCGAGATTCAACAATGTACTTGTTTTTCCGGCTCCACCACAGGACGAACCGCCCTTCCCAACCAGTTGAAAATGCCGCACGTCTCGATGCTCTTCTAAAAGCTGGAGCATCGGCGACGGAGCTGCATCTCCGCGGTTTTTATACTCATTGGTGACGGTACCATCCGGCGACTGGTATGTGATCCCTGGGAGAATGTCAAGAGATAGCTTCTTGACATCCCGAGCGTATCTTTCATGAAGTCCGGCGCTAATATCCCGCATATTAAAGACAGGGATTGCACGGCAAGGAGCGATTTCCCAACGCCATTCTATCCAACGATAGGATGTTACATTTACACGCCATTGCGGGCTGTCAGTATCCATTTCATAAAGGTAGAAGCCAATACTGGCTGCGTCATCTCCTTGGGCTTTATAAATGCTTGGCGCTGTAAAGCAAGGGATAGCACGCCCACCGTCCAGCAGGATATTGTCCTCACCGCGCTGATGACAGTCCCCATTCAGATAGGCACGAACATTCAGGCCAGCAAGAATTGGCTTTAACGCTTCGCGTTGGATAGCGGCCAGCTCAGCGTAATTGTGATGGGCTAAGATTATGGTAGGAAGTGTGCGATTAAAGGCAGCATTATGGCTCAGATCATTGATCGCACAGATGTCAAGTATTTGTGCACGATAGGTATCAGAACAACTAAGCAGGGCGGAATTCACATGAATCAGATTGATTCTGTTCTTCCACTTTCTGCAAAAGGCACCTGCATATGCAAAGGGATCTCTGTCTCTTGAAAATGGCGCAGGACCGCAGATTGACTCAACGGCTTCGCAATACTCAGAAAAACGGTGCGACAGATGGCTGCCGTCAGCATTCAAAACATCACTCGGAGCATTTCGCAGGTGTTTGAGGCGATCTATCGCAAAGTCATCAAAACTTTTGCTCACCACCTGAGTTGCCTTTTTTGCGTTGCTCTCAGCAGCCCTTCTACCCTTTTCCAATTTTACCGCGCTAATCCCTTTAGTCGAAGCTCGGTATGGGTCAACATCATGATTGCCGGGGACAATGAAAATATCCTCGCTAGGGTTCAAATTATAGTGTTTAGCTAACTCCGTTAAAAACCGTTTTCCTTCGTTGTAATCTCTTCCGTAAGTATGCAGATCTCCCGTAAAAACAATGAAATCGATACCCGTAACAGGAAATCCATTCTGCCCCGCTGGCCAGTCGCCCATCATCTCGCGGTCATAGTGAAGATCCGAAATATGCAGCCATCTGATTTTACCCATATACCCACGCCCTCCTTATTAATGACTTGCTTTGATAGTAGATGTTATTTCTAAGTCACGCTAAATTCTTCTATAACGATATGTTCCTAGGGAAGGAAAATGTTGCAAGTCGTCGATTTATTCTTCAAAAATGGCGTAATGGTTAAAATTGCAAATCACTTTTTGTGTGTTTTGCTCATTTATCACAGTTTATAGCTTTCGGCATTACCTGTATTTTTTTCGAATCGAATAACATCTCTCTTAGGCCTCCCCCACATTACGTGGGAGCAAGGATTTGGTCGTGTACAATGTGCATTATAATTTTCAATCCTACGAAACGAAACAGTAATGTCGGTACATATCTATATAGAGGATTATATGCAGCACGCTAACTTCTTGCATTCAATGGAAGGCCGTATCTGTTTTCAAACTATATCCAACTCACGATTTCTGACAAAGGTTCGTGATCTCTGATGATTAGAAAATAGGATACCCAATCGCTCTATTACTTAAGGTGTGAAGTGTTATTCAGCTATGGATAATAGAATACAAGCCCAACTATCAGGCCTTGAAAAGAGGCTGGTTTCCGCCACCGAGCGAACCGTTTTATCCGTTGCCGCTCGCCGCCATTATACCTTTCTCTGAGGCTTTACAAATTCTCAACGAAAGGAATTCAGACATGACTGTAAATATCAAAAGCTACGTTATTCAGGAACTTGAAGCCTATCCTCGTATTCTTCGGCAAATTGCGGTTCTTCGTTATGAAATGGAGCATCCCGTACATGTTTCTGCACAAGAAATGCTTGATGCAATGACATATGCCCGTGGAGATTGCACTGGCTCTGCCCCAGGACACGTTTCAGATAAGACTTTTTATATTGCAATGAATTACCGTCAGAAAGCTGCCGTAGCTAATTCCGAAATTTCAGAGGAGATTTCTGCGAAGCTGCTGGAGTTGGAGCGCAAAAAAAGTCGAATTGAATACTATGTTGGGATGTTGGACAGCAGAAAGGCCAATGTGATTCGGCTCTGCTTTTTTGACGGGCGGACCATTGAAGATGCTGCAGAGGAACTCAACATTAGTGCTAAGACGGCTCAGATTGCCAAGAAAAAAGCAATTGAAGAGCTCACTGAGCTTTTTGCACTGACCTCTAATGTCAACTAATACTATATTTTAGTCAGTGCCTCCCATATAGCAGGTGACTTACCCTGCCCCTATAAGCGACTTTCACTGGCATTCACTATTGCGCCAGAGTCCTACAGTCAATCTTTGATTGTAGGACTCTTTCTTTTACAGCTCACAGCGCTATATCAATCATTCAAAGTCTTTCACCAATGGTTTTTCTATAACTTATTTTCCTGTTACCTATCATCTTTCGCTCACTTTACTCTCCACCTGTAAATTAACCATTTCGGGGTTGCGCGCACATCACCTTGCTTTTCCTGTGCAGCAAATCAGGCAGGAGTTGCTACAAAATAGAAGTCTACCGTAATTTCTGCGCAGCTATGGCATAAGTAATTAGTTAACTCTTGTCATCCGTCAGTTTTCAAGTCTCTAAGCACAAGTAAAACATAGTACTACCCATAAATCTGCGTATAAGCAACTCAGATGCTTTAAAAGCAAAAAGCCGCCACCTCAGTAAGCAACAACGCTACTTGAGATGGCGGCCTTTTATATGTGGTTAGTTTTTTGCGGTTGTGATCCTTCTATCAGTTTGGACAAAGACTAATTTTCAAAAATGACAGAAGACGAGTCTTCATCTCCATATGAATATGCGCCAACATCTAAACCGTCTGACAACTCGCCAGGAATAAACGAAGCATTCACAATGAATTTTAGCTCTCCGTCGATGTTCCCTACAAAGTAATAGACACGGGTATATTCTTCTGGCGCAAAATCCGTCTCAATAAGGACAGTGTATTCATACAGTTTATCATTGATTTTCGTAGAAGATTCAATCTCGTAGCTAATCAACCGCATATTCGATTGCTCGTGAGCAAGTCTGAGATCGTCGTTAGGGAAGTAAGCATATTCAGAACTCTTTTGTGGACTTTCCTTTGCTGCCTCGAGATACAATTCTAGCTGTTGGCGGTATGAAGAATCATCACTCTTACTGTTTGCATTGTTTTTATATATTGCAAATGCCAACAGTAATACGAGCACAAGTGATGATATAATCACTACCTGCTTTACACTTTTCTTCATCATATCACCGATAACCTTCCTGTCAAATTTTACATGCTTGCATTAGAAAAGCTCAAATTGCCAGAGATTTCGCATCCTGACTTAAAGTGCTTTACGAATCCACGATAGGATTGTTCTGCATGAAAATTCGATTTCGGAATATTAATCTGAACTGATGTACCCGTAGTAGCATAGCTATAAACATCTGTATCTGCAACAAACAATCCCGTACTAGGGTTATACCAACAAGCACCCACTTTTACGCTAATGCTCTGTCCAGTTGCCTCAGTGAGCGTTCCCGTAATTCGTAATCCGCCAGATGACAGCGCACTCCGATAAAACGCCTTTGGAGGATTTGTAACCAACAGCCGATCCGATCCCAAATTATTGGCTGTCATAGAAAAGAGTTCCTTTGAGCTGGTGGAATTCACGCTGGTCATCTCAGAGGAACTTCCAGAATTTTCAAAAACAGCATCATTGATAGAGCCAACAATTTCCTCTTCGGAATAAGAGATAATGTATTCATAGCCAATCACATTTGAAGTATCGACTTCACTAATGTTTTTGGACTCAAATGCACTTGCAGAAATCATTAAGGAGCATACAATTGAGGTCACCAAAAAAGTTGAGAAAGCTTTTTTCATATTTTATTTCCTCCATGAGTTATTTTTTAGGGTAACGAAATTTGCTTAGTTGTCATGCTACTAACCTAATTGCTTTTTTCGTTTGGTTCAGTTCATTGTCAACACCTCCTATGAACGAGTCAAACCGCGAATCTATTTTTCTATGTCTCATTTAGAGTCGCGTTTCTACATAATAGATGTAATGGTGACTCGACTTCTTACATCTCGATGAGGAAATCATCTTTTTCTCCCTTTCGCCAGATTAACTTGACATATTATGTTGAAAATGAACACTACCGGTGACAGCAGACATATCAATCTTCCAGGAAGAGCTCTTCCCTAATAATTGCAAACGGCAGGAAGTCCACAGCGATATTTTTAGCAATTGGTCGTCTTCGCAAGGCCACCTATTAAAAAGCCCCTTGCATTAAAAGTTCACGTAGTTGCTCGAGCAAAAAGCAACAGTGACGAAAAAGCTGTGCATTATTGTTATGACTTTGGCGAAAATAGCTAATCGCGCCTAATTTTAACATTATCAAAATTAAGCACAAAGCGATACAAAAAAGGGGTAGTTCATTTCGAACTGTTCCCCCTTTTTTGCTTTCACGACATTCTTGTTTTATTGAACGCAAGAGTCAATAGGCAATTGAGTATTAAAATTTTTCTCGAACATCCACAATCTCATGAACAATAGCTTCACCTGTCAACTCACTCGTGCGGTAAATGTTTTGGCAAAAGGCCTTTAAGCTGAAATCCATGCCTTCGTTTCCTTGATCCAGTAGGATACCCGTAATCGTAAAGCGACGTCTCACTTGTTCTTCCTGCAATCGGGATATAAACTCCGGTGATAGAACACATTCACCGTCAGTTATGAACACAATGTCAGCATTTTCAAAGCCTTTCTCCTCCATCAGTCGCAGCGTCTCGTTCAACGGTGCACAAAAATCTGTACCGCCATCGAGAAATGTCTCCGCTGCACGCAGTCTATCCTCTACTGTTGTCTGTTTTGGAAAGAATAAATCCGTCTTGATGGTGCTGAAATCGGAGAAGTGAATAAGGGCAAACCTGCGCCCCTCGCTCTCTGCGATCTCCAGCAGCGTCATGGCGACCGCCTTTCCCCAGGCAGCACACTCTCCGGCAGTAGAACCAGACTCATCCAGGCAGCAGATAATATCGCCTGCGCCTTTATAGACGGGTTCTCGCCTGCGGTACTGCTTAATCTGGCGGCGCTGATACTTCCGCAGGAACAGCGGCAGTGTCTCCGGCGCAGCCAGCATGGCAAGTTCCGAGGTCAGTGCACGCGAGAGGTCGTCGCCAAGTTCCAGCGAGTATTTTTCGCCTCGTCCATAGGCATATCCATTCTGTTTCTTTTGGGCGAGCATTTCCCGAAAGCGGCCAAGATATTTAGAAATATCCCACAAGGCTGCGCTTTCCCGCACACGCTTCAAAAGAGCCAGATTTTCCGGCGTTCTTTTGAGGTTTCCGGGTTCGCTGCTCCACGCGCCGATGATGCCCTGTACATCTTCCGCTCTCTCCGCAGCAGTTGCTACGGCAGCCTGAACGATGCTCTTGATCTCATCCCCACCTTGCAGGGCACTGTCGTCAATGAGCTTCGTGACCGCTGCCACCTGGCGGTGTCTTCCCTCAGCTTCGTTGGCGGCCTTGACCACATCCGCATCCAATGCAGGATCGCTGCGGTGAGAGGCGCTGCGCTGCTCCAGAAGATCATTTAGCCGATTTGCAGCCTGCTCTTCTGACTGTTCGAGCTTTTCCAGCGTATGGAGCGCCCCTTGCTTTCCGGAAAGCTGCGGAAGAAGATCGTCCAGTTCTCCAGACACCTCGGAAGCGAACTCTGATGCCGCTTCATAGGCAGGAAGCTCCCGGCCCTCGCAGACTTCCTTAAGCGTGGGATATTCCTCGCTCTTTGTCATGTGCTCCAGGATCGGCGCGTTAAATTTGCGTGCCGCCACGGAAAGAGATGTTTCCTCATTACGTCGGGGCACAAGGGAGTAGAAGGACTGGAATACATCCTGCGAGAGTGCAGGAAAGGACTTCAGCTTCTTTCCCGCGTCCTGCTCGATCTCGTCCATAGCGGCATCCTCTGCACGCAGGTCACGGTAGATGCTGCTCTCCAGTTTGGTAGAGCGCAGTACCCGGTCAGTTTTCTGGTGTCTCTCTGCCGGCGGAGATAGTACCCAGCGCGAAGCAAGGACATCCTGAATGGTTCGGTAGGGCTTCAGCAAGGCTCGCCACCCTCTTTCATTTCAAAGCTCTTGATCCACGCGATCAAAATGGCGTTGGCCTTTTTCTGAGAGCCGCGGAGCTCGGGAAATTCCGACTGCAAGTAGGGTGCGGCACCGTACATATTGGTTTCACCGCTCTGACGCAACTTTTCCAGAAAGTCAAAATATTTCTGATAATTCTCTTCTTTGGTATAGGCATTTAAGTACATATCGTAGTCTCCCTTGCGGGTAATGAGCCTGATCCAGAAAGCGCACAGCTCACCTACATAGAAGAAGCTGAATTCGTCCTTATTCTCCTTGGCGATACAGGCATCTATCTGCTCGCCGCAGAATTTCCGCAGCGTGGTGAGATCTTTTAAGGCATCCGATGCGGTCAGTTCATCATAAATGTGGTCGATCTCCTTGCAGACTTCCCGTGTAGCAAGTGCTCTGTGGCAGGGCCACACAGTATTGTACCAGCGCCAGCCATCGTAGTCGGCATGGATATGACCGATCTTGCGCCGAGGCTCTGGAAAGGAACAGCCTTCTACGGTTTCCGTATCCTCAAACACCTCGGGGAAAGGACACTTTATCAGGAACTGCGATAAGATGCTATCTTTCATGGTGTACCTCCGTCACGCTGCCTTGGCAGGAAAGAATTGCTTTGCCTTTGTGAGAAGCCACGCTTTGACGCCGTTGCGGCAGGTCATGCCGCTGGCCTGGCTGTTACAGGTTGACATTGCACACATGGCGCAGGCGTAGATATCACTATCCAGCACAATCTCCTCGGATAGCTGGTCAATAAACCACGCAAGATCCGCAGGGAGCGTATAGGGAGCAAGGCCCTTAGCACAGTGGCCGCACAGCACAATGCCCGTAGTAACAGATTTTTTGCAGATAGCACAGTTTGGCATAGTTTTGATTTCCTTTCATCGTAGATGCTGGAGGGAGGGCATTTCGCCCTCCCTCTGCTTTTTTTGAATTTAGAACGGCATCTCGCTATCATCGCCAAAGTCCGGCGTGAAACCGCTGGGCGGAGCACCAAAATCAGCGTCAGCGCTGGGAGCACCGTCCTCCTTGGGTTTGGAGTCGCCAAAATATACATTGTCGGCAATGACCTCCGCACTGCGGTGCTTGCTGCCCTCCTTGTCCGTCCAGTCGCGGATCTGGAGCCGCCCCTCCACGACGGCCATGCGGCCCTTTGTGAAGTATCTGCTCACAAACTCCGCAGTGCTTCTCCACGCGACCACATCAATGAAGTCCGTCTCTTTTTCACCGTCGCGCTTATAGTCGCGGTCAACGGCAAGAGAGAAGGAGCAGACGGGGGTGCCAGACTGCGTTTTCCGCAGCTCGGGGTCACGGGTGAGTCGTCCCATCAAAACAATTCGGTTCAGCATAATCTTACCTCCTGAATTTTTAGGTGTTTTCGTTATCTTTGGATTTTTCTTTCCACGGGATTGTTTGCAGCGCTTTTCCAGCAAGAGCCTTATAAAAGAGCCGCTCTTTTTCTTCCTCGGTCCTATTTTGTGAGCGGCAGGCATGATAAGCCGCTGTGCTGACATCGCTCATGCGGTAGATCATATGTCCCACGCTGGGCTGTGCCAGAGTGACAGTATTATCCTTAAAATCCAGTATGACTGAATTGGTCGCAGAGGTTTTCCCTTGCAGATAGTCGAGCGTCTTACTGTCAAACTCATCTTCGGAGATAGAACACTTCGCTCCGAGATTCACGCGAAAAAAGCTGGCCGGATCTTCCGGACTAAGTCGCAGCATCCACCTGATCAGCAAGGCGATCCGTAAATCGCTGAGTGTTGTGTGTCCCAGCCACCAGGTAAACCCCACGTCGCAGAGTTTTATGACTGTTTCGCGCTCACACTCTGCCTTGCGGTGCTCGACTTTCTCTTCCTCAAGAAGGATATCCGCAAGCTTCTCGGCGATCTGCTTCCGCAAATCGGCAGGAACATACTCGCAATAGAGTTCCTCCAATTTGGGCTGAAGCAGCGCCTCAATCGTAGTGTTATTCTTCGCGACTACTTTATTGAGTGCATCATACTTGAGCGTTTCCATCTACAGGTAAATTTGAGAGCAAGCTGGCATACAGTTTTCTCCTTTCAGTTCAGCGCCGCGATCTCAGAAAGCGGCGTGTAGGTGAATCCGGTTTTTTCATGTGCCCGGCGGCTGATGTCCTCAAGGTCATTAAGCAGACCGTCCATCAGAGCAGTCTCGCTGTCCGACTGTGCGGAAGTGCGGAGTTCGCATTGCTTTTGGTAGAGCCACACCAGTTCTCCGCGCAACTTGATGAATGCCTTGCGGGCGAGATCTGCGCGGCTACCGTCTCCACAGGCCTCTTCAAATCCTGCCTGTGAATCCAGTGCCATCTCACGGACATCGTTGACCTTTTCCTGCATGGGGTTGATGCAAAATCGGTTGAGAACGCTTTCCACCTTTTCACGGTCAGCCGGCAGACGCCAGAGATAGTCCTTCAGCGCCAGCAGGTCGGAAGGCTCCACCTTGTCGTGACCGGAGAGCCATGCCCTAGCCTGCGCAATGGGGTAATAGCCAAGGTACTTTCGGTCCGACACCGCCATGCTCTTGCGCAGCTCGCAGAGAATATCGTCCGCCAGCTCGTTTGCTCTGTCCGGCACGAGGATCGCGGCCACCTCACGCTGCATCTCAATGAGTTCTTCCAGCGTAATTGTGGTACTGACCTGTCCAAATGCGCCGCTCTGCTTATTTTTCAAAACGGCAAGGCGCGTATCACGGTCTTCGATGTTGGCCGTCACGACCTTCAGTTCCAGGCGGTCATAGAGCGCCTCCAAAATCTTCTCCTGCGGGTCATTGAAATTGGGAATCTCATTGGACGCCGCAAAAAAGGAGATGGTCGGAATTGGGTATGTATGGCCCTCGTTGGTGTACTTACGCTCATTGAGCGCCGTGAGGAGCGAGTTCAGGACACCGTCATTGCACTTGAATATCTCATCCAGCAGCACAATGTCCGCCTCGGGGATCTTGCCTACTGTCTGGACAACTGGTTCGCTTGGACGCAGCAGCGCTACCGCTTTGCGGTAGGCTGCCAGCTTGTCCGAGGCCCGATCAAGCATAGCAAAGGTGTCCTGGGCATTTTTCATCTGCCCCAGGCCATCTACCGCACACTTCAGATCAAAGCGCAGATTCCGGTATACATCGTCACCCTCCAACGTAGAGTCTGGAATGCTCCCGGGGATAAGGCTTGAAAGGTCAACGCGGCCGAAAAGCTGTTCTTCATCGGTCTGTTTGGAGAGCAGGCGCTCAAACTGCCTCGCGCCGGTGATGTGCTGGCGGAAGAGGTTGATGGCATAGCTCTTGGCCTGGCCCGGATCACCCAGAACGAACAGGTTCTTGCGGGTCAGCAGGGCAATCGCAATCATCTCCACCAGTTCTTCCCGCTCGGCAACGCTGCCGTTCACATCGTCGATCACGTCCAGCATTTTATCTCGCAGGCTCATTTATATATCCTCGCTTTCTTTTAATATCCCTCTCTGGTACTCGGCATAGCATCTGGGACAGGCCGCATCATAGCGGAGGCGGCAGCCTGTCCGCTTGAGCAACGCGGCAAAAAGCCGGGCGCTTCGTTCATCCGCAAAGGAGTAAACGCTCATGTCACAGCCGCCAAGACTGCAAACCTCTGTCACGACCTCCCATGCCGCGGCTTCTTCGTCTGCCGGAGCACACGGAAAGGCACGCAGAGCGCGCAGAGCACCGTCCGGCGTCTGGAGCGCCTTGGCAAAAATATCAGCCACCGCCTCCATTTTCCCGGAAAGGTCTACACCTTCCGCAGGTTGCTCAGCAGATGGCTCCAACATCTCTGGAGCCATGATCACGCTGTCAAGGGTAATATCGTCCATGGTCTTCGGTTCCCCGTACAGCGCTGAGAGCCGGTCCTCCAGTTCGAGCACCATATCCTCCGAGGCGGGAGGATCAAAGGCACAATAGATATCCGGTGTATCGTTTTCCGTTTCACAGTCATCACCGCTGCGGATCTCCATGACCGTGCCGCAAAGGCCGGCATACTCACTTTCATCGTTGGCACAGATGATCCCACCGATGGTGAATACCTTGCCTTCTGTGCAAAAACGCGTGCCGTTTTCCTGTAAGATCATCTCTTTCTGCCCCCTTATGCCGCCATGACCTGCTCATATAGGGAGCTGCCCTCCGAGATATGATTAAGAGAAACCATGTCGCTCTTGCGGTATTCCTTGGGAGCGCCGGTCAGGCCGCACAGGCGGTAAGCCGACTTGCAGTTGAGCAGTTCGTATTTGAGCTGTGCGAAGATATGCTGCTGAAGTGTGCCCTTCTGGGGATCAAAACCGGCCACGGCCCGGATGAGCCGAAGCGCAAGCTGCTGGTACACGTCGTCATACTCCAGCCGAGCCGCCCTCATGAGAGGGCGGTTCTTCCGGATCACGGTATCGATGCACCAAAGATACTTCTCCACAAGGGCATTGCGCTGGGCGATGGTATAGTTGTTGTTCATGTTCATTTCCTTTCTCTGTGATAGGGGTCCAAAGGCGGCAGAAGCCCTTGCCCCAGTCCTCCAGTAACATCTGATGGGTGTAGGCGGGAGAATTGTAGACTGTGTTGCGGCAGTGCTGCAGCTGAACCAGTTTCTTTCCTCCGCTTGGATTTTTCTCGGTCATGTAGTAGGAATCGTTGCAAGTATCACAGTTTCTTTCCGTATTGTTCAATCGGTGTCCTCCCGTTTATTTTTTCTTGCCTCCGCTGCATCAAACGACGGAGCCAGTTCATAGCCGCGCTCCGTTTTATAGAAGAAGGCGGGCCTGAGCCCGTCATCGATCTCTACCACATAATGGCGGTGAACGGCCACATGGAGTGTTTCGGCGTCAGGCGCATCGTTGCAGATCTTGGCAAATTCCTGCGGTGTAAGGTCGGTGTGCAGCTCATAGAGTGGTGCATACCGCCAACCGTCCGGAGAAATATCCATGCCGAGGTCATGACAGAGCATCTCGTGCAGTCTCCACTCATTTTTATTTTTGAAGCAGTAGACTCGCAGTTCACAGGGCTTTTTCCGTTTTGGGCACCAGTCCGGCACATAGATCTTGGGGTCTCTGCGTTTGAATTTACGTGCCCGCTTTCCACCGGTGCAAAAACGCTCCCCCATGTGCATCATGACACCCATCTGCTTTGTGGGGATACTTTTCGTATATTGGAGTTCACATTCACATCCGATACAAGTTTCTTTTCGTAACTGCATTTCTACCTCCTTACTCGGTGAGCACTTCGCTGCGGTTTTCCAGGTGGTCAAACACACTGTCCACCTTATCGCAGTCAAAGCCCTCAATCATGCCATAGTCCTGACAGAGCGACAGGACCGCTTTGAACAGGCCCTTACCTGCGCTGGCCTCTGCATCGCTCAAATGCACATCTTTGCAGATGGCGTCAAGGCAATCATTTAGGTCGGTACGGGTGTTGGTAAAGCGGCTGTAGCTCGGATTTGGCATTCTCAGTTCATCTTCAGGTTCCAGGAAAAGTGGGCTCTCGATGATCTCATAGCGAGTAAACCAGCCTGCGGCATAGTTGTCGCAATAGGCCTCCCAGAAATCATCACCATATTCCTCGCGATAGAGCTCTTCATCATAGGGGAAGGTCATTTCTTCCTTTTCCATCTCCACCAATTCACGAAGCCGCAGGAGCGCCCGGTCTTTACACAGGAACGTCTCAAGCCCCTCGGGATCAGGGAAATTTCCTTTATCTGCATCCGCCGAGGTATGGACGATCATGAAGGCTGGCCTTGAGTGTTTGTAGCCTTTCAGATAAGGAGAATCGCACCGCTGATGCATCACCCACTTATCGACAACGGGACGGTCCTCCTCGTGGAACATCTCTGCAAACTTGTCGTAATACTCCTCGGGCTGAAGATTCACCTTGAGAGCGCTGTACGCCTGACCGATGCTGTCATCCAGTGCGGAGAGGATCTGCTCCGGCGAGGCCTTGATCTTCGGTGTCTGGCTGATGCAAAGGCGTCCGCCGCATTTTTTGCACCGTCCGACCAAACACAGCCGGTGTCCCTGCACATCTGCAAGGCCCTCATAATCAAGCTCCCAGTCGATATCTGTGATGTTCTCCGCAAGATGCGTTACTGTCCGGATCAGATCGTCGTTCTGCCAATCCATGCAAGTGCAAAGGTCCTCCGGCGTGCGCGAGCAATGTTTCTTTTCACACATACTATACTGCCTCCTTATTTCGTTCTTTTTCACATAGGTCAATGAGCTTCTGGCAGCGATCCATCTCAAAGCCCCCGATGTGAGCCAGCTGCTCGGATAGGCGCAGCTTCTTCGCCATCCAATGGTAGCCCTGCGTCCGCGTCATGCCGTGCTCCCGCCAAAAGCTGTCAAATATCTGGTGCGTCTCTTTTCGCTTCATGCGGAGAGTTTCATTGGCCAGATTGCCAAGCGGCCGCGTGGTACCCTTATGGCAACCAACACGGGCATTGCAGTTCTGACATTGATAGAATTTCTCCTGTTCAATGCCAAGCCGCTTTGTCGCTGCCATTCCGTAGACCTCAGCGGCAGAAACCAGATGGACAACGCCGCCGCAGTAGCGGCAGATCTTTGGAATTTCCAAACGCATCCCCCCTTTACGCCGCATTGGCCGCAGGCGGCTCAATGGCTTTCTTGGATTTTTTCTTAACTGTCGGCGCACGCATGACATTTTGCAGGTAATAGGTGTCCTGTGTGCTGATCGTCAGCATACCGCCTTGGGCGATGCCGAGGGTAATTGTCCCGCCGAGCGCCTTTAAGCAGGTCGCCAGCTGCTTTGCACTATACCAGTAGCTTCCGGTAGGAGCGCCTGTCAGCGCGATCACGTCAATACCTACTGAAGCATTCCCCCAGTCGCTGGAGCAGCAAAAGACGAGCTTTTGATCTTCAAAGGCCAGATTCACCCGGCCATCCGGCGCAACGGACAGCACAGAGGAGAGCGCCTCCCGCATTTCTTTGGTGTCCGTCAGCACGGTAAAGCTGTTGGTGATGGTCTTGAGCAGAGAGTCCGTGTCGATATAGCCGCCCTCCATGAGGCGGGCGCTGAAAAGAAAGTCTTCCTTGAAAAAGACGATGCCTTTTCCTGTTGTGCCGACGCGGAACTCATCTTCGTCCTTACACATACCCGCGAGCTTCGCCAGCGAGAGAGCGGGAACCAAGAGGCTGATATCTCCGGTGCTCTGGTCGTCTCCCTTGGCTGTTACGATGCACATACCGTCGCTTCCCGCGGCGCGCAGGCCCATACTGGTGAACATCAGGTTGACGCAGCGCAGCAGCGGCTTATCCTTATCCTGAGCCGTGGCAAAAACGGTGTGCTGAGCCATGGCAGGAATGCCGCTGACCTTGACGGTATCCTCGGGGAAGGGTAAGTCTGGCTTGGGGAATGCGCCTCGATCCCACACATCGACCTCATAGCTGGCACCGCCGCTGGCGAGCGTCATACGGCCGCGGTTTTCCTTGCGGCTGATCTCTACCGTGTCCTCCGGGAGCCGCTGGAGCATTTCTGCTAGGGTCCTAGCGGAGTAGACGAGAGCCCCGTCCTCCTGTGCGGAGCAGGGCAGCTGCTCGACGAGGGAAACCTCCAGATTGGTAGAGGTCACGGTGAGCATTTTTCTAGCGCTGTCCGTCTCCAGGAGCACCCCTTTCAGGACGTCCAGCGGAGAGTCCGACGGGGCAATGGCCGTCGCACGCTTGATCGCTGCGAGAAATTCGGCGCGATCCACGGTAATAAGCAAATGATCTCCTCCTTTATGCAGCAAAATCGAAGATCGACAGTTGGTTTTCATCCACCTCTGCCACCTTCGACTTCCGCTTTTTCTTTTCTTCGTTTGTCCTTGCAAGTAACCCCTCGTAGCGTTCCCAAATTGCGGCAGTCTGTTCTGTGCGGACACTGCTCTCGTGGGGCTCGGATACGATCTCTGGGGCAGGCAGGCTTTCCACATCCGTCTCTTCCTGCACGCTCTTTTTGCGATTGGGGTTGATGATTGCCATTTTCTTAAAGGCTGCGGCAATATCCTCTACATTGTCCCGGATACCGGCCGCCAGCTCCTTTGCCATCTGCGAGGTCATATCCTTCACATCGCTCATGGCGGCAAGGCCCTCTTCACTGAACGTGCCCTCAATGATACCCGCAACCGCCAGCTTGGAGGCCATCAGCTTCATGGCCTTGGCCTGCATGGTGTTTGCGTAGTAGAACATATACACCTCCACCTTGGGCGCCGTCTGATTGATGCGCCAGCTTCTGCGGGAGGCCTGACGCAGCGTAAAGAGGTTATAGCCCATGGAGTAGTAGATGATGGTGGTAAAAGCATTGAGGTCAAGGCCCGTCTCCACACAGCGCGGATTTGTGATCAGGACCTGCAGGCCGCTTTTGACCCGCTTGTCCACCCATTCCTCCCGCTTTTCTGTGGGGATCTGCTTTGTCAGGATCTCCGTGCGGTATCCATTCTCCCGCAGCAGCTTCAGCAGCTTTTGCTGAGAGTCCGTCCGCGTCCAGCTGGTGTAGATCAATACCCGTTCGCCATCTTCCACCTTTTGCTGCACCAGATTCAATATTGCTTCTTCTTTTGGCAGAAGCGTTGAAAAGTCACCGCAGTTTTCTGGCTCTACGAGGGTCGAGCCATCAATGGGATGGACAATCTCCGGCTGGTCGTAGGGTTGATCCGGGTAGACCGTGAGCAGATTGAGATAAGCAGAGAGGATCTTCTGCGCGATTCCTGTACCCGAACGAAGTATCTTTTGCAGTATGTTCTCCGCTTTCTCATAGGCTTTGCGGACATTCTCAGGCATCTCCAGCGCTATCGGGATTTCCTCATAGCTCGGCAGATCCTTGTTCATATCCGTAAGGGACAAAAAGGCCGCATACTCCAGCAGGAAGCGGGAAAACACCAGCGGTGAGACACCGGGGAGCAGCCGCGACTTTGTTTTCCGCTTGTTGGCGCGCCGGTTGGAATTGTACTCGGTGTCCTCGATCTCATAGGTGTTTTCTACGACACCATACTCCGCATCAAAGTCGCCAGGCTTGCGATACCTCTTATCATCTTTGAGCATGAGCCCAGGGACGATGCGGTAAAGCAAATGAAAGATACCCGAGGAGTACCCATTGATGAGCGTCGCAGTCATTCCAACAAACAGCTTTGAAACACCGTAGAGTTCTGCCATGGCGTCGCCCTGGCCACTGGCGTTGTTGTATTCGTGGAGCTCATCGCAGAGGAAACCGTCGATTTTTCCATGCAGTTTCTTCTTGATATAGGTACTGAGCGGATAGCGCCGCTGTGCGCCGCGGACAGGATAGTAGCCATCCGGGTCCTCAGAGATCTTCATAAGCTGGTCAATGACCTTCTCATTTTTCGTCCGCTTGAGATGTGCGTCCGCTCCGTAGCGGTGTACCCAGCCATATTCGCCGATCTTGACCCACTCGGTCCGCTTACTCGGATTGACAGCAGACCATAGCGGCGTGCCGCAATGAGAGCAGACGTGATTTACCCTGTTCTCTTTGCGGAAGAAAAACTGGTCTGCCGGTACGGTATAGCTGATTCCATCCTCGCTGATATCCATTTCGATGACCGCATCGCAGTCCGGGCAAAGAAATGCATGCCGACGTCTGTTCCACCGCACGGCAGGGCTGCGCATATAGCCGTCTCTGGCCCGTTCCTTGGAAAAGACCGCATACACACTCTTGTCGCCCTGCTCGTACATGGCATAGAGGCGGTTTAAGTCTGTAATATTGCGTACCACCATAGCGTAGGTATCCGGGAGCGTTTCGCCGATCTCGCGTACCCATTTTTTCGTAACATGGGAGGGGCACATAATGATGTTGAAAGACTTTTCTGTGCCTTTTTTCTTCTGCGAAGCCCATAGCCCGTGCAGCGCGCCGAGAGCGGTCGATCCGATCTTGGATAGTGATAGGTAACTTTTTGATATAATCTCCAAGTTTTCCCCCACTTCACACCGGACATGAACCTTTCAGCTCATCCGGCGTTCCATCGTTGAAAATTCGTTTTCTAAAATTGATGAATTACTACTGTAATGGTGTCAGACCGAAATAGTCTTGTTTGTCAAATGGCGGCGTTGCCAACCATCCGACGAAATCTGTTCAGTTTTTTTCGCATGGTACTATCAAGATTTAATCGCCTTAGATACCAGTCAATTGTGTCCTGTTGCTTTGCATGGATAAGTTTGTGAACATCTTTGCGGACTATCACTAGATTTGCATACGCATCCGTGCCGCCCTGCTCCACAGGAAGTTTATGGTGGCAGTGGATTTCATCAAATTCCAGTTCCCATCCTGTGACCGCACACTTTCCATACTGCGCCGCATAAAGGGAAATACGGTTGTCTGCGTATTCAATGCTTCTATCAAGCACCGGGTTACGCATGAGCCGATGCAGAATTTCCGTGTTAATTCGCAAATTACGGTGGATTTCCTTTCGTCCCTCTGTGGTGTACTTATTGACTGTTTTCCGTTTGTTCTGTGCATTTCGTGTCTGGCAATATCCAATCGGGAGAATTGCCGATGTTCCCATGTAGCGCATTTGTTTGCTTTGGGAATAGTGCGCCCATAGTTCTCCATGCACGTTGATAATCTGTTCTTTGGGGTGTTTGGATAGTCGTCCTCTCATTCGGTTTCTCAATACGAGCCTGATTGACCGTCCGATTTGATAGCAGTCATCGCTAACGAGGGTCGCTATGGCGAAATACTGATGTATGCCTATCACCATAGAGTTGTAAAGCAAGATTGCCTTGTATTCCTCTTTGCGATTGACTGGATGCTGGATATAGTCAATCTGCGCTTTCAGCTTTTTCGTGGTGTTCTGTATAGCTTTGTCGCACATATGGGAGCGAACAATGTATTTATCACCACGGGGAACAGCTTTCAGCTTGAAGCCCAGAAATTCTGAGTAGTTCTTTTTGAGGTTGACCACCTTTGACTTTTCCTCTGAGATTTGAAGTTTCAGCCGTTCTTCCAACCACTGCTTGACCGCATGGTAGGTTTTAACCGCGTCACTCCGTTTCCTGCAAAAGATACGGAAATCGTCAGCATACCGGACAATATACATTTCCTTGAGATTACTCCGCCGCAAAGTGCGGCATTTGTTGGAGCGGTTTGGTGTGCCATTTTTCGCTGTACCCTCCTTGATGACCGTATGTGTCGGTATATCTTCCCATTGACTGCTGACCCACCAATCCAGTTCATTGAGAACAATGTTGGAGAGCAGCGGGGAGAGGATACCTCCCTGCGGCGTGCCCTTATCGGGATAAGTCTTTTCACCGTTCGGAAGCACCACTGGGGCTTTCAGCATTTCCTTAATAATGCACAATAACCGCTTGTCCTGTATGCCCAAAGTCCACATCTGCCGCATGAGCTTGGTATGATTGACATTATCGAAAAAGCCTTTGATATCTACATCAACCACAAAATGCAGATGTTGTATCTGCACCATTCTCATACTCTGGGCGATTGCGTGCTCGGTTGACCGATTGGGACGGAAACCATTGCTCCTGTCATGGAACTTGGCCTCGCAAATCGGCTCCAGAACCTGCAAGATACATTGCTGTACCAATCTGTCCCAGATTGCCGGAATACCCAGAGGACGGGTCTTCCCATTAGACTTGGGGATTTCCACCCGTCGAACAGGTTTAGGCTTGTACCATGCTAATTTGTGCCGTACCTTTGAAACGACCTCCTCACTCGACAGCTTTTCGATGTGTTTCATCGTGAGGTGGTCTACACCAGCAGTTCGACTTCCCGTATTGCGCTTGATATTCCTGTACGCCAACCGGATATTTTCCTCTGACAAAATCAGCGGCATTAAATCGGTAAACACGACTTGTGCCTTGCTTTTGGCGTACAAATCATCAAACACTTCCGTTAGGTCATAATACTCGGCGTGTCTTAGGTGACTATCTTTCTTTGCTTTTGTCGCAGTAGCCAATGGACATCACTCCTTTGTGGGTAGTGACTTTTTGGTCTTACTCGAACCCATTGTAAATTCATCTTTAGACTGTTGAGATTTCCAACGACTGGTGCCTATCCCCCCACGGCTTGTTATCACCGCTTCACAGGTACTGTGGCACCACTTTCATCACAGGTTAAGCGGCTTATATGTTTCGACCGCAACGCTCCGAATGGGGAGCGCCCATGACTTACGACGTTCCGATAATCCTATCTGTGCATATACCCGTAGGTGCCTGCTCTGGGCCTGCAAGCTGGACGCCGCCTGTAACGGCGTATGGTGTTTCATAGTAAAAGCTTTTACTCCACCACACTTGCCTCACAAATTCGTGAGATGACACATTTCTGTGCTTGAGCGTTTAGAACCTTTACTTCACAGGTTTGTCAGCCAATTACGGCATACTCACCATAGGTATTTTATAGACCCCCGGCATATAGGCCGCACCACCCACCTCTGGGCAGCTTTCCACATCAGCATTACGCCATGTTTGGGCAGCTCTCTGCCGACTTCACCGGGCTTCAGACACCAGCCTTTTGGACTGTGCCTGCCGGAGTATCAGGGAGGGCGTTTCAGGGCGTTACCCCGTCATTCCACCCTTTGGATTATCAGTTCTCCTAAGAATGTAGCTTTTGACATTTGATTTTCTTTTTGTTAAACTTATTTTTGAAGATAGAAAAAGGTGGGTAGGTCATATGGGTGTGGGATTTATATTTGAGGGCAACTCTCTACAGATAAGTGATTTTTTCCATTCAAAGCAAGATGCTGAACAGGGAAATCCATATAACTGCACTTTCACCCTCAAAATCAACTCCCATGGTTTTTCTGGCGTTGCTCCCTTTGAGTATGATATAAGGAAGTTACGACTTTTTCTCGTCCAGATTGATGACCTATATCATTTTCGTTGTGAACGCGCCATACTCCAAGATATTGGATATGGTAGTTCTATTACATTCACACGAACTGACAGAACTGGCCATTTTACTGTAAATGGAACTCTTTATGGGGATGGCCGTGTTCATTCCTTGGAATTTGAATTTAGGATCGACCAAACAGTTCTTCTCCCATTTTACAAAACCTTTTGTAATCTTCTTAATCAAGCTACATGATGGATGCCATTCATTGGCATCCATCTTTTTTTCTTAGTGCCTAACCTTTTCAGTTAGGAACGTCTCACACTTTTTCCAGAGCCGCATTCCGCGATGATGAGGGCGGCCCGCTTTCGCTCAAGCTGACGTTTGACAGCCTCCGCTACCGCAAGCTGTGCGTCATAAAGGGAATAGCCCGCGTGCTGCGTGATAAAGTCGTTGATGGCTAGCACTTCATCAGAGAGGGGCTCACTGGCAGGGTCAAAGAGGGGCATGAACTGATTGCGGATGCGATCTGCGACGGTCACGCCAAAGGTGTTGAGATATTCCGTGACGTTATTGACTTCCTCGAACCCATCCGAAAAGCCTGGAACCGCGCTAGGGATCTGGATGTCACCGGTTTTCAAGCCTTCCTCCAGCGCCTCCACAACATTTTTATCCTCTGGCTTCAGCGTCAGCACCCATGCATCGATCCGCTCTTTTTGCGAGATGACCTCCAGCTGTCGGAGATCTCCGCGGTTTTGGAGCGAAGTGAGCACACAGTCCTGAAACGCAGGGATGAGCGGTGCTGCTGTTTTGTGATCCAGTTCCTCAAACAGGCGCACACGATCGCCTTCAGGGCAGAAAATGTAGCATTTGCGTGGCTGTGCCGGTTTTTGCGGAGCGACTTCTTCATCTCCTTTTTGCCTGTCATCCTCCGGCCCGCATTCATCCTGCGGCGATGTTTCTTCCTGTGTGTCGTCTGCTGCCATAAGCGTTGCCACGGCGTATACGCCATCATGGGTGATTTGACGCTGATACCCTTTCAGCTTGCTTTGCAGCTTTCGCACCATATCATTTTGGGTGGCCTCTATGGTAGCCCCGCCGTAAATAGCGTCTGCCATAGCCCGCACCATCTCGGGATATCCACCGAAGCGGATCGCGCAGATCACGCTTCCTTTCTTGTCTGCGTCAAGCACGACTGTATCTGCGTAGGCAGACAGCCGGATCTTCGCCGACGGATCATAATACCCCAGCTCGATCAGCTTGCTCTCTGACATTCATTCGCGTCCTCCTTTCAATTTAGGGGCAAAAAAAGACCGCAATCGCTCTATGAGCAATTACGGTTCTCTTCTTGTCCTTATTTTGATTCCAGTTCGTTTGAGTCTCTGACGGAGGGCGCAATGACCCCCTTTCCGTCGCCGTTCCTCCCTAACTTACTCCGCCCTGACTTACTTCGCCCTGAAATACAGTTTCATTCTACTCCCCTATACCTTTCCTGCATAGTTGGAGGTTTTCCATAGTGACATTGGTTCGTATACGACACTTAATTGCTTTATCAACGATAATAAGAAGCAGGAGCTCAAAGCTCCCGCTTCTTATCACGTTAACCTTTTATTTAAGCATAATTGCACAATAGTGTTGATTTGAAGTGGAATCTTTCTGAACTCTATCAGGCATAGGCTTTCCTTTATGAAATACTTTTACAATTCTTGAAGGTGAGGGCGGTGGCGATTGCTTTGGAATATAAATCCGAGTAATTCCAGCTTTCTTTTCTATCTTTACTCCTTTTATCGTAGAGGCAGCTGCAATTACCTCACTAAGGTTCGCCTGATTTCCATCGAAATACACCCATCGCTGTTTGTCTATCTTTTTACATCTCCTTGCCATTATTCTCCCTCCCTTCCAATTTATGAATTGTCTCCACAATACGATACTCTTCCTTTCGTAACGCTTCTGTTATGTATTGAGGCACAGGCTTGTCCTTGTTGTTCAAGGTGAACAAGCAAACTCGATTAGAGGAACTTTGGCCATTAAAGTCGGACAGGCATATTGCACTATATTGACGACCTGATTTATATCCGTTCTTCTGGTAACTAAAGATATATCGAAGATCAGGACCTAAAAGAATCGCACCTAAAAGGCCAGTACGAAGCAAAGTAAATAATCGCTGCTCTATATCTGTACGAATTCCGAGTTCCCCAGTTCCCATGCATAGTTCGCCAATATACGATTCTCCTCCATACCAGCCACTATTATCATCACCAGAAGTATGTTTCAACATTTTAAGAAACGCCATGTAGATGATTAACAAACGTGCTATACAGCAATCCTCCAACTTAACCTCATCGGAAGATTGAATCATCCTCAGCCTTTGCACTAAGTTATTGCTTTCGGACTCTAAGAGCTCTACCAATTTTTCTTTGGTATCCAAAGATCCATCTGTAACAAAATTTAGATAGCTAGCATGACTAACCTCAAATGTGCTAAATATTTGACGTGGTAATTCATAAGAAACCGAAAGAATTCCATTTATATCATGCCCGCTTTTTATAGAATGATCCAACAAATTGCAGACATAAACAACCTTTGTTGGTTCTATCTCCCTCTTCACAGAAAAGATCTGTGCTGCAATAATCTGCTTGTTCTTTATATTTCCTATAATTTTCGGTCTTCGTTTTCCCCCTTCAAAAGGCTCTGATTTACATTCACCAATAAAAAGTAGTCCAGCCATGCCAAGGAGAAAAATAATACCACCTACAAGTTCAATCCAGAAAACGCTAAGTGCAATTCTGTTGGCCACTGCGTTAAAAACGATAAGCACAAAAAAGAGTATCGCAAAAATTGCAATTTTCTTTCGTGAAATTTCTTTTTTGCCACATCCTAACAAAAACGCAACTAAACCATCCGTTGCCCCTGCAGCAATTGTAATAGAATTTGAAAGGACCTCTATAATCACCTTTGCCAAGTCCACTTCCCCTGATGGTGGCTCAAGCGGTGCAACATGGTGATAAAAGTAAACGTTTATCAGAGATAATACAATATAACAAAGCGTTGTTCCAATAATTACACACCATGATTTAACCACCTCAACAATATCTCTTCTTTTCTTCACAAGTCTATCCCTCAGTTCCTACTAATTTAAGTATATTATATGCTGTCAAAACGACTTATTCAATAAGAAGCATTCATAAAACGATAGTACGTTTTTGGCCGATAATATATCTCAATTCCTCTTTATATTTGTGTAAATCGAAAGATGTTCAATGAAAGGCGTCCCCCACAGAAGCCGTCGTTAAGAGGCCTCTGTGGGGCACCATATCTCTGCATAATCAAGGCTACTTCGCAACATAGGCATGACCCTCTGAGCCATCTTTTTCTAAATGTCTTCGCGGCTAAAAATTCCCTAATCTCAGCATTCAACTTGTAAAATCTGCGGAGAATTTAATGAGTTTTCTCTGGTGAAAATACCGAGGAGATGGGGCACTCTTCATTCGGCACAATTTCGTTTCTTTTCAAAAAGTCGTCAAGTACTTCCTGTGAGTCTGCACAGAGACGATCATAATGTTCTTTGCTGATTTGATTGTTTTCCAGCCACTGAATATCTGTCGGTAACTCTATCATATAGACATACTCGTCATCAGCTCCAATGACATAATCTGCAATACCTAGAATTTCCGAAATTGGAAGTGAATCATAGCCGCTCCATTCCTTAAAATCCCCCCAGGTCATTGCACGCAGCCACCATACATTCCCCATTTCACCATCAGGATAAGCGTTGATTGCGGTTTTTTCACACAGATGGAACAAAAGGCCTTTGTTGGTTGTATCTAAACTATCTTGTTTCTCCTCTCCGACAGAAAATTCAGCGATATTCTCCCATGATGTGGGAATGGCAATTGTCAATGACATCGAGGAATTTGTTAGTGTTACTACCTCCTGATTGCTCGACTCCATCAAACTGTTATTTTTTGACTGCACATCATTCCCTGTACTCGTGCAGGCACACAGTAATAGCATCACACTCAACATAATAATGCCACAAAATCGATTAAGTCTAAATGTTCTTTCCATTCGCACCTTTCTCCTTAGGGGGTTCCTCGGTAGAAGGTGCCAGCTTTATTAAGCTGGCACCTTCTATGCATCACCAACTTGTATGGTTGCTTAATACCCACTGCAGCGTTCCGTATCCCGCACGGAAAAGGTCAGTATATTCAACACGCTTTACCTTGCCAGCCGTATTTCCCTCAATCGTCGTGATTTTATTTCCGTTCGTTGCCACGACAATTCCAATATGACCGTGATCCACACCAGTAGATGTAGGCCGAATCGTTACAAGATCACCGACCTGCGGATAATTACCGCTCGTAGGAGATGCCGAGATAGCAAAGGCTCTGCGATTATCGCTATACCATGTCCTCATCGTGGTAACAGACGCGGTTTTATAAACCAGCGGATATGATGCAGAAGATTCCTGCGTCAAAATATCAGCCTGATCTGCGCACCACGAGATAAACATAGCGCACCATGCACCGTTCGAACCATACCAATTCTGATAAGTCGAGCCGCCATTACCTTCCTGTGCTTCTGCAGTCGATACAAATGTAGATAAACTCATATTACTTTCCTTTCTCTCGTCTTTGGTAAATATTTCTGTTTCTATTAAGGAATATACTTCTTGATATCTGCCAACGCCCGTTAGTGAAACTCTGCTGCACCTTGCTCGGACTTTATTACACTATCAGTGACGTAGTACTGCTCTTTTGTATGATACTAAAGCCCCATGAGTTAGGTTAGATAGATTGACATCGCAGTTTACCTGTGCCTTATTAAAAGGCAAAATGGGTTCTGTCCAACAAAGATCGTACAACATGCCAAGCCATATCTTCTCAGCAATCAGCACTTTATGCTCCTGCAACATTATAAGTGTTTCATACGTTTTTCCCCCTCTCGAATTCACTATGCAGAAGTCCTCTGCTTTCATCCTATAAATGTAGAAAAAGGGGCCTAACTTACAGCTTTTTATTAAAATTCTTTATTTCGTCGTCTCACCTAAATGAACGTCTTCTGAAATGTGCAAAATATCCATCTATCCAGGCTACGCACTGATGATAATTGGAGCGTATAAGTAGACTTGTTGCTGTTCTCTGCTGGAAATGTTCCAGCAAACCTTCATGACCGTATACGGAGGCTGAAACTTTCTTTGCATTTTTCGTATTAGCCCTCTCATATCTCTTTGCCACATAGAAACATAACTAGAGTCACTCTGCTTTTTTTCATTTTCATAAACACTGTAGTAGTTTCATTTCACGCAAAAACAAAATAATGCGTCTACTTGATTTTTTAGCTTTGTTCCGGCTATAATAGAGAAGAAAAATGCTTCTGGTTGCAAAAATCTTTTCTAAGGAGGCGACCTCATGGTCATTCAAAGAGACTTCTATTTGGAAAAACTGATTCAGCGAAAGGGAAATGGTCTGATCAAGGTCATCACCGGTATTCGCAGATGCGGGAAATCGTACCTGCTCAACAATCTTTTCTATCATCATCTGCTGGAGTCTGGTGTTGATGCTGAGCACATTATTCGTTTTGCCTTTGACTCAGCTGACGACCTGTATCTGATTGGAGAAAGTCTCATTCAAATTGAAAAAGAAAAGCGGGGTGTTGACCCCGAAAAGTTTATGGCATATATTCGCTCCAAAGTTATAGACAACAGCGTTTACTATCTGCTACTGGATGAGGTTCAGATGCTCGATTGCTTTGAAGCGGTTTTGAACGGCTATTTGCGCAAAGAGAATATGGATGTGTTCGTGACTGGAAGCAACGCCCGGCTTTTATCCAAGGATATTGCTACCGAGTTCGCTGGGCGCGGAGATGAGGTTCATATGTATCCCCTGAGCTTTGCGGAGTTCATGTCTGTTTACAAGGGGGACAAATACATGGGGCTCTCAGAATATATGCTCTATGGCGGTATCCCACTGGTCGTTCTGCGAGATGGGGCAGGCGACAAGGCTGCAGCCTTACAAAACCTTTTCAGTGAAATCTATCTGCGGGACATCTGCAAACATAACAGGGTGAAGAATATTGGAGAACTGGAGGATTTGCTCAATATCCTGTCTTCCGCTATTGGATCTCTGACTAACCCGGAAAAACTGAAAAACACTTTTCGGACTGTCAAAAAATCCCGAATTACCTCTAACACCATCCGAAAGTATTTAGGCTACTTCGAAGACTCGTTTCTGATTGAGTCGGCGCAGCGGTATGACATCAAGGGGAAAGCCTACATCGAAACACCGAAAAAATACTATTTCTCTGATTTGGGCCTGCGTAACGCCCGTATCAATTTCCGCCAGTTTGAGCAAACTCATTCTATGGAAAATGTGATCTACAACGAACTTCGCATGAGAGGGTACAGTGTCGATGTAGGCGTCGTGCCGATTGCTGAAAAAGACGCAGAAGGCAAAGTGATCCGCAAGCAGTTGGAAGTTGATTTCGTGTGCAATATGGGCTCCCTACGCTATTATATTCAATCTGCCTATTCGTTGCCGGACGAAGTAAAGCGGACACAGGAGATCCGACCGTTTCGGAAAATTGATGACTCTTTCAAAAAAATCATCATCACCAAAGATATTGTTTCTCCCTACTATGATGAATACGGCATTCTGACAGTGAATGTCTATGACTTCCTTCTAGACCCCAAATGTCTTGAAATGTAAAGGAGGTATCTGCACAGTAAAAGCACAAGGCACAAGGCGTGTGAAAGCACATTATTTTTATCACAACTGGGAATGTCTAAATCAAGCTGTTTTGTATAATTGGAATCAGCTTCGTGCTAAAATACCTTTCTTTTTGACAAACGTTGTGCTACTATTTAATAAGAGAGTTTATTTATATTGTTTTGAGCTATTTAGTTATAACAACTATGATATCACAGAACGGAGAGTAATATGAAACGAAACGCTATCCTTACAGTAATGCTCTTGCTCGTATTATTTACATTTTCCGCTTGTGCATCTGCAATTTCTAATAACCAAGCAACGAAGGATTCCAATATTACGGAGAATGGTGCATCAACGGGCCGTTCAGACTATGATAATACAAGCACGCCTGAGTTTTTCAATGACCTCGGGAAAACGCTTGATGAATTGAAAAACGAGCATCCGGAAGACAGCGTGATTGTAAGACCGGATGGATTTCCAGATAGTGCTGCTGTATGCTTTGGAGCCTCGGAGTCGGAATATCTTTACTGCTTTTTCGGAACACAGAGTGGTGATGCTGAAAAAGCCATGAGTGAATATGAGAATCAACTGAAATGTGCCGGTTTCATCACAACAGCTGAGTTCCTTTTTTCGGATATGGACGATGACATGTCGTTTCAGGATTTCTTCGCCATGATCGGCATCGATGATTACGAGTACTTCGGAGAAGATGCAGACACAGTAGCTGCAGAGGGTTGGCTAAGCTTCACGTATCACGGTATGGATGTCATGGTGAATACGAACGAGGCTGCTTCTGGTGGTGGCTGGAATTTCACAGGAGCGGAAATTGTGAAGCATGATGCTCCCGTGTCGATCGTGGACACGGAAGTATTCAATGCCAATCAGGACTTGGCGGATAAGATCATATTTGATTGATTAGTGTCTGGAACACAGTTTACTTATTATCTATTTATTTCTCAATGAATGTCACAAAATTCAATAACATTTAATCTGCAAGTGATATTGGTCCTATATTAACAAGTGGCCCGCAGCTAAAATTGGCTGCGGGCCACTTGTTAATATAGGCGTTTTTAAATCTTCCCCATTATAAATATCATTTCAGATAGTTACCTAAGTAAGCAAACGTGACACCCTCTGCTGGATAAGAATATGGACTCACCCAGGAATTCGGCCTCTTGCCAGTTAGCGAATTACCGGTATGAATAACTGTAGCCGTTTTTTTCGTAGTATCTACAGAAACTACAATACCGGTATGTCCATACGCAGAGCCAGAACAGCCCCACGTTTTATGTGAACCAGCTACGCTAAAAATTCCTGGTGCCTTCGGAACGCTATCAATCGAAAGGCCATAGTTACTTGCAAGCCTTTCTACCAAATCCTTGCCATTACCAGATGTAGACTTCAGAGTGGTATATGTATCAATATACCATCTTACGATGTCTACACACTGCAGTCCATTTACACCGTCATAATCCCCAACTTTCTGAAATTCAGCTTGAAGCTTCGTTGCATCAGTAGCATCAGTGGTTCCACTACCACCAGAGCCGCCAGTGCTCACTTTAGTAAATTTCCACTGCTGTTCAGTACCTCCGGTAGCAGCTCGCCAAGAACATTTAGAACTGTTCCCCGTACCATCAGCAGTCAGATAGCGGTTAGAGTACTCAGACAGTCTGATGGTGTAAACATTGGTTTTGTTTGCGACCTTGGTAAGAATTACATAACCATCAATGTTACCAGAAGCCTTATACAAAGTGCAATTCCAGTTGGTACCAGAACGATATGCGTTCAGGGCATAGGCCTGGTTGGAAAAGTGCTTAATGTACTGCTTGCTCGTAGAGGTGAGGGAATCAACAACCCAATTCTGATCATTACTGCCAGAAGTTGCATAAATGTTGACCTGCGTACCATTGGCAATATTTGCGCTGCTTGCAATATTAAGAGAGCGTGTAGGTGCGGACAGTGGACTGATCGTATAAGTTGCCATGCTTGGATATCTCCTTTTAAAATATATTTCCAAAGCAAATTACCATTTGGATATAACGATGCCAACTGGATATCCAACCAGATGAAACCGGGTAGTTTGCTTAGGATAGTTATTAAAGAGAATCAAGTGGCTAATATGTCAACCTTCCATAACTTTTTTATTTCCCAATTTTAATTAGCTTCTTGCCTTTCAACTGTAACAATGATTTCATGGCATTCATTTATGAACAGGTAAAAGCCATTTAAAAAAACATGCGGAGGTATCGACATCACGTATCGATACCTCCGCTGACATTTATTTATGCTGCCTTTTGCCGAAATCGCAAGTTGCGGATGCCGTTTGCCCTGACCTGGAGTTCCTGCGAGAGGAGCTTCAGGACGGAAAATTCGTCATCCAGCCCATCCAGTTCTCTTTGCAGTACACCTTCATAGTGCCGTTTTTTCTCCTCCAGCGCCTGCACCTTCAAAACCCAGCGTTCCATAATTGCAGGGCTCTGGCTGTTGCTCTTGATAAGATAGTCGCACTTTTCCTGATACACTGCAATCTCTTTTTTGACTGCATTATAAAATTCTTCTGTCATCTTTTCACGCTGCTTCGCATCGTCAATGATGTAGAAGCTGTTAACAATCAAAGGCGTCGTTCTTTTGTTGAGACCGCTGAGGAGCGTGATAAAATCCTCAAAAATGTCCACTTGGTCCATATGGGTACGGGGAACAAAATACATGTGACCATTGACGCTCAGCTTGGTGGCCTCAAGAGAGCGCAGGTAATTGAGGCAGATTGTTTCGATCTGCTTGCGGTTAGCACAGCGCTGATAGAGTTCAAAAAGTTCTTCTGCATGCCGGCAGCACGCAGGCACATCCACCGCAGAATCGTAGACCATATTGTCGCTGCGGAAAATGCCGTCTGCCTTGTCGTAGCTGATATTCGCCAACTTTTCGTATTGATTGGTCTGTCTGTTCAGCGTTTCCTTTACCAGTTCGCGGGAGAGAACACCGTGGGTGTGCTTATTATCCCGGCAGTAGGCAAGGTAGATGTTCGTCTCACCATCCTCCGTAACAGGGATGCGCTCCCGGATATCACCCGTGGCAGAGCGGAAGGCATCTGACACAGAAAGCCGGTTGCTGCCGCTGTACGGGATCCCCATGCTCTCGCACAGGTAGGATAACTCGTCTTTATCCACCAGAAGGTTTGTCAGGGAGAAATAAAGGAATTTTCCCAGTATGTGCTGCCTATCACCAGCAGCCGCACCGATAAATTCATTCATGTTTATGACTTTATCCATATTTTAGGTTGTCCTTTCTCTACAGCGAGTTCTCTCACCAGTTTTTAATTACTTCTGGCAGCTTATCATACTGCCCGGATATGAGCAGCCCACATTCGTAATGAAAATTGATGTAGGTCAAATGGTACTCGATCTTTTCCATCGTTTTTTTGTCACCAATTTCCCGTGCGTGCTGATGCTTCTTGAAAAACTTCTTCATCTGGCTGAGCGTAATGCCATACTGTTCTTTTCGGATTATTGCTTGGATTCGTACTTTTTCTTGTTCTGTTAACATCGTTTCTCCTTTACATTATCGCTACCCGGCTCAAAAGGTAGTCGTCCACTCCCTTGTAGGCGGGATTCCATGTGTATTTTGCATAGCGGATACCCGGTATTTTCTGAACTTCTACCCGCATAGTGCGGATTGCATTGCGGACATTGGAATTTGTCATCTGATCCATATCCATTGCTTCCACGACCTCATGGACACCAAGCTCTCGGATGGTATCGGTCAGCCCGTGAAGTGCGTTGACTCCGCCGATGCAGATAAATAATGCATCCTTTGCGAGAAAGCTGGCCACATCACCCTTGAGTGGGCCCTCTGTTAGAAACGCACGCTTTCTTGTCCTATCTCCCGTCACATGAACCCAGGAATAGCTGCGGGTGCCGTTCGGCAGACTGCGGCTGGAGAGCCAGCGGTACTTCCGGTTGGGATGGTCCGCTTCGTCGAGCCGGATTTTAAGCCCCTGTATGAGCCCGTCCTTATTCCGAACCGGAATAAGGAACCCATTTGGCCCGGAGAGCGTCCACTCGCCATAGTAGGTGCGAAAGCCGGGAACACCGCGCAGGTCATGCCCATGGGAGCGGAGCAGGTCGGCCAAAAGCCGACGGCCCCGCTCAGTCTCGGGCATACTTCTGTATCCGTTTTCTCGGATGCGATCTTCGGATAAGCCTCTTCCCAGCAGGCTTTCACCGTGCCGGTCAAGAAGAGTCAAGTGCTCCAGCATATCCGTATATGCGGCGTGGCGCTGCTCCAGTGAAACAGGCTGCCGCTCTCTCATTTGGGAAGTTGGTGTCTGGGGCAATGGATATACCTTTGTCTCCCGCACCAACTCCAAATAGGCCTCTTTATTGCTGATTCCTTTAAGCCTTGCATACAAGCTCACGCTGTTGCCGTGGGCCCCGCAAAGGTTACAGCGGTACTGATCTGTGTCGGTATTGAGGCTCAGATGGTATTTCCCCGGCCCGTGGTCATGGCAGAAGGGGCAGCTTGCCTCGACTTCCGTTCGCCGCAGCGTTCGGGAGTCGAGAACAAGCCCACACCGTCTGGCCGTTTCCACGATAGGGATCTTATCATATTGTCGGACGGCCAAACGGGATCTCCCCCTATCAGGCAGCGCGCTGCTCCGCGAAAACAATAGGTTTGATTGGCCTCACCTGCAGCGGCGCATTGCTCACGCATTTTGCCATGATGATCTGTCCTGTCGGACGTACATTGGCAAGGTCATCAACGGACTCCATGTTATCTGCGAAGACGGGATAATTCCGCCCGGTCAGCCGCTTTATCAGCTCCGACACCTCCATGCCAGCCCGAATCTTCTCGGAAAGAGAGAGCCGGTCATAACGACGGCCACCATAGGTAAACTTGAAGGTATCTTTGACCTCGCCCGTGGATTTCACCACATCGTAGAGGGAAATTTCCACGCGGTTCATTTTAAGCTGTGAAAAAGTAAGCTCGGCCCGCTTGCTGACATACGAAATCACATTCGTCATCGTGCGCTTGATTTTGCTGATGGCCTCCTGCGCCTCACGAATCTCACGGTCAAAGTCAGGCGTCTGTGCAGATGCCATCTCATTCAGCGCAGAGAGTTTGGACTCCAACTCACGGCACTGTTCCCGGCACTCACGCAGGCGGTCATACTCTGCCTGCGTCAAATTGCCATATTCCAGCTCCGCTGTCAGATTCTGGATCTCACTGCGCAGTGCCTCAGCAGCCTGCGAGCCGGTTTCCGACTGTTCCGCGCAGCGCCGCTCCAGTTCGGCAGCGTCTTCCGACCATTTGCGAAGATCCGCTTCTTTGAAGGCATCGAAGGTATCTCTGGCCTTTTTGTCCAGTTCCTGAAGCTCTGTAAGCTGCCCCTTTTGCTCTGTTCCGGCAGCATACAGTTCAGAAATGGTTTTTTTGAGCGCAGCCTGTACCTCTGGCAGCGTTTCTTCCGTCACGCGGCGATGACAGGTGGGGCAGTCCATACCGGCATGAAATGCCTTGTATGCCACGGTCTCCCGCTTATACCGCACGCCCAGATCATTGACCTTGGCCGTAATCTCCGCCAGCGCCTCGGTAAACTTGGACTGATACTGCTCGGCCTGTCTGCGAACGATCTTTTCACGCAGCGCGTGAAGCTCTTTTTGCTGTTGCATCGTATCGCCGCGTTCATCGTGGGCCATCTCATCGTATCGCTGACTTAGTTCGACGAGCTGTTCCTGCATTTTGGCAGTATCGAGGCCAGCAAACTGTTTTTCCGCCAATGCCGCGATCTCATTTTGAAGAGACGTAATGCCCTCCGAAATCTCCACCCGCATCGTTTCGTACTGCTTCTTTTGGGTTGCCGCCAGATCCTTTTGCCCGCCGAGATAGGTGATACGCTCCTCCAACTCGCGGATCTCCGCACGCCGTCCCTTGAGATAGGCGTCAGGCGAAAGGATCACCTCATCTTTCAGGGATGCCTGCACCGCACCGGGGATCTGTGCGAGAATTGTCTCCTGCGGAATGAACGGTAGATACCGTTCCAGAAGATTCTTACCGCTTGTCCCCAACTCCTCGATAAAATACAGGGGGTTTAGGATAGAGAGAAACACGTCCCGCTCCCCGAAGAGATCGGTCAGGTCAAACTGACGGATAGTATGACCGTCGTAATAGATGGACATATCGTTATTTTGGCGGATACGGGTCAATTCATGGGTGATCCCATTCTCATCCACAAAGCGCATCTGGATGGCCACATCAGGATTTTTCTCGTTGTGAAGCCGGTCAAGGCCACGCTCTCCAAAAAATGGGAGTCCGGTCACGGCAAATGCAATGGCGTCCGCAATGCTGGTTTTCCCCCGGCCATTTCCCCCGGTGATGACGGTAGGGTTGCCGAAGGTCAGCTCCGTAGGTTTTTCATAGGACTTGAAGCCCGAAATACTCATACTGGTGATCTGAAACTGTTCGATCTTTTTCAACTGTCTGCTCCTTTCGTTTGCTCAGGGCAGCTTTTTTATGCTGCCTGCCGGCCCTGCTGATAAACCTCGTAGGACTCCAGCACGCAAAACACCACGGTATCCTGCTTGCGGGTCGTCAATTTCACATGAGAAAGCTGCGTGCCCGGCGTCAGTTCGGGGCGCACACCCCGGACATAGGCGTAGGTCTGCTTTTTCTCCGGTGTCTCCAGATTGACCAGCGTATTGCTGCCGCTCATGCCGCCTTGGACTTTCGCCGCCAGGACTGTGTAGATATCCTCCTCGGGCGCAGCCTGCGCGGCATTACGGAACGGAACAGTCTTTCCGGTGAACTCAGCGGTTTTCTCCTGCTTTTCAGGGCTCGCCTGCGGTTTCTGCTGCGCCGAGCGATCCTGCGGCTTAGCAGATTGCTGTGCTGTGCTGCTGCGGCGCTGATTCTGCACAGGTGCAGAGGTTGGCTTCTGATCGTCAGCGGTCTTCTGCTCGGGGGCAGTCTTTGGAGTCAGCAGAGATTGGATGCCGCACGCCTTGGCGGGCTCAAGGCCCAGCTTTTTAAGCGCGTTCAGATAAGCATCATCCAGCTTTTTCCGCTCGTTGCCTTTAATAACATAGCTGCGGCCCCGGCGTTCAATATCAACCCACACGGTATCGAGGCTGTAGAGGACGCGCCCGATGCCCCACTGGTAGGCGGCGCGCTTCATGCTGTCGGAAAGGCCACCTTTGATGGGCTCAATGTCCGAATCCTCGGCGCCGTCCCACTTGGTAATGAAGCCTTTGCCTTCAAAATAGATGGCGATACCGCAAAGCTGGGAATCCTTTTTCCCTGCGCTATGCCACGGCCTAAACTCGTTGTACCAGTTTTCCGGGCCGCACACCTCATCCAACCGATTCTGAATGGCACGGTTTGTCACATAGGGGACAGCCATGCCGCACATCTTTTCCTCGTTCGTGTATTGCAGGCGCCACTCCAGGTCTTCCGGTGCAAAAGGTTTTGCGAGGGCTGTCAGCATCGTCCGCGATTTCTGTTCTGACATTTCATTACCTCCTGATAAAATCGCTCAATGTACGGCCATTGGGAACAAGAATGTCCGTATAGTAGTAGGCTGGGTCCCTGTCCTTTAGATGCTCCAGCAGAGCCTTGTGGTCAAGGCCCTTTTGATTATGCGTGGAGTTAAACATATCATCGTTGTCAGGTAGCCCCAACAAATACCGGGGAAAATTTTTCATCGCTGAAAGCTTTTTGTATCGCGGTAGGATGTTATTACCTGTGCATACCCTTTCGTCTTCGTAAACGTTGGAAAAAGGATAATAAAACATGGGCGTATCCTCCGTTGGAGGCTCATCCGCGACCACTCCCATAGAACAATCTGCTACTCTTCCGTCAGCCAAGACACGAAGGCCAAAGACCAACCGCGGCAGCGGAAAGTCCAAATATTCTGTATCTCGGTAGATCACATCCGCCCGCAGATCAGGGTTCCAGATCACGAAGCGGCGTTCTTCGGCATTCATGGAGACATGAAGACAATGCTCCGGCAGAAATCCGCTGCTAATGTATTCATTCCCGACGCAGCTGCCGTTGAGGGCATAATAAAATTCGACTGGGTCAATCTCCCGGTAACTCAGGACTCCGCCGGGACTTCGTTCCTGAACAATGATGGTGTTTCGGCTCGGTGAGATCCGAACGATTACCTCCTCCGGCGATTTCTTTCTCACAAGCGGCATTACGCAGCCTCCTTTCCGTTGAAAATAAGATGCTGTTCATTTCTTTCAGCCTCCAGCCGTCTGACTTCCTTTTGACAGTAGAGGATCATATTGATAATCGAATTTAAGAAGAGAAGCGGCTCATAGCAATCCGGTGAAAGTGTAATGTCGATCTTGACGCCGTCTCCGGTAAAATGATAGGCAACATCGAAGACAGAGTGGGATGCGCCAACGACATAAAACAAAAATATATCCTTGATCTTTTCCTGCCACATTCTAAACTTCGATGAAAAGATACCTCCATCTTGGCAGCCCAACTGGTATAAACGGTCAATGCTCTGGTCGCTAAAGCGCACGGTGTAAAACTCATCATCTGTTTCTTCCGGTTCTTCATCAAAAAAAGCCCACAGCAAATCGTACATGATCATGTCAGGGTCTTCCTCGTCCACCTCTGGGTAATCCCGAATGATCGCGTTGACCATATCTGCATCGCTGGTGTGAAGATATTTTAGGATCCGCAAGAAAAGCAGAATATCCCATTCATATTCGTTGTCATACATGGGCGCACCTCAAAAGAAGGTTCGATGCAGTAGCCGGAAGGTCTGCGCTTTTTTACTATTGCCGGCCAAGGCTGCGATCCAGCCGCTTTCAGTGCGTCGACAAATATCATTCAAGCCTTCAGGTGTGACCTCCTCCATTTCAAAGGCCAACCAGTTGATCATAGCCAGGTTCAATACGCCATCTTTCTTTACTGTGTCCATCACCGTCTGGAGGTAAGGGCTGTACTTTGGTTCGGAAAGTATAGTTTCTTTCGCAGGTACCTCATGGAGTAACTGCACAAAGCGATCTCTATGAAACTCAAGCATCCTTGATCGCCTCCTGCCCAAAGCTGACCATGCACAGGGCGTACTGGTCCAAATTCTGCATAATCTCACTGCGTTCCTGTTCAGATGCAGATGCCCGGCCGAGCGAGGCATAGTAAATGCCGCAATCAGGGATAGGCGCTCCTTCTTGAATCAGAATGTTCCAGACCGTGTGCGCCAGCAGCTCGGGATCGCTGCCATCCACAACCGTAGAGCAAAGCAGCATATCACCGATCTTCTGCGCGCCACCGAGATCCGCTTTACGGAGCATTCCCGCAGTATGGAAGGCAACCGCCTCCCGCTGCGCCTCCTCGCCGGCCACAAGTAGCTGGCGAAACACCTCGGGTTCCTGTTTCCCGAGTACAACTCCAAAGGGACGGGAGATCTTATTCTCCCACACGCCATTCGATGGGTTGAACTGTCGGTACAGCTTTCCGAGCTCCGGACGCAACAGGTTCGTTACCGTTCCCCACGCCTGTAAACGTAGGGATTCATCCGTTCCGGTGAGGCCGCTTATAGAAACGACAATCACCATATCTAAAGATTTCATTTTCATTTCCTCTTTCATCAATATTCGTCAGCCAGCATAATCGTAGTGGCCGAGCGGTCTGCCTCCGTGATGATCAGAATGCGGATCTTGCCGCTGATTTGATACCAAGATAAGATACGGTCCTCATCGCGGATCGCCTGCTCATTGGCTTTTTGATCCGCCATACAGGTATCGCCCCAGTCACCGCGGATATGCCGATTCACAAGACGGATCAGCTTTTCTTTTGAGACATTCGCCAAAGCAGCCGTTGTGGCGCGGACTTCTCCGGTGGGAAACCGGACCGGTCTGTACTGCATAATAGGTGGGTCCCCTTTCTTTATGTCAATGCCTTAAAGCCGTTTGGCGTCAGGACATTGAAGATCATTTTATTTGTGATGGTTTCTTTTACCTCGCTGCCAAGGTGGTTTCCGCTGGCACTGAATTTCTCCTCGCTCTCCGTGCGCACAACCTTGACGATGCGGCCCTTGATGATGTGAGGGCTGTCGCATTCAATAAGGCCGTTTATCATGCCGGAGCCTCCGATCAGCCCAATCTGGCCGATGGAGAGTGGAAGAAGTGGGCGTTTGGCACCGCTGTCCAGCTCGCTGCGGCGCATCATCTGCGCGAAGCTGTTAGACTTGCGAAGCTGCTGCTCCAATTCCTTTTGGTTGAACCGCTCGCCCTTGAAGGTGTTGACCTGCAAAGGCTGTGCCGGAAGCGCATAGCGTCCCTCCTCAATCTTCTCAAGAGGCGGTATCGAGGCGGGGCTGCACGCAAACTGCTCCAGCCAGAGCGTATCCTTCAATTCCGTATCTCTGTGCTTTCGGACGCCGAATATAGCAACCTGTTTGAACTGCTTAAACTCGCTGTCTGTAAAGCGCCAGACGGAGAGGTCGTCGAAATTATCAACGAGAATACGGCAGATGTCCGCTGTCAGGCGGTAATAGGGAATGACATAGATCAGCAGTCCGCCATACATCAAGGTGGGTAGACTCTCGATCAAAAACCGCTTTTCACGCCGGGACCGGCCGCCGTTTTCATTGATGACAGACAGGTACGGCGGATTCAAAAAGAGCAGATGAAATGCTTCATGGCTGATACGGCTGTAAAAGAAGCTGCCAAATCCGACGCGGTGGAGCCGTGTCTGCGCTTCTTCCGCACGGCTCTCATCCAGCTCCACGCCGTAGGCATAGCAGTTATTTCCCTGAGCCAACTGGCGCAGAGCCTTACCGCAGCCGCAGCATGGATCAAGGAGGTTCGTGGTGACACCATCCGGGAACCGGATACCTCGCAGCATCAAAGAGATGTTGTCAGGATCGGTAGGGTAATAGCCCAGCTTGATGTTGTTCATCAGGCGACCTACCACGGCGGCATTGGTCTTTTGTCCCGTGGGGAACGCAGCCGCGAACCTGCTCAGCACCTCATAGATTGGCTTGTAGCCTGTACTCATGAGATTGAAGCCGCTCATTCCCCGGCAAAGCTGTCCTGCCATAGATGCCAGTTTGTACTCTTCCATTTCCAGCAGAAATAGCTGGGCGGCAGTGATTTGCTCTGTCAGGTTTCTGCGGATCTGCTCTAGCTCTGTGTAGGTATCCCGCGCCGCCACCAAGTCGCTCTGCCGGTATTTTTCAATCCTTGCTCGCTGCACGACCATGCCCTGCGCTGATTGCATGATCTGTGATTGAAGTTGGGTAAGCTGATCTAGGGCATAGGGCCTTTGTGTTTCTAAATCAAGCGGCTTGCTCATCAAATTCCCAGTCCTTTCTCAATGCACAAAGGGCATCTAAGAGATGGGCATAAGACCATTTTTCAAGTTCGTGCCGGGTGATAAAGTGGTTATAGCCGCCTTTATAGTCTCTGCTATGGCGCACCGTGCGGTAGAGCAGCACTTTACCGCTGCCGCAGGCAGGCTGGGAAATGGAGACATAAAGGCCGCCGTTCTCCCACATTCCGATCAAGCTGCACTCTCCCGATACACCAATGCCGCCGGCGTTGCTGCTGACGGTCACATCGTGAAGCCCGAGGTCTCTTGCGAGGGCGCGCAGGAAAACCTTTCCCACATTGAGGAAGACCTGCTTGCTCCCGTTGGGGCCACACTCCTTTTTTCCATGGATATTGCAAAGATTGAAATTAAGCAGCACGGCCAGCCGCCGCATATTGTTCGTCTGTGATTTTATAGACATGGCAATTCCTCCGATCATTGATATAAAAGAGGGCAAGGAACAGATACAGTTCCTTGCCTTCTTGTCGCACGGCTCATGCCGCGCCCTTCATATTCTCTTCGGCTTGCAGTGAAGATTTAGCCGTGCCTGCCGCCCCCAGCGGGACGCGCTTGGCACAGTATGCTTTTAACCGCACACAGCCGTTTTCTGTCAGGATACCGTGATAGCGCTTTTCATAGAGGACGGCTTTCCCATTCTCGCTGATCCGTACCCTGCTCACCACATTGATCTCCCGCATAGGCTCTTACGCAGCGTTGCGGAGGATACGCTCATGTTCAAAATCGAACACGGGTGCATTTTCCTCCGGCGTACCGGGGATGAGCTTGAGAGTGTAGCCCTGCTCACGCGCCAGCTTGAAAATGCCAACGATTCGATTGAGTTCTTCATCCACAGGTTCAGGCTCGGCGGTATCTTCTGTCGCGCATGGTGCAGCTTGTGCTGCCACAGATTCTTGCTTTTCTTCCTGCACCGGTTCAACAACAGCCTCTCGCACATTATCATCGACGTCTGCCGTGGCTTTCAGTTCCTTTTGACCGGGAACCGTCAATACCGTCCAGATTGAGCGGAACGCGGAAGCAAGAAGCGTACCGAAAAGTGTACGCTTTTTCGGTGCCAGGTTAACGATCTCTGCGGCATTTACTGTGTCGATCTCACTAAGCGTTACCGTCAGCTTTCCTGTCTCCACATAGGCGGCGGATAGAAAGCAGGATACCGCGGCGCTCTCCGAGGCAAAGACCTCCGGCGACTGCACACGCTTAGCGAGCAGGCGCTTACAGACGATGCTGCCAGCGTCCATATCATCGACCCGGATCACATCGGCATTCACGGTTCCGGCATGGACTGTTCCGTACCCTGTGATCGTTTTGGCCGTGATGCCGCAGGTCACTTGAAGGCATCCGTGAACAACCAGATGCTCCGTCGCAAGAGATTCGTAACGGATAGTTTCTCCCTTGGGAATGTAGATAGTTTTCATATTGCTGTCTCCTTTTCATTTTTTGAGGGCGCATCGCCCATTTCCTTTTTAGTCTCAGGCGGCCATTTCATCACGGAGCCGAACCGGCAGCACCAGCGCAAAATCGCTGCGCCCCTCTGCCTCGACCACGATGGGCGTATAGGGACCGCTGAGTTTGATCCGCACCGTTGGTTCTTTTCTAAACTGCTTCAGAGCGTCCAGCATATAGCGCAGATTAAAACCAATGGCAAGATCACCGCGGCCAGCCATAGATACGCGGGTCATAAAATGTCCGGAGGGCACATTCATGGATAATTCCTGCCCGGCAAAGCGCACATACGGAAACATGCAGCTGCCAATGCATTCTTTGAGATAGGTGAGTTCACGCAGCAGTTCATCCGTCTGCACCGTAATGACTTCCCGGTAGGCCCTGGGGATCGCGGCATCGGGATCATAGGTGTCCACACCATACCTGCGGACATACAATTTCAGCGTCTCGTCCGAGAAGCATACCTTGTGAGCACCAATCTGTACCGTAACTTCATTTTCTCCAAATGCCCTTAGATGTGTGAGCGCATCGCCCCGCAGCAAACAGGAGGCCGGAAAAACCGTACCCGGCTGCGTATCACAGGCCATGCGGCGTCCATCCAGAGAAAAAATGTGGTCTTCCCGAAACTGGACACAGGCGCTCTGCGGCCGGCGGTCGAGGCATCCCTTTTCCGCGGCATAGCGCACGCGCTCGATTCTGCGATAAAGCGCGGCGGCGTTCACACGCAGGGATGTACCGCCCTCTATGATCCCGCACTCCGGATAATTTTCATGGGAGGTAACAGAAAATTCCGCGGCTCTCTGTCCGCAGAGTGCCTCTATCTTCCCTTCCTTTTCGTCCTTTGGAACAAAGGTAAGCGCCAGCTCTCCCTCAAAATGGGCACAGGCTTTCATCACGTCCTTTGTTCTGGAAAAAACGAAAGATACATCGTCACCGCGAGCGGGAAGCTCCGCTACGAGCCATGTATCAAGGTCTGTTGCCGTCAGCGTACAGAGTCCATTCTCTACATGCACGGCGATCTCCTCCAGAATGGGGAGCGGGCTTTTCCGCAGAACCTTACTGACCTTGTTCATGGCATCCGCAAATGCTCTAGCATCTACTGTTGCTCTTTTCATGCTGCCTTCCTCCTCGGTTGTTTTTCCAGTACCGTCTGCATTCGGATCGTCCGTGTGGAGAAGTCCGTCTGAAGCGCGATATTTTCTCCGTGCATCAAGATGTTGTAAACCATCGTCAGGACAGCAGTAGCCGCCGTGACATTGGCAACGATGCTCTGGGGATCTGCCTGCGCCGCTTCGGCACAGCTCAGTTCCGAAGGAAAACGGTCTATGATCTTCAACATTTCCGGGTGGACGCCGCCGATGGGTCTTCGCACGGTACGCCCGTTTTTCCGCACGCCACAGACCACCTGGCCGGTATAGCTGCCGTTGCCGCTGTCGATGTAGATGAGATTCAGGCTCTTTTTGAAGGCCTCATGGCAGAGCTGGCGCGTGCGGTTATTGTCCACGCACCCCAGCAGGAGAACCATCTCTCTGACTTTTCTTCTCGGATAGCCGTCTGTTTCCCATTCTCCCGGTTCGATCAGGGTCATAAGATCCGAGAGCGTTTCAATGAAATTGGGAACGTACTCTGTTTCCATGCCCAGTACGGTGGAGTAGCGTTCCGAGAGCACACGGGCCTTATTTTCACCAAGATCAGCTTCCACAAAATTCTGCCGGTCAAGGTTTTTTGCCTCGACGAGATCTCCGTCGCAGATGATAAAACGAGCTGGACGGTCAAGCATGTGCAGCAGGCGGAAGAGGTACGGCGCAACATAGCCGCCTGTCCCGCCTGCTCCCAGCATCACAACCTTTACCGGACGATCCATTGGGAATTTCATCACCACACCTCCGAAAGAAGCTCTCGAAGGTTGCGCTTTTTCCCTTTTTTCGGCAGAGCGCTACGGACACTGACCTGTTCCAGCCATTCCTGCGGGAACGGCTGCTCCAGCCCCTCAATGACCTCAGCGGGATTGATGGGGACGAAGCTGTCGCCGCAGAAGATGCGAGCCTTGAGTGTCGGGTAGAAATGGTCAAGCTCTCCAAGGACAAAGTAAAGCCCCACGGAGCGCTCATCCCGGTCATCCTTTCCCGAGAAAAAGGCGTCCATGCTGTTGTGGGAGTGGATGTCGGCGTAGCAGATGTACCGCTCCTCATCGTCATAGGGGCAGTCATGGAGATTGGCCTCCACTTCCTCCTTGCAGACGCTCTGTTTGGGAACATAGGCGAAAAAGCGTTTTTCCGCCTTATCCCAGTAAATCAGAGCCAGCGCCTCGTTTTCCTCGTTCTCCGTCATAAAGGCGCGGAAGAAAGCGATGATTTGGCCCATCAACTGAGCGGGGATCTTCGGCAGAGCCGGGGCAAACCCGGCTCTGATCTCCGAAAAATCCACTACATTATTTTTGGGGGCGATAAATTCGCCCTGCTCCATTTTTCGGAGCTCATAGATTCTGCCGTCACGGGCGGGAATCAGGCAAATAACTTTATCCGATGCCCGAGCCTCCTCCAGAGTGCCGAATTTCCCCTTATAGGCGGCTTTTCCCTTGGTCTTCATCTCTACCTTGGGCTTTACATAGCAGCAGGGATCTTTTTCTTTTGATTTTTTGAGGGCCGCCAAGAATTCGTGAGACCGTTCAATCGTCTCTTTCACGGAAATGATCGTGGTGCCCTTGGGGTCTTTGATCTCCTTGCGGATACCGCAATATTCCACGCTCCACGATACTCTCTTACCTTCCTCAAGGTCGGTAAAGTCCTCGGATTTGCGGATACGCAGTTCCTCAAAGGTCATGGAGGCGTCCTCGATCTCCTCTTTGACACCCTTGTGATAGAAGACCGGCGGCTTTTCCAAAAGTCCTTTCTTGGTGTTCTCCGCCGTTTTCTGTTCAAAGGCTGCGGCGATGGGATTTTCTGCGGCTGCGCTCACCTCCGACTGTTCGGGTGCAGGCTTTTCCGCAGGCGGGGCAGCGGTAGGTTTGGGTGCAGGTGCCGCAGGCGTTTCAGGCTCTCTGGGTGCTGGAGCGGATACTGCGGTAGGATTCGGTGCCGACACCGGTTCAGCTGGCTCCACAGGCGGCTCCTGCGCCTCGGGTGCCGGAGCAGGTGCTGCATCCTCCACAGGAGATGCAAAGGGATTGCTCTGATCTGCCCCCGTGCTGTCTTTGAAAATCGCCTCAATGTCCAGACCTTCCTCGTCGGAGATCTCGCCAAAAGGCCACGCGCTATTGCTGGATTCACTCATAAATGCTTGCTCCTTTCGATTTTGGGACAAAAAAAGACCGCAACTGCTCCCACGAGCAATTACGGTTTTCTTCTTATCCTTATTTCATTCCAGTTCGTCCGAGTCTCTGACGGAGGGCGCAATGACCCCCTTTCCGTCGCCGTTCCTCCCTAACTTACTCCGCCCTGACTTACTTCGCCCTGAAATACAGCTTCATTCTACTACCCTATATTTTCCCTGCATAGTTGGAGCTTTTCCATAGTCCCGAGTTTTCTTGAATAATGCCTTGTGACTTCAGCAAATAAAGTTCATACGTTTACAATCCGTTACACTGCACCTCTTTTGATATAGGACAAGTTCGAAAGGAGACCTGCTTATATGAATAACGGGAACAATCTACTTGAATTCTTTATGGGAAAAGAAAACGCAGATCATCTGTACATTTTAATTTTACTAGTGATCTTGGACTATATAACCGGTATTTGTGTAGCGATACATCAAAAGCGCCTATCGAGCAAAATAGGATTTAAAGGGATATCATTAAAAGTCATGATTTTTGTTGTTTTATCGATGTGCCATGTGCTTGATGGATATCTGATTGGTGATGGTTCGACAATTCAAGCGATGACAATTTTGTTCTATTGTGCAAACGAGGTCGTAAGCATATTAGAAAACTCTGTGGCAGTTGGGCTGCCACTACCGCAGAAGTTGAAAGAAGTCCTTTTAAGTTTTAAGACGAAGGACAAAGGTAAAGACTAACTAAATTTATATATCCACCCGATATCGGATTGCAAATATTCCAAAGGAAAATATAATTTGAACTCATTCAGGCGAAATGAAACATCTACGTGTTGGCAACATTGCAATTCCTATAAAGAAACGGTTGGATTTCTCTTGCTTTAGCGTTTTCAAATAATCTTTCATTTCCCGCCTCCGTGTTAATAATATATTGATATTAGTTGAATTGTTACGTCGCAAGTTCATAAGAATATCCCCAAGCCCGTCTCTATTTTATTATGTCACTAGGATTCTTCAAAATCACATAAACGCAGATTCTTACTTATTTTGTGGTAGCACAGTTTTGTAAGGAGGTAAAAACAACATCGTTTCGTTGTACTAAAAGGTATGCTGGCAGCTGCAAGCTGCCAGCATACCTTTGTACTGTTTTGCTTGTCTTCTTAACAACAAGTGTATGGGTTACTCGTGAGATAGGAAAAACTTAATGGATTTCAGAAAGCATATCATCGCAATTCCCCATAAGACTCCGGCGATCCCTAGATAAAATGAGCACATCTCAGGAGATTGCCCTCGGCCAAGATTGTTCGATGCGCTGCAAAATAAGAAGAAGAAAGCTGGTACGTGAAGCAGCACCCCACATATAGACAAAAGGCAGCTCTTCATGCTTTGTTTGCGAATCGGTAGTAATATAAAGATAAAAATAGCAATTGCAAGGAAGAATGCGGGAACAAATACAGATTCACTTCCTGGTTCCAAAAAGGAGTTACCGTAAATCTCAAAAATGTAAAATACACCTCCTGACATAATAGCAAGTCAACTTTTCGATCGCGCTACCATTCTGATTGCGGTAAGTATTAGGAGCATAGAGACAAACCATAAAAGGCCCGCGAATCCGAAATCCGAAGATCTCAGTTCATGTTCCAAGCTCATTTCATAGCCCCAGTTCCAATTATGAGTTACACAGCGCAAAAGGAAGTAAAAGGAGAATACGATATTAACCACGCCTAACAAAAAGCAAGAAAACGGTTTTGCATATGAAGGTAGTCCCAAATTTCGCTGGCGTGTGATCATTAAGGAAATCGCCTTCCAAATGGTAGCAACAATGGCTATAGCAAACAGGAAAACGCAAATTGGAACGCCCATTACGGGATTGTGCGTACAAAGCATATTAGTTCTCCCTAAGGCTGGCAAGCTCCCAAGCATAACTGGGCAGGATATAATTCTGATTGTTATCGGCGACCAAAGCTCGACTCGTATCCACGAAATAGACAAGGTCGGATTTATTAAGGACATCATATGCGGGAGTATCAGTCTGGAACTCTAATTCAGCGCATACAATTCCTTCATACGACGTGTGCGGAACGCCAGCTCCAATTGCCGCAGTATTCGCCTTATCGACTAAAAGCTTCTCATCTAAAGTGTTACTTCCGTATGTGCACCAGTCTCCTGCGGCGTTGATAAACTTTGCCTGATAATTGAGCAGAGTTGCTCCAGATTCATTTAAGAGACTCTTCAGGTTGTCCATTGTGATTGGGCCATCAAATGTAACAACGCTTGTGATCTGCTGCGGGCGGGAATTCGTTGCCAGCATATTTTGATAGTCCTGTTCGTTGCGCAGGATAACAGCGTCAAGCTCTTCAATCGATGTGGCCTGCTCCTTTAATAGGCACTCAGTAGGAATTTCTTTTTGCGAGTTCAGTACATTTGGCTCGACAGCGCTACGGCTCCTTCCACTAGTGAGCCATGCAGTCGCAATAGCATTGGATGTACCTGGAACTGTATTGAATTTATCTCCACCAACTGTCACGGCAACAGAATACTGCTCATTCAAGTTAATGGCCCCCGAAGTAACACTAGGAGCCTTTACATATTCAGCCCGTAATACATACGCCTTTCCCATTGTAAGTCGGCCCTGAATTGCAATCTCAAACTCCTCATTATACCCGTTCCCATCGTCATCATCTGCATCGGGATATGGATTCGGGAAGTTCGTATAATAGTCACCAGAGTATCCCATTTTCGCTGGTACACCACTTACCGGTTCGGCACAGAAATCGAGAGTATAGACGCCTAATCCAGAATGCCCATTATTTATTTCGTTAATCTGAGCATTAGAATAGGAAAAATTAGCACAAACATTAACTGTGTTTGACGAAGCAATTGTTGCAGTAAAATCGACCTCATTTGCTGTAAGAATAGGAAGGGCAAAACATGAGACAACAGAAAGAGACAACGCCAGGACTGCCGAGATTATAGTGCGGGCTGTTTTTTTCATAGCTTACTCCTTATCTAGTATCTAATGTAATTGTACGGATGATTGCCTTAACTTGAAATGAAGGTTTGTGGTTGTTCCTGAGCTTTTAAGTATGTTACTGTTGCTATTGGCACTTTTTTGTTACGCTTTGCTCAGGCTGTGCAATGCCATTGATGGTATAGTTCAGCTTCAGCGTATAGCTCTTCCCTCGGGTTACGCCGTGTTGTCCAGACACACCGATTACATATCGTCCTTCATCACTCCAAGAATCAATATAGGTGTTGCCTTGATAAAGGGTCAATGTTGCTTTTATATAATCTGTCGAAGTTTTTCCAATGCAGGTCGCCCCACAAATGGCGGTTGTTCCATCAAATGTTAAGGACATATCTTCACCGATGCTTCTTGTTTCTTGCATATATGCTGCGGCCCCTGTGGTTAGCAGCAACCCGCAGAGCAATAGAGCAACAAATCTTCTCATAAAATCACCCCCTTCCACACATTCTTAGCAGAACTAACTGCTGCTGAATAAATGCGGAAAGGGGGGATATCCTTACAGGTTTTTAGAAAACACTTCTATTTTGTCGTTTCGACTAAATGTACACTTTCTGCTATGTGTAAAATATCCTCTCGTCCAAGAGGTGCATCAATAGTAAAATGCAGATTACTCTCTGCGTCAGACCATGTAATTGTATTATTGCACCCCGCTTCTCTTGGAATGATTAGGTATCCATCGCACCCATTTACAGAAACTGAAATAATATCTGAATTCTCTGTGTCAACTCCGCTCATAGAACCTTGCTGCATATAAATATATCTAAGCACAATCGCTTCGCCGTCTTTGTCCTCATAATAATGGACGGACATACCCGCAGTACAAAAGCCTTTTTGGGGATTCTCTGAAAAACCGTCCGGCAATTCTCCGATTTCATACTGTGGCATCTTGCCCTGAACATCATCGCCAGCATAGCGAAACACTACATGTGTCTCATACCACTCAGTGACCCAGCGGATAAATGTCGCGCGAGCAGTTGGACTAACGACCATCAAACTGCCGAATGCAAGCGAGATCACCAGCAGTATGACAGCGACCCGCTTTAAGGCTCTTT
>OGMF01000269.1_pt1 | contig 63233 bp, 73 predicted proteins | sample 1572921 | NCBI WGS metagenome assembly OGMF01 (sample SAMEA2581919, study PRJEB24529) | metagenome | biome: Human gut stool | place: China | collected 2011 | reverse complement strand
GGAACTGGATGAAGGCATGAATATATTCAAATTATAAATCGACAAGGAGGAACGCGATGTATTTTGAGAAGACAAAAGGCTTCCCTGCTGATTTCTTATGGGGCAGCGCATCTGCCGCATATCAGGTAGAGGGTGCCTGGGATGAAGATGGAAAGGGCATGTCCAACTGGGACAAGTTCGTTCGGATTCCGGGCAAGACATTTCAGGGAACAACGGGCGATAAGGCAGTTGACCATTACCACAGATACAAGGAAGATGTAAAGCTGATGGCGGAGCTTGGATTGAAGACCTATCGTTTTTCAATTTCCTGGCCGCGAGTCATTCCGGATGGAAATGGCGCAATCAACGAGAAAGGGTTGAAGTTCTATGACGACCTGATCAATGAGCTGATCGCGAACAACATTGTGCCGATGGTGACGGTGTACCACTGGGATATGCCACAGGCACTCGAAGAGCAGTATCATGGCTGGGAGAATCGTCAGATCGTGGATGATTTTGTTCGTTATGCAACGACATTGTTCGAGCATTTTGGAGATCGTGTGAAGCATTGGATCATCATGAATGAGCAGAATGTATTTACCGCACTTGGTTGGCAGGCAGGTATGCATCCACCAGGAAAGGTTGACGATGATAAGACGTTCTATCAGGTTAATCACCATGCATTTCTGGCACATGCGAAGAGCGTGCTTGCGTTAAAGAAGCTGTATCCGGATGCATTGGTAGGTTCATCTTTCGCATATTCACCATCCTATGCATATGACCGTCATCCGGAAAATGCGATGGCGAAAGCGGATTACGATGATCTGCGGAATTATTACTGGATGGATATGTATGCATATGGAAGATATCCACGTGCAGCGATTGCATATCTCGAGAGTCAGGGAATCGCACCACAGATGGAGCCGGGCGATGCCGAAATCCTGAAAGAAGCAGCCGCAAAGGTTGACTTCATGGGTGTAAACTATTACCAGACAACCGTCGTAGAGTATAACCCGATCGATGGTGTAGGAACTTCGCATGAGATGAACACAACCGGTAAGAAGGGTACCGCGAAGGTACAGGGTGTACCGGGACTTTACAAGAATCCATCTAATGAATTCCTGCCAACGACGGACTGGGATTGGACGATCGATCCAATGGGCATCCGTATGTGCTGCCGTGAGATCACATCTCGTTACGATCTGCCGATCGTTATCTCAGAAAATGGTCTGGGCGCGTTCGACAAGTTCGAGGACGGAAAGATTCATGATCCATATCGTATCGATTATTTGAAGCGTCATATCGAAGAGCTTAAAAAAGCTTGCGATGACGGCTGCCGCGTACTTGCTTACTGTACATGGTCTTATACCGACCTGCTGAGCTGGCTGAATGGTTACCAGAAGCGGTACGGATTTGTCTATGTTGACCGCGAGGAGGACGAAAACAGCGGAACACTCAACCGCTACAAGAAGGACTCCTTCGACTGGTATAAGCATGTGATCGAGACAAACGGCGAGGAACTGTAAGAACCACGCGATCTGCGACAAAATCAAGAAGAGTAATTCAAAGACTGCAACGTATCTGCGTTGCAGTCTTTTTGCGTGCCAATGTTCCCGTACTTGCATATAGTATATTAGAAACTTCGACCAGATATTTCGCAATGTGAGTTGGGTATATGTATTATTCATAAGCAGACCATTGGAGCATGTCTGCGATGAAAATACATATATCCAACGGAAGTTGCGATAAAATTCGAGGTTTCAAAAAAATATTTGGAGGGAACAATATGGCACGCGTATTTATTGGCGTAGGACATGGCGGTACCGACCCCGGCGCTGGTGGCTATCTCGTTGAAAAGGACGTGAATTTGAAGATGGCGAGAGCCTGCTACGATTACCTGCAGGCAAGGGGCATTGACACGCGCATTTCACGAACGGGGGATGTGACCGATAAGCTGGTATCAAAGATCGACCGCTGTAATGCATTTGCACCGGATCTCGCGCTGGATATCCACAATAACGCTGGTGGTGGGGATGGCTTCGAGATCTTCCACAGTGTAGTCGGCGGCAAAGGAAAGGAGCTTGCACAGAACATTGAGAAAGAAGTTGTGAAGATCGGGCAGAACAGTCGGGGCTTGAAGACAAAGAAGAATTCTTATGGACGCGACTATTTCGGATTTATCCGGAGTACGATATGTCCGGCGGTCATCTGCGAGGGTGTATTTGTAGATAACAAAGCGGATGCGGCGCAGGCAGATACCGATGCAGAATGCCTCGCATTTGGTGAGGCGTATGCCCGTGGAATCCTTGCAACACTCGGAATTGCGGATACGGCTGGGAAGACAGACACAACAAGCAAACCAAATGGTGCATCTGGAACGAAGACACCTGCACCGACTACTGGAAACACAAGCGGCTATAAGGTGAAGGTAACGGCGAACGGCTTGAATATCCGCAAGGATGCGGGAGTCGCACATACAGTAACCGGGGTAATCCGTGACAAGGGCGTGTACACGATCGTGGCTGAAAAGACAGTATCCGGGCAGAAATGGGGAAAACTGAAAAGTGGTGCTGGATGGATTTGTCTCGCCTACACGAAAAAAGTGTAACACTTGACAATTAAAATCAAAAATAATATTTCACAAAGGATTCTCAAGTTGCGAAATAAGTGGTATAATGTACAGCATATGGCGGTCAGAGGAAATTCTGCGTGCCTGAATTAGGAGGATTACAAAAATGGAAAAAAGAGAGTTGGTATATTATCGACTGGATAAGATTGACGGTAAGATCTTAGATATCCTGCAGGGAAATGCAAGAGCATCTTTGAAGGAAATTGCAGAGCAGGTATTTCTGTCTCCGACAGCCGTTGGCGCACGTATTGACCGTATGTTGCAGGAGGGCGTGCTGGAAGGATTTACAACGAGACTGAACCCAGAAGCCATGGGACATTATATCAAAGCATTTATCAATCTGGAGGTACAGCCGGAGCAGCGTGAAGAGTTCAACGAGTACATTGACGGCGTATTGAATGTCGTAGAATGTAACTGCGTGACAGGCGATTTCTCTATGCTGATCGAGGTTCGTTTCCCAACAACAACCGAGCTGGATCATTTCGTAGGCGAGTTGCAGAAGTTTGGTAAGACAAAGACACAGATTGTATTCTCAACATGCGTGAAGCACAGATGCCGGTACTGGAAGGTGGATGGCAGAGATTTCGAGTCTCATGCCAAGGCATCAGAAAATCCGGAATCTGAGAAAACCGATAAATAGGCAAATAGACAAAGGATTTTTAAGTGAAAAAAAATTTCACGAAAGAATCTAAAGTTTTTTCTTTACAATCCTTTGTTTTAGTATTATAATGTGCCTATCGGTTGAAAAAAACCGAAATATTTAATTCCTAGGGGGAAATTTACTATGTCATATGTTGACGAGGTACTCGAGGTAGTACGAAAGAAAAATGCAGATCAGCCAGAATTTTTACAGGCAGTAACAGAAGTACTTGAGTCTCTTAGACCATGTATCGATGCGAACGAGGAATTATACAAGAAGAATGCAATTCTTGAGAGAATTACAGAGCCAGACAGACAGCTCATGTTCCGTGTTCCATGGGTAGATGACAACGGTCAGGTTCAGGTAAATAGAGGTTTCCGTGTACAGTTCAACAATGCAATCGGACCTTACAAGGGTGGTTTAAGACTTCACCCATCAGTAAACCTTGGTATCATCAAGTTCTTAGGTTTTGAGCAGGTATTCAAGAACTCACTTACAACACTTCCAATCGGTGGTGGTAAGGGTGGTTCTGACTTTGATCCAAAGGGCAAGTCAGACCGTGAGATCATGGCATTCTGCCAGAGCTTTATGACAGAGCTTTGCAAATATATCGGCGCTGATGTTGATGTACCTGCCGGTGACATCGGAACAGGCGCAAGAGAGATCGGCTTCATGTTCGGTCAGTACAAGAGAATCCGTGGAATGTTCGAAGGCGTTCTTACAGGTAAGGGACTTACATATGGTGGTTCACTTGCTCGTACAGAAGCTACAGGATATGGTTTGTTATACCTTACAAATGCACTTCTGAAGGATCACGATATCGATATCGCTGGTAAGACTTGTGCAGTATCCGGTGCCGGTAACGTAGCAATCTACGCAATCCAGAAGGCACATCAGCTTGGCGCTAAGTGTGTAACATGTTCTGATTCTACAGGTTGGATCTACGATCCAGAAGGAATCGACGTTGACCTTCTTAAGGAGGTTAAGGAAGTTAAGAGAGCACGTCTTACAGAGTACGCTGCAGCTCGTCCATCTGCTCAGTATCATGAGAAGAAGAACGCAGATGATCATGGTGTATGGTCTGTCAAGTGTGACCTTGCTCTTCCATGTGCAACTCAGAACGAGTTGAACCTTGACGATGCTAAGATGCTTGTAGCAAACGGCGTTATCTCTGTAACAGAGGGTGCTAACATGCCTACAACATTGGAAGCTACAAAGTACCTTCAGGAGAATGGTGTTCTCTTCGTAGGTGGTAAGGCTGCAAATGCAGGTGGTGTTGCTACTTCTGCACTTGAGATGAGCCAGAACTCTGAGAGACTTTCTTGGACATTCGAGGAAGTTGATGGAAAGCTTAAGGGAATCATGGAGACAATCTACGCTAACATTTCTGATGCTGCTAAGAGATACAATGCAACAGTTGGCGGAAACGATGACTATGTAGCTGGTGCTAACATCGCTGGTTTCGAGAAGGTTGTAAACGCTATGCTTGCACAGGGTGTTTGCTAATTCTAAATTTTTAAGATAATAAAGATATTGAGAAGTCCTGTAGACCTAGTGTTTATGGGACTTTTCTTTATGTATAAGAAATGTGAATTGTTAGAATATTCATGAATATAAGAAAATTTGCACTATTTGAGCTGTAAAATTCTACGTTGAATTTTACAGCTCGGTTTTGTATAATATATAAATAAAGAAACTATATTTAAGAAAGGAAGTTGATTTTATGCCGAATATATTACCTGTGTCAGATTTAAGAAATTATAATGAAGTGTTAAAAAATTGCCAAGTTGGAGAACCTGTGTTTTTGACCAAAAATGGCAGAGGCAGGTTTGTGGTTATGGATATGGAAGATTATGAACGTGAAAAGGCGGAAAAGAAACTGCTTATGAAGTTGCAGGAGGCAGAAGAAAGAGTTAAGGATGAAAGTGCCTGGATGAGCTTGGATGAACTTAAGAAATCTGTAGGGGTATAGCTTATGATGAAATTACGGATTAACCCTATTGTGGCAGAGGACTTAAAGAATATTAAAGAGTATATTGCCGAAGACAATGAAGAAATGGCAGTAAAAACCATTCAGGAGATATATGCCCGATTTGAGAATATACAGCAATTTCCATATATGGGGGCGGATCTTGCCAAGAGAGTCAGCTTCCGGACGGATTATAAGTATGTGATTTGCGGGAATTATGTAGTGTTGTATAAGATTAGAGATGAGTATGTAGAGATTTACCGGGTGATGAATCGGCATCAGGATATTACGAAGATATTTTAAATTAAACTAGAAACAGTCATTCTAAGGGTGCAAGGAATGGTAGAACGTATGGGGATGCTTAGAATTTAGAATAAAGCGGGATCTCAGATAGGAGCAAGATATGAGAAGAAAATATTATTGTGTGATAGTGGCAGCCCTGATGCTTTCCCTCGCAGGGTGCGTGTCAGACAAGCAGGATAATCAAAAGGAACAGGGAAATATCACAACAGAAGGCAGTCAGAAAGATCAGGATAATGTTACGACAGAACATGGACAAGCGCAGGCGAAGGATGAGAAGCTAACACTGGAATATGTATGTGAGGAATTCAACATCGACGAATCGGAATTTGATGGCGTTGATTTCGACGCATTTGTCAGCTATTACGGATTGACCTACGAGAATATCGGCGAGGGAGATCCGAGATTTCTGCTTAATGATTATAAGGAGTTACAAGATAGAACAGAAATTCCCGATTATGCTGCACTGAAGATTACGACGAACAAATTCCTGCCAGAATATCAGGATCAGGTAGAGACGGTCATTGTGGAACATGTAGAAGGAGAAACATGCCAGACAACCGTGATTGATTTGAAGCTTGGTAAAGTATTCACTACAAATGGAAACATCGAAAACCTATCTGCCGACGATATTGTGGGAGCTGCGGACGACGCGACGAGGGACGCAATCATCAATAGCATGAATAATCGAAATATCTGCAACTGGGAAGCGGGAGAAGCAGAGAACGTAGAACAGGACTCGGATATCACGGGAACAGAAGCAAGCTGTACGATAATTATAAAAATGTCAGATGATATCTGCTATGGGATTTCTTATAAGTCGGGGGATGGCAGCGGGGATATGGATGGTTTTGTGAGTGATATGGAAGCACTGGTGTTAAACTAGAATGGAATTGAAATAAGCTTGAAGAAGCGATTATAAGAGGGGCGCAAATTGAAGAAATTCTATAATACAATGAAAAAGAGAAAGATGGTGTTTCTGATTCTTATGGTTGCAACTGCCCTTATGGTAGGTGCATGTGGGAAGAAAATGGTGAGTGCGAAAGTGCAAGAATCAATTCGGACCGCAGGATTGAAGTTCAATATACAGATGCACAGTTGGAAAATGCAAAGAGTAGTATGGTTGATGTTTTGAACATGAATCCCTCTGTCGATCTTATGGGAACGGCGGATCTGTCTGTCGCGTATAGCAAAGATTTTACAAGACTGGTTGTGACGGGGCAGGACAAGGATTTACAAGAGAGGGTATTGCTGTCACAGGATATAGCCGCTTTGTTATTGCTCCAGATCATGAATGGCGTAAGCTGTGATGATGCACAGGTGGTTCTGGAGCTGAACTATACAGACACGGGCAAACAAGAGGTGAAAGAGTCGAATTGCTATAATTACTAATATATGTTTATGTTTGGAAACGCCCGGTTTGTAACCGGGCGTTTTTGCTATAGAGAAGCAAGTGAATTGGGCGAAAAGCTGGGAAATCAGCCACAAAGCCCCAATTGGCTTCGGGCGTGGCGAGGACAGCGGGGCTTTTCGCGGATCATGCACAGCTTTCTGTGTGGGATGATGGATTCTGTGCAGGGACATTTGCGACAGTCGGTACTTAATGAGCGCGTGCGCGAATTTAGTACCGCTACTCGGAGCAACTAAGCGGAAGCGGCCCCGGAACAGAACCATCACCCCACAGAAAGCGTCACATCATCCACAATTCCCCGCTGTCAGGGGAAAATCTCTTGTATAATATGCAGAAACCGCATATAATAATAACCAAGTATGCAAACAAAGACTTAAGAGACGAAAACAATTACGTTGTAATATGAGAGACGAGGTGAATCGATTATGTCATATGTAGAATACGAAAAAGCACAGAAATTAGGACTGAAAGCATTTAAAAATGCGGTTTCCAAGGGCGAGAATGAATACCTTCCGGTTTTGGATGAAATATTAGAGGGCGTGGATATCGTGGGTGAGATGTCACTTGGCATCGTTCAGATTCCACTTGACCGTATCGTTGGAACGAGCAATGTCGGAAGAACATACGCATTTGCGAACAACTTCATGCCACTGCTTGATTATAAGACAGAATTTGGTGCCAAATGGTCGGCACTGTGTGACAGCCAGATCGAAGAGGGAATTCGTGATCCGATCAAGGTTTACGAATATATGAATAAATTCTATGTCGTAGAGGGAAATAAGCGTGTATCCGTGATGAAATATTTTGATGCGGTTACAATCCCGGCACAGGTGACACGGAAGATTCCGAAGAAAACGGATGATCTGCAGGTGAAGATCTATTATGAATTCATGGATTTTTACAAGCTGACAGAGATCAACTATATCTGGTTTTCACAGGAAGGATGTTTCCGCCGTCTGTTGGAGCTGACGAGTCCAGATCCTGATGCGGAATGGACAGATGAGCAGAAGCTTGATTTTGGCTCTGCGAACCATCGGTTCTGTGTGTCATTCAAGGCACTTGGCGGCGATAAGCTGCCGCTGACCAACAGCGACACATTGCTGATCTTTATTGACATCTACGGATACGAAGCTGTAAAGAAGATGACCGAAGCGGAGATGAAGGAGAAGATTAAGCTCCTGTGGGATGAGTTCCTGATTGAGTCCAAAGGCAGGGAAGTGGAACTGCATATGGAGCCGACGAAGCTTGGACGCAAGAAGCTGATGGATTATTTCCGAAGCTCGACACCGAAGAAGGTGATGGTAGCGTTCGTGTTCAACAAGGACCCGCAGGAATCCGAGTGGCTGTATGGACACGAGCTTGGACGATTATATTTGGATGAGCATTACCCGGATACGATCAAGACATTGAAGGTGCATAATATCGCATCCGAGGAAGAAGCGATATCGGCGATGGAGGATCTGATCGCGATGGGCGTGTCAATCATCTTCACGACGACACCGCAGCTCATCAGCGCGAGTGTGAAGGTGGCGGTCAATCATCCGGAAGCCACGATCATGAACTGCTCACTGAATACATCCCATAAGGTTATCAGCACATATTACGCAAGACTTTACGAAGTGAAATTCCTTGCAGGCATGATTGCAGGGGCAATGTCGAAGAATGGAAAGATTGGTTATGTGGCGGACTATCCGATCGTCGGTATGACTGCGAACATCAATGCATTTGCGCTTGGTGCGCGCATGGTGAATCCATATGCGAAGGTCTATCTCGAATGGACGACCGTGAAGGGAAATACACGGGAGAATGTACTTCGCGAATTTGAGGAAAATGGAATCGAATACATCTCCGATCAGGTTATGATCAAGCCGAATTCACATAACCGCCGGTATGGCTTATATCATATCGAAGGGGATGAAACAATCAACCTCGCATTCCCGCTATATCAGTGGGGCGAATTTTATGCGAAACTGATTGAGAGTGTGGTAAATGGTGCAATCAAGCAGGATGATGCTGTGAAGACAAAGGCAATCAATTATTGGTGGGGCCTTTCTGCAGAGGTCGTTGATATCATTTGTTCGAACAAGGTGCCTGAAGGCACGAAACAGTTAGTTGGAATTATCGGCAAACTGATCCGTGAGAACAGCTTCCATCCGTTCTATGGTGTGCTCCGGGCGCAGGATCATACGATCAAGAACGAGGACGAGGAGATCATGACACCGGAGGAGATCATGTTGATGAACTGGCTGGTGGATAACGTAGAGGGCGAGATTCCAGATGTCGAGGATATGAAGGATGAGGCGAAATCCATTGTCGAGCAGAAGGGTGTCAAGGATGAGGCGAAAGCAGATGCCGAACAAAAAGAGGTAAAGGACGAGGACTAAGATAAATGAAGATTTTGTTACTTGCAGACGAAGAGTCCAAGTATTATTGGGATTATTTTGAGAAAAGTAAATTAGAGGGGATCGATCTGATTATTTCCTGTGGCGATCTGGCTCCGCAGTTCCTGTCTTTCATGGCGACATTTGCGAAGGTGCCAATTCTGTATGTGCATGGCAATCATGATGCCTGCTATGACGAGACGCCACCGGATGGCTGCATCTGTATCGATGATGATGTATATGTGCATGAGGGTGTTCGGATCGCGGGACTTGGTGGAAGTATGTGCTATAATTTCGGGATGTATCAGTTCACCGAGGATGAAATGAAGAAACGTGTGCGCAAGTTGCGAAGGAAGATCAAGAAGGCTGGTGGTCTGGATATTCTGATCACGCATTCACCGGCATTTGAACTGAATGACAGCACGGATCTGCCACACACTGGCTTTCAGGCGTTTTATCAGATTTTGGATGAGTATGAGCCACTGTTGTTTGCACATGGACACGTGCATATCAATTATGGAAGAGATTTCAAACGGATTTCAGAATATAAGAATACAAAAGTTGTCAATGCGTTTGAAAAATACATCATAGAAATCTGAAAAAACTTGTAGGAAAGTAGTATTTTTGGTATAATTCTAACATATGTGTAAAAAAATGACACAGATTAACAGAGATTAGGGAGAGGGATACGATGCAGAATAGATATGATAAGTGCCCGAATTGTATGCAAGCCCTTGGACAGGGAGAAGATGTCTGTCCATATTGCGGGTTCGATGTGAGTGGCTATGAAGAAAAGCCAAACTGCTTGCGTCCGTTTACAGTTTTACAGGGGAAATATATGATCGGCCGTGTGATTGGCATGGGCGGTTTTGGGATTACATACATTGGCTGGGATTTGAATCTGCAGACGTATATCGCGATCAAAGAGTATTATCCGGAAAGCTTTGCACAGAGAGATGCGATGACGACAACGATCGTATCAACACTGGATAGTAAGAAAGAAATATATGACAAGGGTTTAAAACGATATGTAGAAGAGGCACGGAATCTCTCGAAGTTCTATCAGTTACAGGGTATCGTATCCGTGAAGGATTTCTTCTATGAAAATGGCACCGGATATATCGTTATGGAATATATCAATGGTGTGGATCTGAAGCATTATCTTAAGGGCATGGGCGGAAAGCTGGATGAAGCGACCGTACTTGCTTTGATGAAACCGGTATTTGAATCTCTGTATGAAGTACATAAAAATGGATTGGTACACCGGGATATCAGCCCGGATAATATCATGGTTGATAACGAAGGCAAGATCAAGCTGATTGATTTTGGTTCGGTACGCGGACAGTCCGCAGAGACTGACAAGACCTATACTGTGATTTTAAAGCATGGTTACGCACCACCAGAGCAGTATTATGCGAAGGGAAAACAGGGACCTTGGACGGATATCTACAGTCTCTGTGCGACGATGTATAAGATGCTCACCGGTGAGGTTCCACCAAACGGCGTGGAACGTATGGAGGAGGACACTTATGTAGATCCTTCGAAGAAAGGCATCTCCGTATCCGAGCGGACAGAGACAGTGCTTCGAAAAGGACTTGCGGTAAAGGCACCGGAACGTTATCAGGATATTGGACAGTTGCTCACAGATCTGTATGGAAGTGGACCGGTTACAGCGGGCAATGCAATGCCGCAGGCAAATCCATATACCGCATCTGGAAACGGAAATAGTTCGATGTCTGCATCGATGCAGTCGATGCATCTGGCACCGGGACAGAACGATACCGCATCTGGAAAAAATAAAAAGAAGATTGGGTTGATCGCAGGGATTGCGGCAGCAGTTGTGGCACTGATTGTAGGGTTGGTTCTGATCCTAGGCGGAGGAAAGAAAAAAGATAACGATGCAACGACGACAGAACAGCCGGCTGAGACAACAGAAGCAGCCAGTGCGACAGATGCGACGACAGAGAACACAACGGAAGCGACGACGGAGACAGATGTAAGTGGTGTAGGCGACTATGTATGGCCGACGGAACTGTCTGATTCATGGAGAGATTATACTGCGAACATCGATGGTACGATCTACCAGTTTCCACTTCCATATTCAGAGTGGAAATCAAAGGGCTGGCAGACAGACAGCGCGACTGTGAAGGTGGCATCGGGTGACTGGGATTATATCACAAGTTATACGGATCGTGCACAGCTGACGGTGATCGTAGCCAATCCGGGTGTCAATGAGGCGGAGATCAATGACTGTTATGTTGTTGGATTCTCATTTAGCTCCAAATCCGGAAAATATAAAGATGACTTTACAATCGAGTTAGCAAATGGAATCAAGCTGTTTGAATCGACAGAGAGTGATATCAAGACTGCATATGGTGCACCGGAATACCGGAGTGAAAATGAGTATTCTGATGGAAGCGGAACTTATGTATCCATTGATTATGCAGGAGATGACGAGAAAGATGGTATGGATTTTGATGTGACACCGGAGAAAAATCTGATCTCCATCCGGTTGATCAATTCCAAAATGCCAGAGGGCGCAACTTCGGTTGCAGATCTGAGTATGGATGCACCGGCAATCAACGATCAGTATGTGGCACCGGGGGGTGCAAGTGCTGACCGATTTGATGGTATTATTACAATTGGAGACAAAAATTATGTACTTCCGGTTCCATTTACGGAACTGGAGAAAGACGGATGGACACTGGATACTTCCGTTTCCGACTATATCGGTGGTAAGAACTACGAGAGCACTTACATGGAGAAAAACGGCGAGAAGCTCAGCATCAAGCTGGAGAACTTCACCGGCAATGCCATTCTGCCAAAGTATGGATATATCTCTGAAATCGGAGTAGAAGCGGATTATTATACAAGTAACATCACGTTCCCAGGCGGTATTTCGATGGGCGATGATGGAAGTAAGATTGAGTCGGTGTATGGCGATCTGGGCGATGATTTCTCTAAGGACGAATATACATATTTCATTTCCTACTATGTATATTACTATGAGGGCGATCATTATATCAGCATAAGTGCTTATGCGGATCCAGATACAGGAAAGATAACAGACTACACTTTTACTATGAGCAAAGAGATCGAATAAGATAGGAGTTGAGGTTATGTCAGATTTGAAATTTGACCAGATACTAGATGAATATGTACGTTTTTGTAATGACTCCGGAAAGATTGACTTAAATCTCTACGAAGAGTACAACGTAAAGCGGGGACTTCGAGACTCCAACGGACGAGGCGTACTGACCGGACTTACAGAAGTGTCCGACGTTATGGGATTTAGCGTTGTGGATGGACACCGTGTGCCAATTCCTGGAGAGCTTTATTTCCAAGGATATGAAGTACAGCAGCTCGTACAGGGCTTCCGCAACAGCCAGTATGGTTTTGAAGAGACGACATATCTGCTTTTGTTTGGTGATCTGCCAAGTCAGGAACAGCTTGACTGTTTCAAGGAGGTGCTTGGTGAGCTTCGCCAGCTGCCAGAGAGCTTCAACCGTGACGTTATCATGAAGGCACCGAGCCGTGACATGATGAATGTCCTGCAGAAGTGTGTTCTGACCTTATATACTTACGATCCAGATCCGAACAATCTGGATATCAAAAATGTACTGATGCAGTGTCTGCAGCTGATCGCACAGTTTCCGGTTATGGCGGCGTACGGTTATCAGGCATACAGACACTATTATCTTGATAAGAGCTTAGTTATCCACAGACCGAAGAAAGAACTTTCAACCGCAGAGAACATCCTGCGTCTGCTTCGTACCGATGGTAAATACACCGCACTGGAAGCAAAGGTTCTGGATGTCTGTCTGGTTATCCATGCGGAGCATGGTGGTGGTAACAACTCAACCTTTACGACACATGTATTGACATCGACAGGAACGGATACGTATTCGACCGTCGCTGCTTCCCTTGGCTCTCTGAAGGGACCGAAGCATGGTGGCGCAAACATCAAGGTACAGCAGATGTTCGATGATATGAAGATGCATGTCAAGGATTGGGAGAACGAGGATGAGATTTCCGAGTATCTGCAGGGACTCCTTGACAAGAAGGGCTTCGACCATTCTGGACTGATCTATGGTATGGGACACGCGGTTTATAGTGAGTCCGATCCAAGAGCGGTAATCCTGAAGAAGTATGCGAAGAAGCTTTCCGAGGAGAAAGGCTTGCAGGATGAGTTTGCACTGTATGACAGAGTTGAGCGTATCGCAGCGAAGCTGATCAGTGAGCATCGCCGTACATTCAAGACGGTTTGCGCGAATGTCGATTTCTACAGCGGATTTGTGTATACAATGTTGAAGCTGCCAATCGAGATCTTTACACCGATTTTTGCAATCTCCCGTATCTCCGGCTGGTCTGCACACCGGATCGAGGAGTTGGTAAATAAGGGCAAGATTATCCGTCCAGCGTACAAATTCGTTGGTCATCACAAAGAATATATTCCAATCGAGAAGCGTGATTGGTAAGAAAATTACGACAGTTTGCATGTACAAAATGTGCAAACTGTCTTTTTTTATCTGTATTTCATGACAAAAACGGGACTTTCATTCTTGCGTTGGAAAGTTGGGTGTGTTAGTATTGCTTGTATAAAATTAGGACGCAATGTATAAGAAAATAGACGAAAGGGACTAAAAGTATATGTGGGTAGCCGATCAGTGGAAAGAATATGAGATTATAGATTGTTCAAAGGGAGAAAAACTGGAACGATGGGGCGATTATATTTTGCTTCGCCCGGACCCGCAGGTGTTGTGGGATCTTCCAAGAAAGAACCCGGCATGGAAAAAGCTGAATGGACATTATCACCGCAGTAACAAGGGCGGTGGAGAATGGGAATTCTTCGATCTGCCGAAGCAGTGGAGCATCAATTACAAAGATCTGACCTTTCATTTGAAACCATTTACCTTCAAACATACTGGACTTTTCCCAGAGCAGGCGGTGAACTGGGACTGGTTTAGTGAGAAGATACGAAATGCAAACCGTGAGATCAAGGTGCTGAATCTGTTTGCCTATACCGGCGGTGCGACACTGGCAGCAGCGAAGGCGGGCGCTAAGGTCACACATGTCGATGCATCAAAGGGTATGGTGACATGGGGCAAGGAAAATGCGGTGGCATCCGGACTTGAAGATGCACCAATCCGCTGGCTGGTTGATGATTGTGTGAAGTTCGTGGAGCGGGAGATCCGCCGTGGCAATCATTATGACGGCATCATCATGGACCCGCCATCTTATGGCAGAGGACCAAAGGGTGAGATCTGGAAGCTGGAGGAGAAAATCCATCCATTTATCGCACTGGCAAGTCAGCTTTTGTCGGATAATCCGTTATTCTTTTTAGTGAATTCATATACAACCGGACTGGCTCCGGCGGTGCTTACTTATATGATTTCTACCGAGGTAGGAAAGAAATTCGGCGGACATGTGGAGTCGCAGGAGATTGGACTTCCGGTGAAAGAGACAGGACTGATCCTTCCTTGTGGCGCGTCAGGACGCTGGAGTGCAGAGTAGTTAGAATGTGATGTAAACAACCATTGTAACGATTCGTTGACATGTACTGTCAACATAGAGAGAAAGAAGGAAAAGACAGATTGCAGGAGACAGAGAAGACAATGGAAGAGAAAACAGAACAGGAAACGGTTCAGGAAACGACGTGTAGCGGACATGAACATGAACATGACAAACCGCGATATGGACGACAGAACAAATCTAAATCCATTTATATCACGAAGATTGCGATTGTTGTATTTACCCTGATCCTGCAGATCCTTTTCTGGGTATTTCTATATGGAATTGCCAAGAACTACATGTTTTACTGGAAAACGCTGGCGATTTTGATTTCGGCGACGGTTGTGCTATATATCGTCAATAAGCCAGAAAACCCCGCGTATAAGCTGACGTGGATTCTGCTTATGATGGTAACGCCGATCTTAGGCGGTGTGCTGTATATCGCGATTGCTGGTAACCGAACCCGTATGAAGTTTATCCGGGATGCGCAGAAGAATCATCTCGATACATTTCAGTATATGCCGAGTGATAAGAGCCGGCAGCGGGAGATCCGGAAGCTGAGTCAGAGTGCGAGTGTGCAGTCGACGTATATTTCCAAGACTGCAGGTTATCCGGTGTATAAGAATACCGTTGTGCGTTATTTCCCGCTTGGCGAGGATAATTTTGCGAAGCTTGTGGAAGAATTAAACAATGCAAATCATTTTATATTTATGGAGTATTTTATCATCAAGCAGGGCGAGATGTGGGATACGATCTTGGAAATCATGGAGCGGAAAGCAAAAGAGGGCGTGGATGTGCGTCTGATCTATGATGATTTTGGATGCTCTATGTGGATTCCTTCCCGATTCATCAAGGATATGAAGGAGAAGGGAATCAAGGTTGCAGCGTTTAACCCGATTGGTCCAGTCTTTAACTTGAGACAGAACAACCGTGACCACCGGAAGATTACGGTCATTGATGGTTATGTCGGATTTACCGGCGGTATCAATCTGGCGGATGAATATATCAACAAGAAATCACGGTTTGGACATTGGAAGGATACCGGTATCATGCTGAAGGGCGAGGCTGTCTGGAACCTGACGCTGATGTTCTTGCAGACATGGTTGATGCTGACCGGCGAGAAAGATGATTATTCGTCGTATTCACCAGAGAAATATCAGGATATGGCATTCTTCTCGGATGGATACATTCAGCCGTATGGCGACACGCCGGTGGATAATGAGATTGTCGGAGAGAATATCTATCTGAACATGATCAACAAGGCAAAGCATTATGTCTATATCACAACACCGTATCTGATTATTGATAATGAGATGGTGACAGCGTTGACACTTGCGGCAAAAAGCGGAATTGATGTGCGCATCATTACGCCGGGTATCCCGGATAAGAAGCTGGTGTATCTGGTAACCCAGTCATATTACAACCAGTTGATCGAAGCAGGAGTGCGGATCTTCCAGTATACGCCGGGCTTTATCCATGCGAAGACTGTCGTTGTGGACGATAAGGTGGCAACGGTCGGTACGATCAACTTCGATTACCGGAGTCTGTATCTGCATTTTGAGTGTGGTGTATGGATGTTTAATTGCAGCTCAATCTATGAGATCAAGGAAGATTATATGGACACACTGGCGAAGTGTGATGAAGTGACAAAGGAGAAGATCCGGGAGACGAGCCGCCTGAAATTGTTCGGACAGAGCCTGCTCCGGTTAGTAGCCCCGTTGATGTAGCTGTGAAGAAAGAAGGAACGTTATGCAGCAAAGAGGAAAAAAAGGAAATACCGACGATCTGCTTGCAGCAAGTTTCAAGGAGCTTCTGTGCAAGGCACCGATGGAGAAGATCACCATCAAGGATATCACAGACAAGGCAGGTGTGATCCGACCGACATTTTACAATCATTTTGCAGACAAATATGCACTGCTTGAATACATTGTACGGCATGATCTGCTCGAACCAATCAAGCCGCTCCTGTTAAACGATATGATACAGGAAGGTTTGACATTGCTTTTTTCAAGCATGCAGAATGAGCGCGCTTTTTATGAGCGGGCGGTGTGTATCGATGGACAGAACTCTTTTGAGAGTATTGCGCGTAGCGAAGTGTCGAAGCTCCTGTTAGAGATTATCGATCAGAAGAAACAGGGCAAAAACCACAAATACGCATGGCTTGATCGTCAGATTATTGCAGAATACTACGCGAACTCGATGTGCTATGTAGCGATTGCGTGGATTAAACGTGATTATATGATCTCGCCGAAGGATCTGTCAGAGGTTTACAAGTATCTGACAAAGTCTTCGATGATGGATGTCTTGAATGAGTTAGTATAGTCTATACATAAAATTTATGGATGTATAGCAAAATAAACACATTTAGACTTATGTATAGAAAACACAAACAAACAACTTGGATTGAATATTCAATATATTCAATCCTTTTTTTATTATAGGGGTGCAATGAAGATGAGAGAATAAAAAGAAGAAAGAAAGGTGGATGACTCGTGATTCATTTTGGTAAATGGGTAGTGAAACACAAAGTACTGATTCTGGTGATAGCAGTCCTGCTTTTGATCCCGTCAGCATTTGGATATTTTCACACTCGTGTAAACTACGACATTTTAAATTATCTTCCGGACGACATCGAGACGATGAAAGGTCAGGAGATCATGGTGGACGAATTTGGTACCGGTGCATTTTCCATGTGCGTGGTAGAAGGTATGTCAGACAAAGACATATCTGCTATGCGTAAGGAAATGTGCAAGGTCGAGGGCGTCAAGGATGTTTTATGGTATGACTCCTTCATGGACTTGTCCGTTCCGATCGATTTACTTCCGGACAGCATCAAGGATGTATTTGTAAATAAGGATGCAGATTCGACAATCATGTTTGTCTTATATCCGAATTCCATTTCTGCAGATGAGACAATGGAAGCGATCGAAAGCCTGCGTAAGGTTATGAACAAGCAGTGCTTCCTCTCAGGTATGTCTGCAGTCGTTACAGATACGAAGAACCTCTCCAACAAAGAAACACCGATCTATGTATTGATCGCGGTTATTCTTTCGACGATCGTTCTGGCGCTTGCGATGGATTCCGCTATCATCCCGGTTTTCTTCCTGTTGAGTATAGGTATGGCGATTGTTTATAACTTAGGTACGAACGTGATCAAGGGAGAAATCTCCTACGTGACACAGGCACTGGCGGCGGTTTTGCAGTTAGGCGTTACGATGGATTACTCGATCTTCCTGTGGCACAGCTACGAAGAGAAGCAGCAGGTATATCCGGGTGATAAGAACCGTGCGATGGCACATGCAATTTCCAACACGATTTCATCTGTTGTTGGTAGTTCCATCACAACCGTAGCCGGATTTATCGCACTTTGCTTCATGAGCTTCACACTTGGTATGGATCTTGGTGTGGTTATGGCAAAGGGTGTTGTATTTGGAGTTATCTGTTGTGTAACCGTATTGCCATCTATGATTTTGATCTTCGACAAGGCAATCGAGAAGACAAAGCATAAGGTTATTTTGCCGGATCTCTCCAGAATATCGAAATGGGTAGTAAATCATTTCTACATATTTATTATCCTGTTCTTTATCCTGATTGGCCCAGCCATTTATGGATATACACATAATACCGTATATTATGATCTGGCAGGTACACTGCCGAAGAGCTTGGAAAGTATCACAGCGAACGATAAGCTGGAAGAACAGTATCACATGGGTGCAACTCACATGGTACTTTTAAATAAGGATACTTCAAGCAAAGATGTTGTGAAGATGACAAAAGAGATGGAACAGGTCGACGGCGTCAATGCGGTACTGAGTCTGGACAGCGTGATCGGAACGACGATTCCAAAGTCTATGCTTCCAAGTGATATCGTAGATGTATTTGAGAGTGGCGACTATAAGATGATGTTGATCATGTCCGAATATGCAGTTGCTTCGGATGAGGTCAATGCACAGTGTGATACATTAAAGAAGATTGTAAAGGAATATGATGAGACTGGTATGCTGATCGGTGAAGCACCTTGTACAAAGGATCTGATTGATATTACCGATGAGGATTTCAAGATGGTAAGTGCTGTATCCATCGGCGTTATCTTCGTGATTATTGCATTTGTATTCAAGTCCATTACACTTCCGGTTATTCTGGTTGCGGTTATCGAGTTCGCAATCTTCATCAACATGGGTATTCCTACCTACACGAAGACGGCGATTCCGTTTATCGCTTCTATCGTAATCGGTACGATCCAGCTTGGTGCGACGGTCGATTATGCAATCCTGATGACGAACAAATATAAGCGTGCAAGACATAACGGACTTGCAAAGAAGGAAGCGGTCATTGAAGGAATGAAGGGTTCTGTACAGTCTATCGTAGTCAGTGCATTGAGCTTCTTCGCTGCGACCTTCGGTGTTGGTATGTATTCAAACATTGATATGATCAGCTCCCTGTGTACCTTGATGGCACGTGGCGCGTTAATCAGTATGGTAGTTGTTATTCTGTTGCTGCCAACGATGTTTATGATCTTCGATAAGGTCATCATTCATACAAGCGCAGGCTTCCGAAACAAAGAAAAACAGATCGAACAGTAATCAGGTTGGAAAGCATTTCGAAAGGAGAATACGTTATGAAGCGTTTAAATAAGAAAGAATGGAAGAAAACGACAAAGTATATCGCAGGTTCTGCCGGAGCTGTTTCACTGGCAGTGGCTTCCTGCGTAGCCGGAATCACAGGCAGTACAGATGTGACAAAGTATGACAAGGAATACCTTGCCGGAGATGATAAGGCAAGCGATACCGACGCAACGACAGTCATGAATACGGATGAGCTGGCAGATACGCTCGCTGAAAATGTAAATATGACAGAGAAGGATGTCGACAAGGACGAGACCGTTTATGTATTTGCTAAGGCAAATGGCGATGTCGATAACATCTTAGTCAATGAGACATTGAAGAACCGTGACAAGAGCGACAAGATTGAAGATACAACCGATCTGAAGGATATCGTAAATGTCAAGGGCGACGAGACATTTACACAGAACGGCAACAAGATCACATGGGATGCTGCCGGAAATGAGATCAGCTATCAGGGAACAACGGATAAGGAGCTTCCGGTCTCTGTGAAGGCAACTTATTATCTGGATGGAAATGAAATTTCTCCAGAAGACCTGGCAGGTAAGAGTGGTAAGGTAAAGATTCGTCTGGATTATACAAGCAACGAAACAGTAACGAAGGAAGTAAATGGCAAGGACGAGGATATCTCCGTACCATTCGTTGCAGTATCCGGCATGGTGCTTGGCGACAACTTCAAGAATATTCAGGTTACAAATGGTAAATACCTCGCACAGGGTGAGAGCAATATCGTTGTCGGTTATGCAATTCCTGGACTGGATGATGGCGTAAAGGATGCAGCCGCAGATCTGGATACAGAGATTCCGGAATATGTAGAGGTGAGTGCAGATGTGACAGACTTCTCACTGGATATGACAGTGACACTGCTTGTCAATGGCTCTGAGATGAATTTCTCCGGCGGCGTGGATCTGACAGACCTCGATAAGCTGACAGACAGCCTGAGCAGTGCTGGTGATCAGTTAGCAGATGGTTCTGGTGAGCTTTCCGATGGAGCAACACAGGTATCCGATGGCGCAGGTACATTGGCAGATAAGATGGGTGATCTGACATCCGGTGCCGGAAGCCTGAAGGCAGGTATGGAAAGCCTGTCAAGTTCCTCTGGAGATCTTTCAAATGGCGTCAGCGTAATCAACCAGAGTGCACAGGCAATCGCAGCAGGTGTCAATACACTGGATACAGCCGTTAACACAAAGATGACAGAAGAAGAGCAGGCTGCTGTCGCAAAGCAGGCAGCTTCACAGGTTTCTGCAAGCGTGGAAGCACAGTTCGCAGCAGGAACGGACACATACAATTATATTTATAATTCAGCAGTAAACAATTACACAACAAGTATGAGTAATGCAACGGATCAGATTGCGCAGGCATACATTAATTCTGACGCATATACAGCATTTTATAATGCAGCACTTTCATCCAAGGCGATGGAATATGCTACGGAGAATGCTCCAAAATTGATGCAGGCATATAATCTGGATTATCAGACGGCGTTTAATCAGGCATATAATGGTGCGCTTCAGAATGCAGAACTGCAAGCAGGAGTTGCTGCAAGTGTACAGGGCGCATTCAAGCAGATGGCGCAGCAAACAACCACATCTCTTGCAGAAGGCGGCAAGGCAGCCATCGGTCAGTCCGTTGTAGATGCATGTAAGTCAGCAGCCACACAGGCAGCTTCTCAGGCAGCCGGTCAGGCAGCCGTACAGGGCGCTGAGACAGCAAAGGCAACGATTGCTTCCCAGATCGAAGCAACACAGGCAAATGGTTACAGCTTAGTAAGCGGCGCAAATGCACTGGCACAGGGAACATCAACTCTGGCAGGCTCGATACCAGCATTGAAGAATGGTATCAGCCAGTTGGTAAGTGGCGCAAATGCATTGGCAAGTGGTGCCGGACAGTTGAAGGATGGTGCTGTGACACTGGCAGATGGCGCATCACAGGTAGCAGATGGCGCAGGTACCTTGAATGAGAGCCTTGTAACTTTGAACAATGAGGCAATCAAGAAGATGATCAGCGCATACAACGGCGATGTGAAGGATTCTGTTGAGAGACTGCAGGCAGCAATGGAAGCAGCAACCGAGTATGACAGCTTCGGTGGAAAGTCAGACAACACAGCCGGTGTGACAAAATTCATTATCAAGACAGCAGCTATAGCTGCTGAGTAATATACATTGGTTTCAACAACCAATTCTTCTCCCCCGCAAAACGCGTCGGCACAAGCCGGCGCGTTTTCTTGTATTTAAAGAAAAATACAGTTGAAACATGTAGAGTGGTCGGATATAATAAAGCCATATATGGGAAAAAGAGGCTTGCTATGGAGAAAATAAAAGAACAGATCGAGCGGCTGCTTCCGCAGATGACGCGGATCATCGTGAGTAACCGGCTGGATAAGACATATCAATATCGAAAAGTGGAAGTCACATGGACGACTGTGCGTGGGAAAGAACTTTGCCAGATTGCGGCGTACACGGAAAAGCAGGTCTTTCAGGAAAATGTTGATGTAGAGGAACTTGCAGACAAGCTGCTTGTGCATTTCCCGGAGCATCTGTGCCAGATGAATATATTCACAGAAGAAAAAGAATATAGTTTTAAGATGACGAAGAAAGGCAAACTGCTGACGAACGCAACCAGACTTCCGGCAAAACAGTCGGGAACATCAAAACTGGCGAAGACAAGCGGCAGCGATGTAGCGGATCTGGCAGATAAGATGAACAGCCGCCGGGGCGAACACAACCGGAAGAAGAATTATATTTTACAGGAGGGCATGACAGTTCCGCCACTTGTGGATATGGGGATATTCACGAAAGAGGGAAAGGTTGTCCGTTCCATGTATGACAAGTACAAACAGATCAATCGCTTCGTGGAGCTTGTTGATGATGTGCTGAAAAATGAAACAAAGGATGAAATCTATATTCTTGATTTCGGATGCGGCAAATCCTATCTCACCTTTGTCCTCTATTATTATATAGTAGAAATCCGAAAGAAAAAGGCGGAAATCATCGGACTGGATCTGAAAGCGGATGTGATAAAACACTGCAATGAGACGGCGGAGAAGTACGGCTATGACCATCTGCATTTTGAACTTGGAGATATCAACGGCTATAAGACGAAAATGCCGGTTGACATGGTTGTGACATTGCATGCGTGCGATACGGCGACTGATTATGCGTTGTTCAACGCTGTACAGTGGAATGCAAAATATATTCTATCTGTGCCGTGCTGCCAGCATGAAGTAAACGGACAGATCGAAAGCGAATTGCTGGCACCGATGATGGAATATGGCATCATCAAAGAACGTATGGCGGCACTTGCGACGGATGCGATACGTGCCAATATGCTAACGTACCGTGGGTACAAGACACAGATTCTGGAGTTTGTGGATTTTGCACATTCACCGAAGAATCTGTTGATACGTGCTGTAAAATCTGCAATCCCGAAAGAAAAACGGGAGCGCAGTTTACAGGAAGTTGAACGCATGTGCGAGGAGATGCACATCGTTCCTTCTATATATAATCTACTAAAGTAAAAGAGAGGGAAGAGGAGGAAAAATTATGAAACCAAAGAAAGAGAACAAAAAAGGCGGTGCAATCGTCAGCCTGATCGTCGGAATTATTTTCGTGCTGCTGGCAATCATGTGCTTCATCGGGGACATGGATTATCTGCTTGGAGGCAAAGCAAAAGATTTGAATGAGATTGCAGCCAATGTCCGCCCGCAGAAGGACGATCACGTAAGAACAGACAGTTACCTTGTACTTGGTAACTTCGCAGAGACAAAGCATTACATCAATGGCATTATCCCGGCAGGCAAGGAACAGCATTACGCGATCGTACTTGGTGATGATAACATGGATGATATTACGGATGCGAAGATTATCGTACTTACCGTGAAGAACAAGAAAACGATTAAGAAGTTAGACGAGCTTGCAAATGATGATAATGCAAACTTCAGCGATGCAATTGCAATCGAAGGACAGATTCGTACACTGGATCCGGAAATCGAAGGCTATTACAGAGATGCACTGGCGTCATCCGGCATTGCAGATTACTGCGATTATTATACGGTTGCAGTCGATGCTACGCAGACAAGATTTTTTGGCTGGATGATCGTGCTTGGCGCTCTGGCAATCGGCGTGCTCTGTATAATTGCATTCGCAAAGATTAACAAACAGATTAAGAATGAGAAGAATCTTGCTTATACAAATGCAACACCGGCGATGGGACAGCCGGGCAATCCGTATGTGAATCCGGTAACCGGACAGCCATATGATGCAGGTGTGGTAAATCCAGTCACTGGACAGGCATATAACCAGACACCGGATGCAGGATATGGACAGGCACCAAATCAGACTTACAACCAGACACCGGATGGTGCACCAAGTGTTCCATATACACCGGGACAGAATACAGACAACAATCCGTATTCATAACAGACATTATTATAGAAGAAACACACAAAAATATCAAAAAGATACGGAATCTGGCAGACAATACCAGCGTATCGAAAAAAATACAAAAAAATAAAAAAAACTCTTGCATTTACAGGTGGTATTGAGTATAATAACCCTTGCTGTGACATTGATAGCGTAGAAGCGAAGGTTGCTATGCATGACATAGGTTTTTCGTGGAGCGAATGTCAATTAACGATAACTGGCGACAAGTCACTGTACTCAATAACCATCTGGCAATGCCAGAGATGACGTGTGAAGATATCTGAAACACCTTGGTGTGAGATAAGATAAGAAACACACGGGAAAGTTGTACAGTCACCACTTGTCGTACTACAAAAAGTGCGAAAAGGAGGCGGCTTTTTTTATGGCAAGTCAAGTAATGAGAATCACATTGAAGGCGTACGATCACAAGTTAATCGATCAGGCTGCAAAGCAGATCATCGAGACGATCAAGAGTACAGGAGCAAAGGTTTCAGGTCCTGTTCCAATGCCTACAAAGGTTGAGAAGATCACAATCCTCAGAGCTGTTCATAAGTATAAGGATTCCAGAGAACAGTTCGAGCAGAGAACTCACAAGAGACTCATTGATGTACTTACACCATCACAGAAGACAATCGATGCTCTTCAGAAGCTTGATGTTTCAGCTGGTGTATATGTTAATGTAAAGATGAAGTAATTCATCAATCAAAATGTTTATTGCAGTACCTAATTACGCGAAAGCGAATTTAGAATGATTGCTCCGGCAATCCGCTGTGAATTAAAATTAGGAGGAAAAATTTCATGAAGAAGGCTATTTTAGCAACAAAAGTCGGAATGACTCAAATCTTCAACGAAGACGGTGTTTTAACACCAGTAACAGTTTTACAGGCTGGACCATGTGTTGTAACTCAGGTAAAAACAGTTGATAACGACGGTTACGATGCAGTACAGGTTGGTTTCGGCGAAAAGAAAGAAAGAGTAACAACAAAGGATGTTTCTGGAAAGAAAGTAATCAGAAACCCACATGGCGCTGGTAAGGCAGAGGTTGGCCACTTCAAGAAGGCTGGCACAACACCTAAGAAGTTCGTTCGTGAGTTCAGACTTGAGAACGTAGCTGATTACAACGCAGGTGATGAGATCAAGGCTGATATCTTTGCAGAGGGTGACAAGATTGATGTTACTGCAAAGTCAAAGGGTAAGGGATACGCAGGCGGTATCAAGAGATTCGGTATGAAGTCTGGTCCTTCCGCTCATGGTTCTAAGTATCATCGTCATGCAGGTTCCAATGGTTCTGCAACTACACCAGGTAGAGTATTCAAGGGTAAGAAGATGCCTGGACATATGGGTAATGTAAGAGTTACAGTACAGAACCTTGAGATTGTTAAGATAGATGTAGAGAACAACGTAATTTTGGTAAAGGGTGCCGTACCTGGACCAAAGAAATCATTAGTAATGATTAAGGAAACAGTAAAGACTGGCAAATAAGCCGGGCTTTCAGGAAGGAGGATCATTAGATGGCAACAGTAGCAGTTTATAACATCGAAGGTAAAGAAGTAGATAAGCTTGAGCTTAACGACAACGTATTCGGTGTTGAGATAAATGAGCATTTAGTACATCTGGCAGTTGTAAGCCAGTTAGCAAACGGTCGTCAGGGTACACAGAGCGCAAAGACACGTTCTGAAGTATCTGGTGGCGGAAGAAAGCCTTGGAGACAGAAGGGAACAGGTCATGCAAGACAGGGTTCTACAAGATCTCCACAGTGGACAGGCGGTGGTGTTGTATTTGCACCAAAGCCAAGAGATTACTCTATGAAGATGAACAAGAGAGAGAAGCAGATCGCTATCAAGTCTGCACTCACATCAAAGGTTCAGGATTCTAAGCTTATCGTAGTTGATGAGTTCAAGCTTGATGAGATCAAGACATCTAAGTTTGCTCAGATCCTTGACAACTTAAAAGCACCTAAGGCTTTGGTTGTAACAAAGGATAAGGATGAGAAGGTTGTTCTTTCAGCTAGAAACATCCCAACAGTTAAGACAACTATGACAAACTCAATCAACGTATATGACATTCTTAAGTATGATTCACTCGTAATCACAAAGGATGCAGTAGCAGCAATCGAGGAGGTGTATGCATAATGGCAGATATCAAATATTATGACGTTATCCTTAAGCCGGTTCTTACAGAGAAGAGTATGAACGCTATGGCTGAGAAGAAGTACACTTTCCTTGTTCATCCAGAAGCTACCAAGGCTCAGGTTAAGGAAGCTGTAGAGAAGATGTTCGAGGGAGCAAAGGTTGCTAAGGTCAACACATTGAATCAGGATGGTAAGACTAAGAGACGTGGTATGACTTACGGCAAGACAGCAAAGACTAAGAAGGCAATCGTTCAGCTTACAGCTGAGAGCGCAGATATTGAATTGTTCGAAGGTCTTTAAGATTAAAAGCTATGTGCAATAAAAGCACGATAATAAATTGAGATTCGAAAGGAGAACTAAAATGGGAATTAAGACATATAACCCATATACACCTTCCAGAAGGAATATGACAGGTCTTGATTTCGTGGAGATCACAAAGAGCACTCCAGAGAAATCACTTCTTGCAAAGAAGGATAAGACTGCAGGACGTAACAATCAGGGTAAGATTACAGTAAGACATCACGGCGGCGGAAACAGACAGAAGTACAGAATGATCGACTTCAAGAGAAGAAAAGATGATATCCCTGCTAAGGTAGCTGCAATCGAGTACGATCCAAATAGAACAGCAAACATCGCACTGCTTCACTATGCAGACGGTGAGAAGGCATATATCATTGCTCCAGTTGGACTTAAGGTTGGCGACGAGCTTATGAATGGTGCAAATGCAGAAATCAAGATTGGTAACTGCTTACCACTTGAGAACATCCCAGTTGGTACTGAGATTCACAACATTGAGCTTTATCCTGGAAAGGGCGCACAGTTTGTACGTTCCGCAGGTAACTCCGCTCAGCTCATGGCAAAGGAAGGCAAGTATGCAACACTCAGACTTCCATCCGGCGAAATGAGAATGGTTCCTATCGTTTGCCGTGCAACAATCGGTCAGGTTGGTAATATCGAGCACGGACTTGTTAACATCGGTAAAGCAGGACGTAAGCGTCACATGGGTGTCCGCCCAACAGTACGTGGTTCTGTTATGAACCCGAACGATCACCCACATGGTGGTGGTGAAGGTAGAGCACCGATCGGTCGTTCTGGCCCATCTACTCCTTGGGGTAAGCCGGCACTGGGACTTAAGACCAGAAAGAAGAACAAGCAGTCTAACAAGTACATTGTAAGAACAAGAGACGGTAAGAACGTTAAGTAAGGAGGTAAGTTATGGCTCGTTCATTAAAGAAAGGACCATTTGCAGATGGTTATTTGTTAAAGAAGATAGATGCTATGAACGCTGACAACAAGAAGGACGTCATTAAGACATGGTCACGTCGTTCAACAATCTTCCCATCATTCGTTGGTCATACAATCGCTGTATATGATGGAAGAAAGCATGTGCCTGTATATGTAACTGAGGATATGGTTGGCCATAAGCTCGGTGAGTTCGTTGCAACAAGAACATACAGAGGACATGGCAAGGATGAGAAGAAGGGTAAGAAGAGATAAGTCGAAAGGAGGACACATTCATGGCAAAAGGACATAGATCCCAGATTAAGAGACTCAGAAATGAGAATAAGGATACAAGACCTAAGGCTACTGTTTCATACGCTAGAGTATCAGTAACAAAGGCATGTTTCGTATTAGATGCGATCAGAGGCAAGGATGTAACTTCAGCACTTGGTATTCTTGCTTACAACAATCGTTATGCATCAAAGGTAATTGAGAAGTTATTGAAGTCCGCTATTGCGAATGCAGAGAACAACAACGGTATGAAGGTAGAAGACCTTTACATCGCTGAGTGTTATGCAAACAAAGGACCAACAATGAAGAGAATTCAGCCGAGAGCACAGGGTAGAGCTTACAGAATCGAGAAGAGAACAAGCCACATCACTGTTGTGCTGGATGCAAGATAGGAGGTAAGCAATGGGACAGAAAGTTAATCCACATGGTTTAAGAGTCGGAATCATCAAGGATTGGGATTCAAAGTGGTATGCTGATACCAAGGACGGAGAATTCTCAGATAACCTTGTTGAGGACTATAAGATTCGTGAGTTTTTAAAGAAAGAGCTTTATTCAGCAAACATCTCTAAGATCGAGATCGAGAGAACAGCTGATAAGGTAAGAGTAAACTTATATACAGCTAAGCCTGGTGTAGTAATCGGAAAGGGCGGCGCTGGAATCAACGAGATCAAGGCTAAGCTTCAGAAGCTTACTTCTAAGAAGCTTTTCATCGACATCAAGGAGATTAAGAAGCCGGATCTTGATGCACAGTTAGTAGCAGAGAACATTGCACAGCAGCTTGAGAACCGTATCTCATTCAGACGTGCTATGAAGTCTTGCATGAGCAGAACAATGAAGATGGGCGCACTTGGTATCAAGGCTTGCTGTTCAGGACGTCTTGGCGGTGCAGATATGGCTAGAACAGAGTTCTATACAGAGGGTAAGATTCCTCTTCAGACTCTTCGTGCTAACATCGATTATGGTTTTGCTGAGGCAAACACAACTTATGGTAAAGTTGGTGTTAAGGTATGGGTTTACCACGGTGAAGTACTTCCTACTAAAGGAAACAAGGAAGGGAGCGATAAATAATGTTAATGCCTAAGAGAGTAAAGCGTCGTAAGCAGTTCAGAGGCACTATGGCTGGTAAGGCGCTTCGTGGAAATAAGATTACAAACGGTGAATATGGTATCGTAGCTCTTGAGCCTGCTTGGATCAAATCCAACCAGATCGAGGCTGCCCGTATCGCTATGACAAGATATGTAAAGCGTAATGGTAAAGTCTGGATCAAGATTTTCCCAGATAAGCCGGTAACAGCAAAGCCTGCTGAAACTCGTATGGGTTCTGGTAAGGGCGCTCTGGAGTACTGGGTAGCAGTTGTTAAGCCAGGCAGAGTTATGTTTGAGATCGCTGGTGTGCCAGAAGAGACAGCAAAGGAAGCCCTTCGTCTCGCTACACACAAGCTGCCTGTAAAGTGTAAGATCGTATCAAAAGCAGATTTAGACAAGGAGGTTAATGGCGGTGAAGCTTAAGGATTATAAGAACGAATTAAACGCAAAGTCTCTGGAAGAGTTGCAGAGCGAGTTAGTAGCTGCTAAGAAGGAATTATTCAACTTGAGATTCCAGAACGCCACTAACCAGCTTGAGAATACAAGCAGAATTAAGGTTGTTCGTAAGAACATTGCCAGAATTCAGACAGTGATCGCTCAGAAGGCGAACGCATAATTATCGTAAAAGGAGGAACATATTGTGGACAGAAATCTGAGAAAAACACGTGTAGGTTTAGTTACAAGTGATAAGATGGACAAGACAATCGTTGTGTCAATCGTTGATAATGTAAAGCATCCTCTTTACGGTAAGATTGTAAAGAGAACTTACAAGCTCAAGGCACATGATGAGAATAATGAGTGTAAAGTTGGCGATAGAGTAAGAGTAATGGAGACAAGACCTTTGTCAAAGGATAAGAGATGGAGACTTGTCGAGATTATCGAGAAGGCTAAGTAAGGAGGCGCAGACAAAATGGTACAGCAGGAAACAAGACTTAGAGTTGCTGATAACACAGGTGCTAAGGAAATCCTCTGCATTCGTGTATTAGGCGGTTCTACAAGAAGATATGCAAATATCGGTGATGTCATCGTTGCCTCAGTTAAAGACGCAACACCAGGCGGAGTTGTAAAAAAAGGTGATGTTGTGAAAGCCGTAGTTGTACGTTCTAAGAAGGGTGCTCGTCGTAAGGACGGTTCCTACATCAAGTTTGATGAGAACGCAGCAGTTATTATTAAGGATGACGGTAATCCAAGAGGAACACGTATTTTTGGACCTGTCGCTAGAGAATTGAGAGACAAGAAGTTCATGAAGATCGTGTCTCTTGCACCAGAAGTATTATAGGAGGTAGCGACGATGGCAACTATGAAGATTAAAAAAGACGATATGGTTCAGGTCATTGCCGGTAAGGATAAGGGCAAAGAAGGTAAGGTATTATCTGTTGATGCTAAGAACAACAAGGTTCTTGTTGAGGGCGTAAACATCGTTCACAAGCACAGCAAGCCAAGCATGCAGAACCAGCAGGGCGGAATCATTGATAAGGAAGCTCCTATCGACCTTTCAAACGTTATGTATCTCTACAAGGGTAAGCCAGTTCGCGTTGGCTTCCAGGGTGAGAAGAAGGATAAGGTCAGAGTAGCCAAGATCGATGGCAAGACAGAAGTTATCGATTAATATAGGGAAGGAGGCAGAAGATTTTGAGCAGACTTAAAGATTTATATAGCAACGAAATTAAAGATGCTATGGTTAAGAAGTTTGGATATAAGAATGTAATGCAGATTCCAAAGCTTGATAAGATCGTTATCAACATGGGCGTTGGAGAAGCAAAGGAAAACGCAAAGGTTTTAGATACTGCAATCAAGGATCTTGAGACAATCACAGGTCAGAAGGCAGTTGTAACACGTGCTAAGAAGTCCGTAGCGAACTTCAAGTTAAGAGAAGGTATGCCAATCGGATGTAAGGTAACACTTCGTGGCGAGAAGATGTATGAGTTTACAGACAGACTTGTAAACCTTGCACTTCCACGAGTACGTGACTTTAGAGGTGTAAATCCGGATGCTTTTGATGGTAGAGGTAACTACGCATTAGGTATCAAGGAGCAGCTTATTTTCCCTGAAATCGAGTACGATAAGGTTGATAAGGTAAGAGGTATGGATATCATCTTCGTTACCACGGCTGAGACAGATGAGGAAGCTCGTGAGTTATTGACTTTGTTCGGTATGCCATTTAAGAAGTAGGAGGAAATGAACTATGGCTAAAACATCTATGAAGGTTAAGCAGCAGCGTCCTCAGAAGTTTTCTACCAGAGAGTACACTCGTTGCAAGATTTGTGGTCGTCCACATTCAGTTTTGAGAAAATATGGAATTTGTAGAGTATGTTTCCGTGAGTTAGCATACAAGGGACAGATACCAGGCGTTAAGAAGTCAAGCTGGTAAGAGTGAAGAAGAATAAGGAGGAAACAAAGCTATGTCAATGAGCGATCCAATTGCAGATATGCTTACAAGAATCCGTAACGCAAATACTGCAAAACATGATACAGTAGATATACCTGCTTCTAAGATGAAGCTGGCGATTGCAGACATTCTCCTCAAGGAAGGTTATGTCAAGGCAGTTGACGTTGTTGAGGAAGGAAACTTCAAGACAATCAAGATTACACTTAAGTATGGTGCAAACAAGAACGAGAAGATCCTTACAGGTCTTAAGAGAATCTCTAAGCCTGGTCTTCGTGTATATGCATCAAAGGATGAGCTTCCAAAGGTACTCGGTGGCCTCGGTACAGCAATCATCTCTACAAATAAGGGTGTATTAACAGATAAGGAAGCTAGAAAAGAGAATGTTGGTGGAGAAGTACTGGCTTTCGTATGGTAAGTCGGGATTTTCCACAAGAGAATAATTAAGGAGGACAAGGCGAAATGTCACGAATCGGAAGAATGCCTATCGCTATTCCGGCAGGCGTAACTGTTGAGATAGCAGAAAATAATAAGGTGACTGTAAAGGGACCAAAGGGAACTCTTGAGAGAGTACTTCCAGCAGAGATGGAGATCAAGCAGGAAGGCGAAGAGATCCTCGTAAACAGACCAAACGACTTGAAGAAGATGCGTTCACTTCATGGTCTTACAAGAACTCTCATTCACAACATGGTAATCGGTGTAACTGAGGGTTATACAAAGGTTTTGGAAGTTAATGGTGTTGGTTACAGAGCAGCTAAGCAGGGTAACAAGCTGAACCTTGCACTTGGTTACTCACATCCAGTTGAGATGGTTGATCCAGATGGAATCACAACAACTGTTGATGGTAACAAGATCACTGTTAGCGGTATCGACAAGGAAAAGGTTGGCCAGTATGCTGCCGAAATCCGTGAGAAGAGAGCCCCAGAACCATATAAGGGCAAGGGTATCAAGTACGTTGATGAAGTTATCAGACGTAAAGTTGGTAAGACTGGTAAGAAATAATAAGGGAGTGAAAAGATATGATTAAAAAGGAATCAAGAAGTGCTATTCGTATTAAGAAGCATTTAAGAGTTCGTAACCGTTTTAGCGGCACTGCTGAAAGACCAAGACTTGCTGTATTCAGAAGTAATAATCATATGTACGCTCAGATTATTGACGATACAGTTGGTAACACTTTAGTGTCAGCTTCAACAGTTCAGAAGGACGTAAAGGATCAGTTAGAGAAGACAAATGATGTAGCAGCAGCTGCTTATCTTGGCAAGGTAATTGCACAGAAGGCACTTGACGCAGGCATCAAGGAAGTAGTCTTTGACAGAGGCGGTTTTATATATCAGGGTAAGATTCAGGCTTTAGCAGATGCTGCTAGAGAAGCTGGTCTTGAATTCTAATAGGGAGGAGAACAACACATGAAACGTGAAATTATCGATGCTTCTAATTTAGAATTGGAAGATAGCGTAGTAAACATTAAGCGTGTCACCAAGGTTGTAAAAGGTGGACGTAACATGAGATTTGCTGCTCTTGTAGTTGTCGGAGATAAGAACGGACACGTAGGTGCCGGCTTAGGTAAGGCAGCTGAGGTCCCTGAGGCAATCCGCAAGGCAAAAGAGGATGCAATCAAGAAACTTGTAAAAGTTGATATCAATGAGAATGGAAGTATTCCATATGATTATACAGGTAAGTTCGGCAGCGCAAGCGTTCTGCTGAAGTCTTCACCAGAAGGTACTGGTATCATCGCTGGTGGTCCTGCTCGTAAGGTATTGGAGCTTGCAGGATACAAGAACATCCGTACAAAGTCTCTCGGCTCTAACAACAAGCAGAATGTTGTTCTTGCTACAATCGAGGGTCTTAAGGCAATTAAGTCCCCAGAAGAGATTGCAAAACTCCGTGGTAAGTCTTTAGACGAGATTCTTAACTAAGGAGGTAATTTGAGATGGCAGATAAGGTAAAAGTAACATTAGTAAAGTCACCAATTGGTGCAATTCCTAAGCATAGAGCAACTGTGAAAGCACTTGGTCTTACAAAGATGCATAAGACTGTTGAACTTCCAAACAATGATGCTACAATGGGAATGGTACAGCAGGTTCGTCACTTAGTAAAAGTAGAAGAAGCTTAATTTTGTTAGAAGGAGGAACAGTCATGAATTTATCAAGTTTAAAGCCAGCTGAAGGCGCTGTATCAAGCGATAGCTTCAGAAGAGGCCGTGGACATGGTTCAGGAAATGGTAAGACTGCCGGTAAGGGCCACAAGGGTCAGAAGGCTCGTTCTGGAGCTCCAAGACCAGGCTTTGAAGGTGGACAGATGCCACTTTACAGAAGAATCCCTAAGAGAGGATTCACAAGCAGAAATCATAAGGAAATCGTTGCAATCAACCTTTCAGTTCTCGAGAGATTTGAAGATGGCGCAGAAGTATCTGTAGCTTCATTGATCGAGGCAGGTGTTGTAAAGAACCCTAGAGATGGTGTTAAGATTTTAGGAAATGGAGAGTTGACTAAAAAGCTTACTGTTAAGGCGAATGCATTCAGTAAGGCCGCTGCAGAGAAGATCGAAGCTCTTGGTGGAAAAGCAGAGGTGATTTAGTATGTTCAAAACCTTACGTGACGCTTTTAAGGTCAAAGAGATCCGTATGGGATTACTCTTTACATTCTTTGTCCTGATAGTCATCCGTTTTGGTTCGTTGATCCCGGTACCGGGACTGAATACAGTCGCAATCAAGGAATATTTGGAGAGCGCGCTCGGTGATGCAAACAGCTTCCTGAGCTCGTTCACCGGTGGTTCCTTCACACAGATGTCTATTTTTGCATTGAATGTAACACCATATATTACTTCTTCCATTATCATCCAGCTTCTTACTATTGCGATTCCAGCATTGGAGGAGATGCAGAAGGATGGTGAGGACGGAAGAAAGAAGATTACAGCTATCACAAGATATGTAACAATCTTTTTAGCAGTAATCGAGAGTCTCGGACTTGTCATTGGTTTCGACCGTGGACATTATATGACAGTAACCGGACCACTTGGATATCTGCTTGTTATCATTACATTGACAACAGGTAGTGCCTTTGTTATGTGGCTTGGTGAGCGTGTGACGGAAAAAGGTGTTGGCAACGGTATTTCTATTATCCTGTTGATAAACATCGTATCCAGAATGCCAAGTGATTTTTCGGACTTATATACAAAGTTCATGAAGGGTCAGGATATTGTAGATCAGGTAATCGCAGGTGCGATTATTCTGGCGGTTATACTTGTAACAACAATTTTGGTTGTTTTGTTACAGGGCGGAGTCAGAAAGATTCCGGTACAGCATGCACAGAAGGTACAGGGAAGAAGAATGATGGGCGGACAGCAGAGTCATATTCCTCTGAAGGTCAACACATCAAGCGTTATCCCGGTTATCTTCGCTTCTTCCATTCTTTCCGTACCAATGGTTGTTGTGAATTTGTTTAATATCAACACCAGCGGTGTATGGGCAAAGATTTTAAGAGGTATGAATTCGAATTACTGGTTTAACCCTGCATATCCATGGGCAAGTGTAGGTCTGATTATATACATCCTGTTGGTTGTATTCTTCGCATATTTCTATACATCGGTAACATTTAACCCGATGGAAGTAGCGAACAACTTAAAGAAGAGCGGTGGATTTATTCCAGGTATCCGTCCTGGTAAGCCGACACAGGATTACTTAAATAAAATACTGAATTACATCGTATTTATCGGTGCGGTTGGTCTGTTGATCGTTGCGGTCATCCCAATCTTCTTCAACGGAATGTTTGGTGCGGACGTATCGTTCGGCGGAACCTCACTCATCATTATCGTAGGTGTAGTTCTTGAGACGATTGATCAGATCGAGTCTAAGATGATTGTACGAAATTATTCAGGATTCTTGAATGATTAATGTCAATAAAAGGAAGCAGGAGTGTATCCTATGGGTACATTCCTATTCCTAGTTATAGGGAAATAAATTTTGCGGAAACAAAAAGCATAGAAAAGAAAAGTATGGAGGGACAATAATTTGAAGATTATTATGTTAGGCGCACCTGGTGCAGGTAAGGGAACGCAGGCAAAGATGTTAGCTGAGAAGTACGGAATTCCACACATTTCGACTGGAGATATCTTCCGTGCCAATATCAAGAACGGTACAGAGCTTGGCGCAAAGGCAAAGGAATACATGGACAAGGGATTACTTGTTCCAGATGAGCTGGTTGTAGACCTGATCATGGATCGTTTCAAGGCAGATGACTGCAAGAACGGTTACATCCTTGACGGATTCCCAAGAACCATTCCGCAGGCAGAGGCACTTGACGCTGCTCTTGCTGCAAATGGCGAGAAGATCGACTATGCAGTCAACGTGGAAGTCCCAGATGAAAACATTGTAAATAGAATGTCCGGCAGACGCGCATGTGTAGGATGTGGTGCAACCTATCATATCGTATACAACCCAACTAAGGTTGAGGGTAAGTGCGATACTTGTGGTGCAGACCTGATCCTTCGTGACGACGACAAGCCGGAGACAGTCCTGAACCGTTTGAAGGTTTACCATGAGCAGACACAGCCACTGATCGACTTCTATACAAAGAAGGGCGTCATCGCAGAGGTAGACGGAACAAAGGATATGAAGGACGTATTTGATGCGATTGTAGCTATTTTAGGTTAATATCTGTATCGGAGTTCAAAATGGCGATCATAATCAAAACAGAACATGAGATAGAGCTTATGCGTAAGGCGGGAGAGATTCTCGCCAAAACGCATGAGGAATTGAAGAAAATTATAAAACCGGGCATATCCACATATGAGATAGACAAGTGCGGTGAGGATTTTATCCGAAGCTGCGGATGCGAACCATCGTTCCTGAATTATCAGGGCTATCCGGCGTCCATCTGTGTCTCAGTCAATGATGAGGTTGTACACGGCATACCGTCTAAAGAACGGATTTTGCAGGAAGGCGATATCGTAAGCCTCGATGCCGGAGTTATATACAAAGGATATCACTCGGATGCTGCAAGAACGTATGGTGTCGGAACGATCGATTCCGAATCGGTGCAATTGATCGAGGTAACGAAGCAAAGCTTTTTTGAAGGGCTTGCACAGTGCCGGGCGGGCAATCATATAAATGATATATCCAAAGCGGTTTTTGGGTATGTTACGAAAAGAGGGTATTCTGCTGTCCGTGATCTGGTTGGACACGGTGTCGGCGCACATCTCCATGAGGAACCAAATGTGCCGAATTACCCGAAGCTGTTCAAAGGCCCGAAGTTAAAACCGGGGATGGTCATAGCGATTGAACCGATGATCAACATTGGAAGCTATCAGGTTGGCTGGCTGAATGATGACTGGACAGTCGTTACCATGGATGGCTCACGTTCCGCACATTATGAAAATACAGTACTGATAACTGAGGGAGATCCAGAGATCTTATCACGTGCAGAGGGATTGGAATTATAATATAGATCAATAAATTAAGGAGGATATGATATGCCAAAGGCAGACGAAATCGAAATGGAAGGAACCGTATTGGAGAAGCTTCCAAACGCAATGTTTCAGGTAGAATTAGAGAATGGGTTGAAGGTACTTGCCCATATCAGTGGAAAGCTCAGAATGAATTACATTAAAATCCTTCCGGGCGACAAAGTAACCGTGGTTTTATCTCCATATGATCTTACAAAAGGAAGAATCACCTGGAGAGCAAAATAAATTTACATTTTCACTTGCATTTCGCTATGGAAAATGGTATCATAGGTTTTCGTAGCGGACTTTTTGGAAAGGAGAGTATTTTAATGAAGGTTAGAGCATCAGTTAAACCAATTTGCGATAAGTGCAAAGTCATTAAAAGAAAAGGCAGTATTCGTATAATCTGCGAAAATCCAAAGCACAAACAGCGTCAGGGTTAATTCATGTTCGCGTATGTCATAAATGCCATTTATGATAGAACATGGGTCATTGTTAGACATTAGGTCTTACAATCTGACAGGACAGTTGGAACAAGGTATGTAGGATGATAGCCCATCTATAACTATGCCTTGTATTTGTGCGTGTAATGGTATTCCACATTACATACCAACTTCGATTGACGCCACGCCGGTATTCGGGTGGACGACAACGGACATCAGCTCTTGGCTGGAGTTGATAAAAGCGGCTGGACACATAGCATGTGTCAAAAATTGTTTCATTAAGTTATTTTACGGAGGTATAACAAGAATGGCTCGTATTTCAGGTGTTGATTTACCAAGAGAAAAGCGAATCGAAATCGGACTTACCTATATCTATGGTATAGGAAGAACATCAGCTACAAGAATTCTGAAAGAAGCAAACGTAAATCCGGACACTAGAGTTCGTGATCTGACTGACGATGAGGTTAAGAGACTCAGCGAAGTTATCAACGAAACTCAGGTCGTAGAAGGTGATCTGCGTAGAGAAGTAGCTCTTAACATTAAGCGTTTACAGGAAATCGGTTGCTACCGTGGTATCCGTCACAGAAGAGGATTACCTGTTCGTGGACAGAAGACAAAGACAAATGCAAGAACTCGTAAGGGTCCTAAGAAAACAGTAGCAAATAAGAAGAAGTAATGGAGGTTCAGGTTAATGGCTAAGAAAGTTACTACTAAGAAAGTGGCTAAGAAGCGTGTTAGAAAGAATGTTGATCGTGGACAGGCTCATATTCAGTCATCTTTTAACAATACAATCGTTACATTGACAGATGCCGAAGGTAATGCATTATCTTGGGCAAGTGCAGGTGGACTTGGATTCAGAGGTTCCAGAAAGTCTACACCATATGCTGCACAGATGGCAGCAGAGACAGCTACAAAGGCAGCTCTTCCTTATGGATTGAAGTCAGTAGATGTTATGGTTAAGGGACCAGGTTCAGGTAGAGAGGCAGCTATCCGTGCACTCGCAGCCTGCGGTTTGGAAGTATTAAGTATCAGAGACGTAACTCCAGTTCCACATAACGGATGTCGTCCACCAAAGAGAAGAAGAGTCTAATAATAAGGAGGTACATGATAATGGCAGTAGATAGAACACCTATTCTCAAGAGATGTAGATCCTTAGATATGGATCCAGTCGTTCTCGGTGTAAATAAGAAGTCAAGAAGAAAATTGACTAGAGCAAACAGAAAAGTAAGTGAGTACGGATTACAGCTTCGTGAGAAGCAGAAGGCTAAGTTTATTTATGGTATGCTTGAGAAGCCTTTCCGTAACTTGTATGTAAAGGCAGAGCGTATGCCAGGTCTTACAGGACCAAACCTTATGATCCTTCTTGAGTCCAGACTGGATAACGTAGTTTTCCGTATGGGATTTGCAAGAACAAGACGTGAGGCCAGACAGATCGTTGATCACAAGCATGTATTGGTTAATGGCAAGTGCGTAAATATTCCTTCATACAGAATCAGTGCTGGTGATAAGATTGAAATCAAAGAGAAGAGCAAGTCTCTTCAGGGATTTAAGAATATCGTAGAGGCAAACGCAGGCGTTGTTACTCCAGCTTGGATGGAGTCAGACGTTGAGACATTGACAGGAACTGTTAAGGAGCTTCCACTCAGAGAGCAGATTGACGTACCTGTAAACGATACACTTATCGTCGAGTTGTACTCTAAGTAATTCGCGTAAGTAAAGGGTTTGTAGCTAAGTAACACCAGTTATCCAGAAGGAGGGTCAGTAGTGTTTGAATTTGAAAAACCTAGAATTGAAATCGCAGAGATTTCAGACGATAACAAATATGGTAAGTTTGTAGTAGAGCCATTGGAAAGAGGCTATGGTATTACACTTGGTAATTCTCTTCGTAGAATTATGTTATCATCTCTTCCGGGAACTGCAGTTAGTCAGGTTAAGATTAAGGGCGTTCTGCATGAGTTCTCATCTCTTCCAGGTGTAAAGGAAGATGTGACAGAGATCGTGATGAATATCAAGGATCTCTGCATCAAGAACAATTCTACAACAAATGAGCCTAAGGTTGCATATATTGATGCTTCAGGTGATAAGGTTGTGACGGCTGGTGATATTCAGGTAGATGCAGATCTTGAGATTTTGAATCCGGATTTGGTAATCGCAAATTTGAGCGGTCCGGAAGCAAAGTTGGAGATGGAGCTTCTGATCACAAACGGCAGAGGTTACGTTGGATCTGACAAGAACAAAGGTCTTGATTCATCTATTGATGCAATCGCTGTTGATTCTATCTATACACCTGTGGAGCGTGTAAATCTGACAGTTCAGAACACACGTGTCGGACAGGTTACAGATTATGACAAGCTTACACTTGATGTATTTACAAATGGTACATTGGCACCAGATGAGGCAGTCAGCCTTGCAGCAAAGGTGCTCAGTGAGCATTTGAATCTCTTCATCGATCTTTCAGAGAATGCTAAGTCTGTTGACGTTATGGTAGAGAAGGAAGACGATCAGAAGGAAAAGGTACTTGAGATGAGTATCGACGAACTGGAGCTTTCCGTTCGTTCTTATAACTGCTTGAAGAGAGCAGGTATTAATACAGTTGAAGAATTGACAAATAAGACTCCGGACGATATGATGAAGGTTCGTAACCTTGGTCGTAAGTCTCTCGATGAAGTTTATGCTAAATTAAAAGAACTTGGTTTGTCGCTTCGTACTGGTGATGAATAATATCCACTTAAGCCGAAGGATTAGTAAGCAAAGTGAAGACCCGAAAGGGTAAGGAGGAAAATTAAAATGGCAATGTATAGAAAACTTGGTAAAAAGTCTGATCAGAGAATCGCATTACTTCGTAATCAGGTAACACAGCTTCTCTATCATGGAAAGATTGAGACAACAGAGGCTAGAGCGAAGGAAGTTCGTAAGATCGCTGAGCACCTTATCACACTTGCTGTTAAGGAGAAGGATAACTTCGACGAGATCAAGGTAACTGCTAAGGTTGCTAAGAAGGACAAAGATGGCAAGCGTATCAAGGAAGTTGTAGATGGTAAGAAGGTTACACAGTACGACGAAGTTGAGAAGACAGTTAAGAAGGATCAGCCTTCCAGACTGCACGCTAGACGTCAGATGCTTAAGGTTCTCTACCCGGTAGTTGAGGTTCCTACAGATGCTGCAGGAAAGAAAGCTGCTACAAAGAAGGTAGACCTTACAGCTAAGCTCTTCGACGAGTATGCTGCAAAGTATGCTAGCCGCAAGGGTGGTTACACACGTATCGTTAAGATTGGCGAGCGTCGTGGTGACGGTGCTATGAAGGTTATTCTTGAGTTAGTTTAATCTATATAAAACCAGACGGGTTGTCGAAAGGCAGCCCGTTTATTTTTTCATGGAGAATAATTATGACGAGAAAAATCGGAATTGTGTGCTGTTCAGATGGATTCAATCGGGCATACGAAGGTGAGATTGAGGAATTGCATCGGATACTGGCAGACATGGGGATTGAGAGTGTGATCAGCCCATTTCTGTATGCGCGTGATGGTGTGGCGAGTGGAACGGCAGAAGAACGTGCGAAGGCAGTAATGGATTTTTACTTGGATGATACGATTGACGCAATCTGCGACATATCCGGTGGAGATATCGCGAATGGAATCCTGCCGTATCTGGATTATAGCGTGATTGCAAAGATGGATAAGCAGTTCTGGGGATACAGTGATCTGACGACTATATTAAATGCAATCTACGCGAAGACCGGGCAGACAGGGGTGTTGTATCAGATAAGAAATGTGCTCTATAAGGAGCACAAGCAGCAGATGGTGGATGTGCGAGATGTCCTGTGTGAGGGTGGTGATGCGTTGTACCGGATCGATTATCATTATGTACAGGGGACGGAGATGCATGGAATCATTGTCGGAGGAAATATCCGTTGTTTCTTAAAGCTGTCTGGGACGGCGTATATGCCAGATCTGAATGGGAAGATTCTACTTCTGGAGAGTCGGTCCGGAACAGTAGCACGAATGGAAACCTATCTGAGCCAGTTGCAGCAGATTGGTGCATTTGAGCAGATCGCGGGTATCCTGCTTGGAACATTTACGGAGATGGAAGCAAAGCAGTGCATGCCGGATATTGTGCAACTTGTGAAGAAGTATGTGAGAAAAACAATGCCGATTGCGGTCACGAAGCAGATCGGACATGGGACAGATGCCAAAGGGATTGTAATAGGCGGAGAATTGTAATTTTTCGTCAAGCATTTTATGGAAATACGTTTGCCTTGCCGTGCATATGATGATATGATGACTTTAGTTATGAAAAGTTTGATATATGCGGGGTAAGGGTATGAAAAAATGGAGAAATAATTCAGACAATGCAGGTTTCACACTGGTTGAATTGATTATTGCAATTGCAATCATGGCGGTGCTCGCGGGTGCAATCAGTCTGACGGTTATTCGTTACATTAGGAAAGCCAGAGCATCAAATGCGATGGAGGAACTTCGGACAATTGTCTCGGCGGTTGAGACAGGCATGGTTCCCAGTTATGCGGAAGATCATGAGATGAATCTAGATAAGACATATACGGATGACGAAGGGAATGCACAGCGATGTGGTGTACTCACGAATTATATGATCAGCCGGGCACAGAATAAAAGTGCAAATGGCATTACCGATGCAAATGCGTTGGAGTATTATTTTGCACAAAAGGTGTTGGAAGAATTGAATGCGGAGAATGGAAGCGACTATCGTTTCCTGAATTTTACGGGCGACGAGGATGAGCCGCTTGGAATGAATTGTGATTCGTTCTACGGACAATTTGGTTGTCCGGGCGTGATTGTTGTGTATGGTGGGGAAGGAAAGGTGCTGTTTGCGCAGTATTATAACTCTGGTTGCCTGATTCAGTATGAGGCGGGCGAAGGCTATACCTATCTGGATGATACGACGGAATTCGTCGGAAGTACGACGATTCATTAGTGTGATTTGCTCGAATCTGCCGATACAGACGATGCAATAATTGATGAGAATATATGAATATAAAAGAAAAAGGATTGACTGTATAGATACAGCTAATCCTTTTTTATCTGTTATGTGAGATTGCATTGACTGTCAATCAGACCGGCATATGGAATACCTGACGTGGGTCTAAGGCTCCATAGATTTCGCGTCAACCATCTGGACAGCTCCGGCGAAGTTCCCCTGGAAATAGTTCGCGATTTCATCGGAATATCCATATACAATTCCCTTTCTGTAAGGGAATAACAGGTTCTGCAGTTGGGCGACTGCTTCATCAAGCGGCGCTTTCTTGGAGAAACCACCGGTTGTGATCTGGCCAAGTGAATAAGTTCCACCATCTCGTGCGAGCAGATATAAGGTATGAAATTTGCTTGTCGGAATAAAATTCATCGTCTGTTTAACTACATTTCCATAGATCCACATGATATCGCGAATCGGAATTACGCGCACCGTCTTAACCTCGTAGACGAGGATGGCGGTTGGTGTAGCAACGAAAGAGAACGCTTCCACACCGTATGGAATCTGCTGGTCAAGCATTGCAATCTCCTGTGGAGAAAGCAGATTCCATGAGGCCTCTGCGGCTGCGTATTTTTTCTTGTTAAATGCTGTTTGCTTGATACCGCCCCAAGCGGTAATTCGTGCGTTAATGTTTGGAAAATTAGAAAAATCCATATGTACCCTCCCAATGTGTGTAAAATAAATGTCAGATATAACTGACAAATAGTCTGAAAATGCTATATTCCATACATTTCGTACAATAATAGTAAATCCATGCAAATTATAACATAGAAAAACTGAAAAATCATCTTTATTTAATGAAAAAATATTGTATGGATGTTTTCGTGTTAATATGTGAAAATTTCTTTATTCTTTTGAGAAAAAATTGCGACATACATAGAAAAAATGGTATAGTAATGGATATGTTATAAGATAGTTATTGCGAATATGAAAAACAATCAGGAATATAGGATATCATGATAAAAATCAGAGATCTCACATTTGAATATTTTGACCGGGATGACGAAGGAAATCTGACGGAGATGGTAAACGCCATCCGTGGAATCAATTTTGATGCAGGAGAAGGTGAATTTATCGTTGTGGCAGGGGTGAATGGAAGCGGAAAAAGCACATTTGCAAAGATCTTAAACCGCCTGTTGCTTCCGATTGAAGGTACGGTTCTCATCGGCGGACTCGATGCAATGCAGGAGGAAAATATCATTCCAATCCGGAAGATGGTTGGCATGGTGTTCCAGAATCCTGATGATCAGCTGATTGGTAGTGTAGTGGAAGAGGATGTTGCTTTTGGTGCGGAGAATATCGGCGTGCCACATAAAGAACTGGTGAAACGTGTGGAGGATGCGCTTGCCCAGGTCGGACTTTCGGCGTCCATGCGCATCGAAGAATTGTCCGGTGGTGGAAAGCAGAAGGTGGCGATTGCGGGTGTGCTTGCGATGAAGCCGCGTTGTATCGTGCTCGACGAGGCAACCAGTATGCTTGATCCGAGATCCAGACGGGATGTGCTGCAGCTGATGAAAGAGCTGCAGAAGCAGGGAATCACGATTATTCTCATTACACATCTGATGGAGGAACTTCTGCTGGCAGATTGGATTTACGTGATGCATCAGGGAAGGCTTGCTATGAAGGGCAGCCGGGAAGCGCTTTTCTCGCAACCGGAGAGGCTGCGTGAGTTTGGATTGGAACTGCCGATGACCGTGCTGCTTGCACATGCTCTTGCGGAGCGTGGGTGCGTGCGGACGAAGGATTTATTTTCCGTGGAAGCGATTGCGGAACGCATATACAAGGAACATCCGTATGCATTTCTAAAGGAAAAGACAATGGAGCCTGCATCCGTGGATAAGAAAGCGAAAGCGTTGTCGCAGGCGATTGTATTTCAACATGTGAACCTATCATATGGAAAGAAATCGATTTTGAATGATGTATGTTGTTCCATCGAGAAGGGCAGCTATACGGCAATCATTGGACCTTCGGGGGCTGGAAAATCGACGCTTTTGCAGATGATTCCGGCGCTCATTTCACCGACGGATGGAAGCATTTATGTGGATGGAATGGAAGTGACGGATACTTCTGCGGATATTGCAGCATTGCGTAAGAAAATCGGGTTCATCTTCCAATATCCAGAGCAGCAGTTGTTCGCGAAAAATGTTTATGAGGATGTGGTGTTTGGACCACGCAATGTCGGTATTAGTGAGGTTGAAGCGGAGAAGCGGGCGTATGAGGCGATACAGTTTGTCGGACTGCCGCAGGACGTCTATGATCTGCCGATGGATAAGCTGTCGGGTGGGCAGAAGCGGCGTGTGGCGTTGGCTGGCGTGATCGCGATGCAACCGGATTATCTGATCTTGGATGAACCGTTGGCAGGGCTTGATCCGGTTGGAAAGAAAAAGATGCTGCAGATCCTGGGCGCGTTACACCGAGATGCGGGAATTACAGTGGTTGTAGTCAGTCACGATGCAGACGCAGTTGTGGAGGACGCGGAGCAGGTATTGTATCTGAGGGATGGGAAAATCGTGGAGCAGGGGGCACCGTCGGATGTATTTTACCGGTTGTGGCTGAATGAAATGGAACATGTGATGCGCGATATGGGTTTAGAGCTGAACAGGAAACAGACGGGCGACACAGATTCTGAACGGTTACCCGGAGAAATACTCTCAGAAGCACTCTGTGAGCTTCCGGTCTGCATGCAGCTATTAATTCGCCTGCGCATCATGGGGCTTCCGGTATCGTGTAAGCATACACTGCCTGCGGGGACGGTGCAGGCAATCGTGGATGCGGTTGGAAGATGATTTCGTATATAGATATTGTAGTATAAGAATGTCTAAAAGAGGTAGGAACATGATGAAGGATATCACATGGGGACAGTACCATAGCGTGGATTCGATGATCCACCGGATAGATCCCCGTGTCAAAATTCGATTTACAATTATATATATTATCCTGCTGTTGCTGGATCGGAATCTGCCGTTGTTTCTGTTTCTTACGACAGTATTTGCCGGTGTGTGGGCGTGCAGCCGGGTGCCGATGCGCAAGATGATACGCGGAACGAAGGGCGTGTTCATTTTCATTCTGATCTGTAGTGTACTCAATGCATTTACCGTGCATGGAACAACGCTGGTAAAGCTTGGTGTGCTTACGATCACGAAGGAGGGACTGATCAAAGCCGGATTCGTGTTCTGGCGGATGTTGTTGTTGATTCTGATGTCAAGCCTGTTGATGTATACGACGACACCGACGAGACTGACGGACGGTATGGAGAAGTGCATGCATTTAAGCGGCGGTGTGGCAATGGGAATCACGATCGCGCTACGATTTGTACCGATATTATTTGGAGAGTTAGACCGGATCATGAAAGCTCAGATGGCGCGTGGCGCGGACTTCAAGAAGGGAAATCCGGTCGTGCGTTTAAAGAAGCTTCGGACAGTGATTTTGCCGCTTTTCCAGAATGCAATCTCGCGTGCCGGACATCTGGGCGACGCGATGGACAGCCGCTGCTATACGGGCGGCAAAGGACGGACGAAGCTGCATCCACTCGTGTATGAGAGACGCGATGTGGTCGCGTATGTGTGCATGCTGGCGATGGTTATTGCGTCAGTGGTGTTGATTGTGAAGTTCTAAAACGTAGGATAGATAAGTAGATGATAGTTACTGAATGATATATAGTGGTGAGATAGAATAGTGTATTTCACAATATAAGAGAAAGGAGATTCGCTCCATGAAACGAATCAAATTAACCGTTGCGTATGACGGGACAAATTATTGTGGCTGGCAGATTCAGGACAATGGAATTACAATCGAGGAAGTTCTGAACCGGGAACTGTCGAAGTTGTTGCAGGAGGATATCAAGATCATTGGCGCAAGCCGGACAGATTCCGGGGTGCATGCGCTTGGAAATGTGGCAGTCTTTGATACGCAGACACGGATTCCGCCGGAGAAGATCAGCTTCGCGTTGAACCAGCGGCTGCCGGACGATATCCGGATTCAGGAATCGTGTCAGGTGGCGGATGATTTCCACCCGCGGTTTTGCGATACGATCAAAACGTATGAGTATCGCATCTGGAATGACAAGTTCCCGAATCCGCTTGTGCGGCTTTACTCGAAATTTTGTTATTTTAATGTCGATGTAGCGAAGATGGAGCAGGCAGCGGAATATCTCGTCGGCGAACATGATTTCAAATCATTTTGCACGCCACGGACCCAGGTGGAGTCAACGGTGCGCACGGTCACAGAGATTTCCTTCCGCACAGAGGGCAAGATGATCATTATGACGATCCGCGGAACTGGTTTCCTATATAATATGGTGCGGATCATCATGGGTACATTGCTGAAATGTGGCATGAACATGTATCCGCCGGAGCACGTGAAAGAGATTCTTGACGCGAAGGATCGTGCGGCAGCAGGACCAAAAGCGGAAGCGTGCGGATTGCGGTTAGTTGGAATTGAATATTTGTAGAAAATTTACGCATTTCTTGAAAAAAACGTTGACACACGCGGACACGTATAATATAATACCTAAATGTGACAAAAGACAGGTGAAGTGCGTCCCAATAGCCCCGGGATTCATGGAATACTCTTTTGAAGCAATGTACAGTACGCATTCGGCACTGTGTGGACAGGCTGTTTCGGACATTTCGGCTTGAAGGCATGGGTATGATGCAGGACAATTCGAATAATTTTAAGGAGGAACACCACAATGAAGAGCTTTATGGCAAGCCCATCAAACATTGAAAGAAAGTGGTATGTAGTAGATGCTACAGGACATACATTAGGTCGTTTATCATCAGAGATCGCAAGCATTTTAAGAGGAAAGAACAAGCCAACATTTACACCACACATCGATACAGGTGACTATATCGTAGTTGTAAATGCTGATAAGATCAAAGTAACAGGTAAGAAGATGGATCAGAAGGTTTACTATCACCATTCTGATTACGTTGGCGGTATGAAAGAGCAGACTCTCAAAGAGAAGATGGCTAAGAAGCCAGAGGATGTTATCTACCTTGCAGTTAAGGGCATGCTTCCAAAGGGACCTCTCGGAAGACAGATGATCAAGAAGCTTTATGTTTACGCTGGACCAGAGCACAAGCAGCAGGCTCAGAAGCCAGAAGTATTAGAGATTAAGTATTAATAAGGGAGGAAACGTTCGTGGCTAAGAATAGTAATAGATTTTACGGAACAGGTAGAAGAAAAAGCAGTATCGCAAGAGTTTACCTTGTACCAGGAACTGGTAAGGTAACTATTAATAAGAAAGACATGGATGAGTATTTCGGTCTTGATACATTGAAGCTCATCGTTAAGCAGCCATTTGCAGCAACAGGTACAGAAGGAAAGTTCGATGTACTTGTAAATGTTAAGGGTGGCGGATTTACAGGTCAGGCTGGTGCTATCAGACATGGTATCTCCAGAGCACTCCTCGAGGCAGACGCTGAGTACAGACCAGCACTCAAGAAGGCAGGATACCTTACAAGAGATCCTCGTATGAAGGAAAGAAAGAAGTACGGCTTGAAAGCAGCTCGTCGTGCACCACAGTTTTCAAAGAGATAATTTGCGAGCAATCGCATGCAAAAAGCTCCAGAGAATTTATTCTCTTGGAGCTTTTTTGTTGCGATTATTGGCGGATTGATGATGACCGAGCCGTAGCGAAGCGTAGAGGAGGTTCATGTGCTAGATTCGCAGATAATTCGTATAAGTTGACTTGCAATCCCCGCAAGTAGCTACCACAAAAACCTCAAATATTTGATAGAACCCGTCGAAAAAAACGAGTATAATAAAAAGAAAATACATAGAAAAGGGGGAGAGAAGATTATATATCTTCTGATAATGTATGGCAGCTAGTAAAAATTCAAAAGGGAAACGATTAAATATCTTATGGGTGATTATCCTGATCGGCAGCGTTCCGCTGCTCACGGCAATTCTGATTCTGACAATTTATTCTACAAGAAAAATGGAACAGGAACTTGAAGACAGTACATATGCAAGACTAAAGGCATGTGCGGTTTCGGTAGAGAAATACTTTGAGTGGGATGTCCGCGAAGACATCTTATGCAGGGACGATGTCAGCTACGAGTTTATCGATTCATTGAAAAAGGACAATATCGAGCTTACATTTTTTGAAGGAGATGAACGATACATCACTTCGGTTGTTGATGAGAATGGAAACCGTCCGGAGGGAACAAAGGCAGATGCTGCAATCTGGAAAACTGTCCAGGCGGGCAAGGATTACCACGCAGATGGTGTACAGATTGCAGGTGCAGATTACTATGTATACTACACACCGGTGTATTCCGATGCCGGTGATGTGATCGGTATGGGATTTGCCGGCGAGAAAACAGCGACTGTCAACGCAGCAAAGAAGGGACTTGTGCGTACATTGTTACTGATCTCTGCGGCGATAGGCATTCTATACCTGGGTGCCCTGATTCTCCTTGCGTTGAAGATCCGGAAGTCACTGGCGAAGACAACAGCACATATTGAACGGATTGCGAACGGAAGTATTTCAGAAGACGTGGAAGGCTCTTCGGCAATTGCGGAGATTGACACGTTGATTGATTCCTCAAAGATACTTAAGGAAAAACTGAATAATATTGTAACAAGTGTAAATGATCATGTTGTGAATCTGCAGCAGGATACATCTTCCCTGAATGAGCGCGCTGATTTCAGTAATGAGGGTGCCGGACAGATCAGTCAGGCGATGGAGGAATTGTCTGTGACCGCGGTGACACTGGCAGATAATGTGCAGGATGTCAATGCGAAGTCCATCGAGATGGGAAATGCAATCACGGATATCGATAATGATGTGCAGGTATTAAGTGCAAATTCTGAGCAGATGGGCAAGGCGAACAGCACAGCAACCAAGTCCATGGAGACTGTACTGGACAGCTCAAACCAGTCGGCAGAGATTATTGAGCGGATCACAAATCAGATTGAAGAGACAAACCAGGCGATTCTGTCAATCAATGAGGCAGTCAACCTGATTATGGATATTACCGGACAGACAAGTCTGCTTGCGTTAAATGCATCAATCGAAGCAGCACGTGCCGGACAGTCGGGAAGCGGATTTGCGGTTGTGGCAAGTGAGATCAAGAAGCTGGCAGAGCAGAGTGCCGAGGGTGTGGATACGATCAAACAGGTGGCTGATAATATCTTTGCGAAATCAAATGAGTGTGTGAGTATGGTACATGATGTACAGACATTGCTCAGAAAAGAGCAGGATGATATCTCTGCAACATGCAGCAGCTTTGCAACACTCAGCAAGACGATTAGTGACAATATTGTGGCAGTAACGCGGATCAGCGAGAAGTCAAAGCAGCTTGATGGTATCAAGCAGTCCATCATAGCCAATATTACTGACCTCAGTGCGATTTCCGAAGAAAATGCGGCAAGTAACGAGGAAGTATCTGCGAATGTGACAAGTATTGCCGAAGCAATCGACCAGATGAACACGGCAACCGGACATGTCAGCAAGGTGTCGGATGAACTGGCAGAAATGATGAAGTATTTTGAATAAGAATATCAGAAGGATGAAGTATGAGTGTATTTTATTTCATTAAAACAGGATTTTTCCTTCTGGTAATGTTATTTGCTATTATTATTACAATATGGATGATCCGATCACGCAAACAAAGAGAACGTGATGGATCGGTTGATCCCATTATGGATATGGTAAATCAAATGGGAGGGATTGGTTCTGAATTTGACAAAATGGTGTTGGATGTGAATCCAAAATACCGGTTGAAAAAAGATCCGCAGAGAATATACTGGATACTATTATTTGAGATTTTATCGTTTCTGGTAGTTATAGTCAGTATGATAAGAAAAATGATGGAACTTGGATATATTCCAGATATACATGGTAAATCAGAATGGGTATTTATTGAGGCAACGATTTTGTTGTTAGGCGGGATTGCATTGCTGCAATTCCGGAAAATAAAGAGGAAAATTCGAATTCGTGAGAACAATATGGAGGATATGCAGATAGAAGGGACGGTTGTCGATGTAGTGAATGGTTATGCTACAGCGATGCATGGCTATGGAAGGCTGATTGTTGAGTATTATGATCCATATGAGCTATGTAAGAAAAGAATTGTGTTAGGACAGGATTTTAAGGTAAAAAAATACCCAATTGGAAAAAAATATACACTTTCATATTCCAGATCCATGCATGAGGCATACGATTTATGTAATAATCGTTTAGAAGGGCGAAAGGACATATATTTTACGTTTATAGGTATAATAATGTGTTTGCTGGCTGTATTGTGTATCTTATTAGCGTTAATTTTAATATGATAAAATAGTTGAACGGATATTTGAGAACCTGAATTTTCAGGTTCTCTTTTTTATGTTCAAGATTAAAATACTACTTGACATATAATACTATACGTTATATAGTATACGACATAAGGAGGTATACATATGGATATTCAATTAAAACGAGGCATGTTGGATGTATGCGTGCTGGCGGCAATCAAAGATGAAGATTCCTATGGATATCAGATCATCAAAGATATGAAACCGTATGTGACGATTTCTGAGTCGACGCTGTATCCGATCTTGAGACGTCTGGAAGCAAATGCGTATCTGACGGTACAATCGGTGGAGCATAACGGACGACTTCGGAAATATTATCATATTACAGACGCAGGACGGGCGCGAATCGATGAGTTTCAGGAGGAATGGAAGGAACTGGAATCCATCTATCGGTTTATCGTTCGGGAAGAACCTATGAAGGAGGCACAAGACCATGAATAAACAGGAATATTTGTCGGCAATCCGGGTGCGGATTCCGAAGATGCCGACGGAAGATATGGAGCGGTTCATCGCTTATTACAGTGAGATGATCGATGACCGGATGGAAGATGGCATGACGGAGGAAGAGGCGGTTGCCATGATGGATACACCGGATGACGCGGTGGATCAGATTCTGGAAGATACGCCACTTAGCAAAATCGTTAAGCAGAAGATCAAACCGACGCATCGCCTGCGTGCATGGGAGATTGTTCTGATTGTACTTGGTTCTCCGGTTTGGGTGCCGCTTTTACTTACAGCAGGAATACTGGTATTAAGTATGTTAGTTGTTGTATTTTCACTATTGATTACATTTTATGCAGTGGTCATATCAGCAGCAGTCGCGGGAATCGCGGGAGTTTTAGCTGTGGTTCCATTCCTGATGATCAGCAATGTTCCGGCAGCGGTATTTATGCTCGGGTGCGGAATCGCAGGTGTCGGACTTACGATTCTGTTCTTTGTCGCAGTGAAGCCGGTAACGGTGGGATTCTGGAATCTGTGTAAGGCAGCTGTGAGCGGCATCAAAAGAAAGTTCGTAAAGGAGGGCTAAGATATGAGCAGGACAAAAAAAGCGGTTATCATTGGATCCGTGTTAGTCGGTATCGGTGTGATTATAGGATTTATCGGAATTGCAATAGGTGGATTCAAGTTTCCGAATGGAGCGGTTGATCTGACCACAATGAAAGCACTTCATACCGAGAAGAAAACTGTGCAGATTGCGGATGCATTTGATAAAATAGAGATAGCCGGGGCAAGCAGCATGGATATTGAGATCTGCAAATCAAAGACCGGTAAGAATTATGTGGAATATTATGATACGGATGATTGGACAAGCCATGTGGATGTGAAGGATCATGTGCTGAAATTCACAACGGACGATAAGGGAAAACATAAAGCAATCGTATCACTGGGATTTGGAAAGGATACGAGGACGCGAATTTATCTGACTGATGCGGAATACAAAGAAATCGCTGTAACAACCTTGAGCGGATATGTTACAATTCAGGATGTGAATGCAGAAACTGTAAATGTATCTGCATCCAGTGGAGATCTATATATGAAGAATATAAATGTCCCGGATTCCATTATGGCAACATCTTCTTCCGGAGATATTGATCTGGAAAATGCAACAGCAAAGCAGATAGAACTTGGAGCTAATAGTGGAGATATTGAGATGCAGGATATAACCGCAGAAAGCTTGCGTATGTCGACGTCCAGCGGAGACATAGATCTGGAGAGCTGTGATGCTGAGAAATTCGATATCACAACATCGAGCGGTGATGTCGATATGGAGATTACAGCGGGACGCACATATCGGTTTGAGACGAAAACCAATAGCGGAGCTGTGGATGTTCCGGATGGAGATGCGGATTCCGACTATCTGTGCAAGATTGTAACATCGAGTGGAGATGTGGATGTGAAGCAGAAGTAGAGGTATATATGTTAGATATCATTATAGTAGAGGATAATCATGAAATCGGCGAGCTGCTTTCGGATTTTCTGCGTAATGAAAATTATATTGTGAGCGTTGCAAAGGATGGCGAGGCTGCATTGGAGCTTTTTGAACGATACGGAGCGAAGCTTGTAATCTTAGATCTGATGCTGCCGGGGATGGATGGCTTTGCAGTCTGCTCCAAGATTCGAGAGACATCCAATGCACATATTCTGATTGTGAGTGCCAAGACAGAAAAGAACGACAAATTAAAAGGCTTGAATCTGGGTGCTGACGATTACATTGAAAAGCCCCGGAGGATGAGAATTTATCGGATGCAGACCGCGAACGCAGGTTACAGAACTGGCTGCTGGATCTGGGGTGGTAGAAATGAAAGAGCAGATATCATAAGGTATCTGCTCTTTTATTTGACGAGCGATATAAAAATAAATATACTTAGGAATGGAATCTATTTGACGCACGACAAATAAACATAAAGGAATCTATAGTTAAGATGAGCAAACAAAAGAGAAAAATATTGCGACAGGGGTTCATCAAATCCCTGCCGATTCTATGTAGTTATATTTTCTTAGGGGCAGCCTATGGTATGATGATGGAAAATGCCGGTTTTTCGTGCATGTATTCGCTGCTTGCGAGTGTGACGGTGTACACCGGCGCATTTCAGTTTATGTTGATTACATTTCTGTCGAGTGGCGCATCGATCGCGACGATTGCGATTTCAGCGCTTTTAATGAACAGCCGTCAGTTCTTCTATGGACTGACATTTCTCGAAGAGTTCCGACAGATGGGGAAGCGGAAGTGGTATATGATCCCGACGCTTACCGATGAGACCTATGCGGTGAACTGCACTTTGACGGATGAGGAATATCCGGACAAGGAAGAAAAGCATGGAATCATGTTTCTGGTTGCCGTGTTCAGTCATTGCTACTGGGCAATTGGTTCGGTGCTCGGCGGAGTGCTCGGGCAGATTATTCCGTTCGACATGACCGGCATTGATTTCTGTATGACAGCACTTTTCGTGATTATCTTTATCGATCAGTGGGAGCATGCGACGAGTCACAAGCCGGCACTTATTGGCTTGGGTGTGGCAGTCATATGTCTTCTAATCTTCGGGAAGACGGCATTTATGCTGCCGGCGCTATTGATCGTATCCGGCATCCTGCTTGTGATGACGCGTGCGGAGAACCGAGATGAGAATAAGATGGAGAATGAGGATTTGGGCACTGACATAGATAAATGCCCGTCCGATCATTCTGCGGACAGAGAGGCAGGTGCAGACAGATGAGTACATGGCAGATTATCGGAATTATTTTGATGAGTGCATGTATCACAGTTTTGTTGCGTGCACTTCCGTTTCTAATATTTAACGGGAATAAGACGCTGCCGAAACCGGTGCAGACGCTTGGCAGATACCTGCCGCCTGCGATTATGGCAGTGCTGATCGTGTATTGCCTGAAGGATGCGAGAGGAGATTTCTTAGGGACGGGCGTCTGGCAGCTTCTGGCAGTAGTCGTTGTGGCGGTCAGTTATAAATGGAAACACAATACATTTTTGAGTATCCTGCTTGGAACAGTCTGTTATATGGTGCTTCTGCGGATTTTCTAGTTTGCGCATAAAAAATGGCTAAAAATCAGGGGTTGCAACCATCGGTTGACAAATTGTCCGTGCGGCTTTCTTGTGTGTAACGGAGAAAATTCGTACGATAATAACATCAAATATGCCATGCGGATGGCAGGAGGAGGCGCTTATGATATTAGCGGATAAGATTATTAACTTGCGAAAAAAGAATGGTTGGTCTCAGGAAGAGCTGGCACATAAATTAGGAGTCAGCCGACAATCCATTTCCAAATATGAAGGGGCACAGGCAGTTCCGGATTTAGATAAAATATTGAAGCTTAGTCAGATCTTTGGTGTGACGACGGACTATCTCATTAAAGATGAGATGGAAGAGGAGATTTATACCGGGGAGGATTCTTATGAAGAAGACAAACCACAGTATAAAGTGACAATGGAAATGGCAAGTGAATTTTTGCAGATCATAAAAGAGGCTGCAAAAAGAATCGCATTTGCAACATGGCTCTGCGTGATATCACCAATCTGCCTGATCGTGTTAGGGGCAGCCAGCGAAGTGGAAGTGTTTGGAATCGGAGAAGACTTTGCAGGTGGAGTTGGAATGTGTGTGATGTTCATACTGGTTGGAATTGCGGTTGCAATTTTTGTATGTACCGATATGAAACAGAAGAAATTTGAATGCTAAGACCAAAAGTGACGCGGAGGCCGAGGATTTGTTTAAAACGCAAGATGGTTTTAAAGAAGCATTGGCTGGGGTTTATACTTCAATGAATGCAACAGGCCTGTATGGGAGGGAGTTGACATTCGGTATGTTGGATGCTGTTGCTCAGCAATGGAATATTACAGCAGAGGATAATAGCCATACTTATTATGATGCTGTAAATTATGATTATGAATCCACTAGTATCCGTCCGAGAGTGGATACAATGTGGAGTAATATGTACAAGACGATCGCTTATGCTAACAATATTCTGAAATATGTTGATGAAAAGAACGTGTTTACCGGGGATAATCAGCAGATTATAAAAGGAGAGGCTCTGGCTATTCGTGCTTACGTTCATTTTGATCTGTTACGATTGTTCTGTAAAAATGGAATTAGTACATCGGATGAAGACGGGATTCCCTATATATCCGAGATTTCAAAATTGGTAACAAAGTCTGTATCTCCGAAACAGGTGATTGATAACGTGATTGTGGACTTGGAAGCGGCAGCGGAATGTTTGGCTAAAGATCCGATTTTGACGGGACGTGAGGTTTCAACTGATGATGATCACGGATACTTGTTAAATCGTCAATATCATTTGAATTATTATGCCGTTCAAGGTTTAATGGCCCGAGTATACATGTATGTTGGAAATACCACGGAAGCTCGGAAGAAAGCAATGTTAGTGATCAAGGCCCATGATGAACAAGAGAAGTTCCCGTGGGTAAAAAGCGATGACGTGACTGCGGACAAGGAGATGAGAGATCGTACTTTTGCTTCAGAGCATCTTTTCGCCTTGAATAACAAAAAGTTGATTGATAATATTAAAGGTTATTTTACCTCAACTGATAAACCTCTAATGGTGAGAATTCCTACTTCCGAATTATTCCCGGTTTCTGAATACAGATCGTATGCTTTTGATGATATTGCTAATTTGCCGATGAAATTAGCCCAGTATAATGGAAAATTCGTGGCCGGAGTTGGAACCGTGTATCCTAAACGGGATCGGATGCCGATGATTCGTTTGAGCGAAATGTATTATATCATGGCTGAATGTGATAAAGCAGAGCCGACAACCGCTGTAGGTTGGTTGAACACGGTGCTTGCTGCTCGCGGTTATGAAGCTAGTAATTTATTGAAGCCGTCGGAAGTAAACGTGGAAGACGAGATATTGAAAGAGTTCCAGAGAGAGTTCATTTGTGAAGGACAATTATTTTTCTATCACAAAAGAAAAGGAACTTCTTCTTTGAATAACAAAGAGGTAAAATACGTGTTCCCGAAACCGGAAACTGAGTTAGAGTTTGGTAAATAATTTAAAATGAGAATCATGAAAAGGAAATATATGATATTTGTTCTTTTGGGGGTATTGGGAGTATTCTCTGCCTGCCAGAAAGAAAATATTGCGGCCTATTCGGATGCAGAGCGTATCAATGTGGATTTGAGACAAATGAATTTGACGAAAGATACGATAGAGGTTTCTTTAGGTTTTTACGAAGGAGACGTTATGGATATTGACATGAAATTATATGTCATGGGGTACCCGAAAGATTACGACCGGGAGGTTGCTATAGAGGTGGTTAGCAGTAATAATGCCGAAGCGGGTAAAACGTACGAGTTACCGGAGAAAATTATTATGCCTGCAAATGATATCCGGTGTACGATTCCATTGAAGGTTTTGCGTGACCCGGATTTAATGAAGGCTGCCAAATCTTTCCGGATAAATCTGAAAAGTTCTGATGATTTTGAGGTGGGTCTGTATCCCACACTTTACATTAGTGTTACAGATGATGTTCCCACGGTATGGATTGGAGATGAGAATTGGATGAAGGACGGGTCATTCTACTTAAGTATTGAAGATTGCTTTGGGAAGTGTAGCCGGGTTAAATATAAATTTGTATATGAGGTACTTGGAATCTATGATTTTTCTGTTTGGAATGTATGGGGATTCATGTATGATAAAGCCAAATTTGTGCCTGCTAAGAAATTGTTGAAGAAAGAATTGGAGAAGTGGGAGGCCGTTAATGGCCCCATGATGGATGAAAATAATGAACGGGTGACATTTCCGGATTAATGATTAAAAGACGAAGATTATGAACAAAATGAGAAATATTGTTTGGTGTCTTGTGTTCTTAGTAACAGGACTATGGGGTTGTTATGATGACAAGGGTAATTATGATTATAAAGAGTTGCCCGGATTGGAAATTGATACAACCGGATTGAATATCTCGGGTGAGAAAATTGCTTATCAATTCCAGACTTTACTGGTGGATCCTAAAATTAATTATGCGGGTAATAAGGAGGATTTGAGTTATTCTTGGAGATTATACCCGACGAATCCGGTTTTGGATGCGGATAAAAATAGATTTGATACAATTAAACCTTTGGCAACAACTCCGGTGTTTAATGAGGTTATTTATAATGCTCCCGATTCTTATTATTTGACACTGACCGTGGAAGATAAAAGTGTGGATGTGAAATATTACTGGACGTGTAAAATTAAAGTAGAGTCCGAGTTGACCAGCGGATTATGTGTGTTGGACGAACGGGATGGAGAGTACGATTTGAATTTGATCAAGAGTGCTCGTCTGATTACGAACCTGAATCCAGAAGATGAAGGTGCTTTGTATAATATATTCTCGCAAGTGAATGACGGAGAAAAAATAGTAGATGGCCGTTGTTTAGGACTTTCCGGTAGTTCGGTGTTGAATGGAGTCTATGTTTTCGCTAAAAATTCAAATAGTTATAAGTTGAATTTTAACACGTTTGAAAGTATCACGGAGGGTTTTGGTGATTTATTTACCTTCTCTTTAGGTATAATTCCTGATCCGGCATGTTTTGCTCGAAGTACAAATGGTCCGACGGAATTATTTATCAATGATGGTCTGCTTTATTACGTGGATCACATGGCTATGGGAGGGGCGAAAACTTTTGGTGAGGTTACAGGACCCGTTTATGATGCTGCTCCGTTTATTGCAGAAGTAAATACAAGTACTTATACTTCTGTTATTTTTGATAAGTCTCAACACCGTTTCTTGGGAGCCGCTCGGAGTTCCGTGAAAGAATTCTTGAATCTGCCTTCGGATGCAGTGTGGAACATAAATAAGGTTAATAAAGAGTTGGTTTACTTGGGGAGCGGGATGGATAACGAAACTTATGCTGTGTTCAATGACGAGGGAACTTCCAATTATTATTTGTACGTGGCGAATTTCACGGAGGCTTCTTCGGATGAGAATCCGACACCGGCCAAAGCTGTCGCTATTTATAACATGAATAATTGTCCCGGGGTGACGAATAGCACGTTATTTACTTTCGGAAATTTGGGAAAAGTATGTTATTATGCGGCTGGCGATAAATTGTATCAATACAATTACACGGAGTCTGCCAATAAGGCTAATCCAATTGCAGATTTTCCGGCAGCAGGAGAAACAATTACTTATTTGAAAGTCTTTAAACAAAATAATCATGTTCAAAATGGTAAGACTCTTATCGTTGGAACGTGGAATGGTACGGAGGGGAAAGTCTATTTGGTAAACTTTAACGAGGTAAGTGGAACACTTGATCTGAGTAGTATACAATCTTTTGGTCAGTTCGGAAAAATTGTCGACGTGTTATTTAAGTAATATAGGATTAGATTCATGGAGAGTTGATTCTCTCCATGAATATTAATAAGATGAATGGAAATGAGAAAAATCAGAAACATCAAGGTATGGTTTGGTATTGTTAGCTTATTGCTAATATTTGCGTTACCCGTGAATGCGCAGAAGTCTAAATCGATTTTTAAAAATTTGACCTGGGAGCAAGCCGCGGAACAGGCCGAAAAAGAGGGCAAAATTGTGTTGGTCGATGCCATGAGACCGGGGAGAACACCAGAGGATCAGAAGAAACAAGATCAGGCTGAACAAAAGCTATTTGCTAACCCTGGTATTATGGATTTTTGTAATCAACATGTTATTGCTATTCATATTAATATGAACACCGAGGCAGGGAAGGCTTTTGCTCCGAAATTGATGATGAATATGTATCCGACATACGGTTTCTTTATGCCTAATGGCGATATCCTGGGTGTTATTAGTCCTTATTTGTTAGCTCAGAAACCGGAATTGTTCTTGCCGGCAGGCGAGAAGGCTGTGAAAGCGGCAGAGGAGAAAAGAAGTAATAACCGTTCTATTCAGTTTGAGGAAATTGGATTGAAGGAGGCTATGGAGAAAGCCAAGAAAGAAAATCGTTTGATTTTTATTGATGCTTACACGGATTATTGTCAACCTTGTATGTTGATGGTGAAAAATGTATTCTCGTTGAATAAGGTTGCTGATTTCTATAACCAGAATTTTATTAATTTGAAGATACATTTTGGAAAGGAAAAAGAATTAGCGGAGAAGTATGGAACCAGTGGTTATCCGGCCTTTCTGTTTATTAACGGTGACGGTAAGGTCGTGTATTCGGCCGGAGGATATACCGAAGGGGATGAATTTATCGGTTATGGAGAGATGGCTTTGAAAAAAGCAAAGGGGATCGAATTTATCGAAGGTGATTGGCAACAGGCTTTAAAGCAAGCTCAACAAGAGAATAAGTTGATCTTTATGGATTGTTATACTTCTTGGTGTGGTCCTTGCAAACAATTGGCAAAAACAGTATTTACCGATCCGGATGTGGCGAATTTCTTCAACGAGCATTTCGTGAATCTGAAAATGGATATGGAGAAAGGGGAAGGTAAGGAATTGAAAAATCGTTTTAACGTGAAAGCTTACCCCACATTGAATTTTATAAATGGGAAAGGAGAAGTTGTGCATTGTTTGGTTGGCGCTCCGGGAATGAAAGAATTGATGGAACAAGCTCAGATTGCTTTGGAAGGGAAAGGCTTGGCGTATACTCAAGCAGAGTATCAAAATGGTAACCGGGAACCGGAATTAATACAAGCTTATTTGGTTTTCTTGGGGAATGCCGATTTAAGAGATGAAGCTGAAAAAGTTAGTCTGGAGTATTTTGCTACATTGGATAAAAATAACCTGAAAGAAAAAAAATACTGGGATATGTTTGTCAAGTATGTGAATGATGTCGATTCAGATATATTCCAATACGTGTATGAACATCGGGATGAATTCTATTCTATTTACGGGGAAAGAGATGTAAAACGTAAAATTCAAGGAGTGTGGTCTCTGGGTGCAAATGAATTTGTAAATAAGGTCGGGGATCAGATGGAATTGGATAAAAAGGGCTTTAAACGTTACGTGAAGAGAATGGAAAAAGCCAAAGTTGAGGGGAGAGAGGATATTGTGATTAACGCGGAAATGACTAATGCCGAAAAAATAGGGGATTGGAAAACTTATATAGAAATAGGTACGGAGCGTCTTAAAAAAGGTGGTGTTTCTGATCTGTTGCTTTATAATTGGGGTTTGCGAGTAAATAAGCAGTGTAAGGATAAGGTATTGAGATTATTGGCTGCTAAATGGTTTGATGATGCTGCGGCTGAAGCGGCTAAAAAAGAAACAGAGGGGAAGAGGAATATGATGTCGTATAAAACTTACTTTGAGAGAATCGCAAAAGATTTGAAAGCGGATGCTCAGTAAATTGAAAATAATGGATTTGAATGAATTAAAATAATATTTATGAGAAAGATGTTAAGATTATTGTTTGTAGTTTGTATGTTGATTAGTACAAGTACAGTTTTTGCTCAAAAAACCATAACGATCAAGGGAAAAGTAAAATTCCCGTATGATCGTTTCAACATGGAGATCGTGGAGCGTCAAGGATTTGACAAGATTATCCTTGATTCATGCAAGGTAAAACCGGACGGGACGTACGAGTTTAAGATGAAAGTAGACAAACCGGGTGTTTACACGTTGGATTGTCAAAAATGGCAGTCCGTGTCTTTCTGGGCGGAAGATGAGGATCTGGAAATTAATTTCCGGGGAGAGGATACGGCCAAGATTAAAATAAAGAATCCTCCTTACGTTTATATCAATGGTGGGCCGAAAAATGAGGTGATGAACCTGATGAATTGGGATGGCTACCGGGGATATCAATTGATGATCGGAATTTCTCAAGGTGTGTATCGTATTCCGGGAATTGATGATCAGGCAAAACAAGAGGTGTCCGGGAAGTTTTACACGATGTTAGGTGATGAGTCAAGAGCAAGAATGAGATTTCTGGCCGAGCATTATGCTGATCGGAGTAGCGTGTTAGCCGTGTTGCCCATGTTGCGGGGAGAGGAAGATGCCGAATTGGTGGAACAAGTAATCGCCCGTTTGGAGAAAATCAATCCGAATTATGCGCCTTTGTTGAAATACAAAAAAGACATGGCCGAGGCTAAGGCTCAAAAAGAGCGTTTGGCAGAAGGTAAGGTTGCTCCCGAGTTTTCATTCCCGACACCTGACGGGAAAAAGAATCTAGGACCTCAGGATTTCAAGGGGAAGATTTTGGTGTTGGATTTCTGGGCTTCTTGGTGTGGACCGTGTCGGGCGGAGATTCCTCACTTGAAAGAGGCTTACAAAGAATACAGTGATAAGGGCGTGGCTTTCTTTAGTGTTTCTATCGACAAGGACAATGCCGCTTGGAAAAAGGCCATGAAGGAAGAGAATATGCCTTGGACTCAAGCGCAGGCTCCGAAGGCTGGAAAAGACGTGATGAAACAATACCAGTTCTCGGGAATCCCTTATATTTTGGTTTTGGACAAGGAGGGGAAAATCGTGGCAAAGAATTTGCGGGGAAAGGCATTGACGGATAAGCTAGAGGAATTACTTAGTGGTAAAAAGAAAAGCGTGGCTATGCCTGCCATGGGAATGTAAGCATATCAAAGAGATAGGGGGATGTCGTGTAAGGTTGGGAGTAAATGCTTCTTCTTATCACACAGTTCTTTGCATGCATCTCCCTACTTCTTTTGAAATAGATTTAAAAATGTAAGATATGAGATTATTGCTTTGTTTTGTATTGATGTGCTGTATGTCGGGATTGGCTTCCGCGCAGATGACCGCGGCAAAAAAGATTCCCCCAGCCGTTGAAAAGAAAGTTGTGTTGAACGCTAACGCGCAGAAAGTGTGGGATTATCTTTCCGAACCGGGAAATTACAAGAAGTTTTCGGGCGTGCAAGAATTCACTTGCGAGGAAAAAGCGTTGAATGCTAAAATTGAATTGACAACGAAGGCTGGTAAAAAAAGAAGTCAATATATCAGCGTGATTGACTATGATAACTTCAAAATTTGTTACTTTGTAACGAAATCCGATTATGCCGGGGATAAACAATGGGTTTATGCTTTTGAAGTTAAATCGAAGGGGAGCAAAAAATGCGAGGTAACCTTGTCTATTTATTTCGGATTTGATGAACTCTCGCCCGAATTCAAGGAAGGTATCACCAAAGAATTTGATGATATTGTTGCAGGCTTGAAGAAAAAGTTCTAGTAAGAATGGATGTTTGATCTAATATTGTATGTAATGAAGAAAATGTGTTTATTGGTCATGTTATTGGCCGGAATTATTTTAGGTTCTCAAGCTCAGGAAAAAGGTATTCGTTTCGAGCAGACGAAAGAGTGGAAGAAAGTATTGAAGAAAGCGAAAAAGGAGAAGAAGTTGATATTTATTGACTGTTACACTTCTTGGTGTGGCCCATGCAAGATGCTTTCATCACAAGTTTTCACTCTTGAAAACGTGGGAAATCAGTTTAACGCGGATTTCGTGAACGTGAAGTATGATATGGAGAAAGATGCGGATGGCGTGAAGTTGAAAGATGCCTTTGAAATAAAAGCATTCCCGACCTTGGTTTTTGTTGATCCGAAAACGGAACAAGTGGTACACAAGATGGTGGGAGCCGGTTCTGCCGAATGGTTGATGGAAGGCGGAAAGATTGCTAAAGATCCCCAGAATAACCTGAGCGGGTTGACAAAACGCTATGATGCCGGGGAACGTAATGTTGATTTGTTAAGTCGTTACCTGAATGCTTTGGCTTCTGCTTACATGCAAGAGAAACAGGGTGCCGTGGCGGCCGAATATCTGAATGCGTTATCGGATGATGAAATCGTCACGAAAGATAATTGGGATCTGATCAAAAAGAACGTAAACGATCCGTTGTCAAAACCGATGCGTCAAGTTTTAGCTAATGTTGAACGTTTCTATGAAGTGGCTGGTAAAGAAGTCGTGGACTATAAAATAGAAATGACAATCAGGGGAGCCGTGGTGGGAATCTCGCTTTGGCGTCCGGAGCGTGGAGAGTTTGACGAGGCTAGAAATGCCGAGTTGATTAAACTTCTCCAATCTTTGGATTATGCTTTTGTTCCAGGAGCTTTGGCAACCCTGTACACGGCTGAATATGTTCGGAAAGGGGATTATAAAGGTATGTTGAACAGCATGCGAGAGGCATTTAAATATAACGTGTTCAGAAACGGGGGAGAACAAATGTATTTCCAGAATAATATTGAAGCGTTGACGGGATGTGATGATAAAGCTTTGGTGCAGGAAGGAATTGATTGGATTGATGCAAGATGTGCACAGACAAAAGATTATTTCGCAAAAGCCAACTTGATGAATTCAAAGGCTCGCCTATTGACGAAAAATGGCGATACGCTGGGTGCAGACAAAGCCAAGATGGAAGAAGAAAAATATAATAAGGAGGGGGAGAAGAGAAGTGGAGGTAAAGCAGTTAGAGCGATTCGTATGAATTGATAATGGTTTTTTTGTGTGTAGAAAGCAGTCTGCGGTTTATCTTGCAGACTGCTTTTTATTTTGATTATTTGTTTTTAGCAATTTTCGTGATGAAAAGGATGAAGAGGCCTATTCCCACGATGGCTCCAACCGGGTAACTGATAGAGGGCGAAAGGAATAATCCTCCCTCTTTGTAGGGGGCGATCAGGAAGTAGGTCGCG
>OGMF01000268.1_pt1 | contig 63257 bp, 31 predicted proteins | sample 1572921 | NCBI WGS metagenome assembly OGMF01 (sample SAMEA2581919, study PRJEB24529) | metagenome | biome: Human gut stool | place: China | collected 2011 | reverse complement strand
GCTGCTTTCCGCATTTTCATCAATCGCGGACGTTTCATCGGGAATTTCAATATCATCAAGGCATGTGCAGTCCGTTTTTTTATTCAATCTTTTCAATGCAAAATTTCGGGCGGCTGCGGCGATATATCCCCTCACCGTGCCTTTTTCGGGGTCTATGTATTCTGCATTTTTCCAAAGCATTACAAACACATCCGACATTATTTCCTCGATGTCCTCTTTCGGAAGCCTGTTTCCGACCATATTATAAAGAACGGTGCTTAAATACGGCGTGTAGACCTCAATTGCTTCTTCTATTGAATTTCGTTTCCTGTTTTTCAGCCGCACCAGCAGCTTAGTCTCATCCGTCATTTCAAACCAACTTTCTTTTGCAAAGTTAAAAGCTTTTAGTCTTTACACTTTTATATATCCCGGATTGCGAAAAAAAGTTTCACTGTTTTAAATTTTTTCTTTTATTATACCTCAAACAAATACTTTTTCAAGCTAAAAGGGGCTGATTTAAGCAATTCTGCCGAAACCATCCCCTTTTGTTTTGTTATATGAGCGAGAGCAAGTCGCAGCACGCCAAATCCTTTGATTCAAAATCCGCGCCTTTCGCGCCCTGAAGCGACAGCGTTTTCATTCCCGCGCGCCTGCCTGCCTCGATGCCTGCGTCGGCGTCCTCAACTATCATGCACCTTTCGGGCGCAGTCCCAAGCATTTCGGCAGCCTTCAGAAACACCTCCGGATCGGGCTTTGAATGTGTGATATTATTCCCGTCCGAAACGGCGTCAAAGAAATTGTCAAGCCCGATTTGCTTTAAAATAACGGGCGTGTTCTTGCTTGACGACCCTATTGCAATTTTAATTCCGTGCTCCTTAAGCATTTTCAGCTTTTCCGTCACCCCGGGAAGAATGTCGCCGGGAGTGAGCCTTGTGATAAGCTCTCTGTAATAATTGTTTTTCCTTTCGGCAAGAGCCTGTTTTTCACTTTCGGAGTACTCCCTGTCCGCTTTTTCAAGCACAATATCAAGGCTTGCCATTCTGCTGACGCCGCGCAGGCGTTGGTTTATCTCCCTGTCAAAATGAATGCCCTCTTCATCAGCCATTTTCTTCCACGCGCGGTAGTGGCAGTCGTCAGTGGAAACTATCACTCCGTCAAGGTCAAAAATCACCGCTTCCGTTTTCGCGGTGCTTCCCTTTTCGCACGTCGTTAAAACATACTTGCCGTGCTCCGCATCCAGTGTTACCGCTTTTCCGCACACCGTAAATTCAAATTTTTCACCTTTGACAAGCGTGAACGTTGTTTCAAACCGTTCCGCGCATATTTTCACGACCGCATTGTTATATGCCAGATTAAATTCGCACCTTTCCCATTCTTCGGGAAGTTTCGGGCTAAAGAATAAACCCTCGTCATAAAGCCTCATTCCCATAAAGCCGTTTACAACGCTCATCCAAACGCCGCCGTGACATGCAATATGTATGCCGCCGGAGGTGTTCTTTTTGAAATCGCCGATGTCCATATATGCGGCGCTTCTGAAATACTCGTATGCGTCCTTTGTATATCCTATCTCATTTGCCATAATCGAATGGATTGCGGCTGAAAGCGATGAACCGTGATTGGTTTTCGGTTCGTAATAATCATAGTTGTGCCTTTTTTCTTCAAGCGTGAAGCGGTTGCCCTGAATAAACTGCAAAAGCACCACATCCGCCTGCTTCAGAACCTGAATCCGCCACAAATCAAGCGGATGATACAAATGCCTTATGTCAAAGTTTTTGGGGATTGTATCCATATCGACCGCGTCGTTATACACAAACCTGTCATCCTGCTCGTAAATCCCGTAACGTTCATTTACACGGTAGTACATTTTATCTGCCGCATCGCGCCAAAGCTTCAGCTCTTTTTCATGAAGAGAGATTTTTTCCGCCACTTCGGCAAGCTTTTCCGGGGCATGTTTTTGCATATCGCCGTAAATTTTAAGAGCATATCTTAAATGCTGCTGCACCATAAAATTCGTGTAGCAGTTATTGTTGACGCCGCACGCATATTCATCGGGACCGCAAACCGAATTTATGCAGAAACGTCCGTCATGCGCTTCAACAAAGCTGCCGCGGTGCGCGTAAAACCTTGCTGTTTCAAAGAGCATTTCGCTGCAATACTCATAAACGAAGCCGCTGTCACCCGTTACTTTTTCATATCGCCACACTGCATAAGCAATGTCGGCGTTTATATGATATTCCGCGGTTGATGCCTCGAAAACAACGCTCGTTTCCTCGCCGTCTATGCTGCACCACGAATACAGCGCGCCCTCGTTTCCGATTTCCTCCGCGCGCTTTCTCGCCTTGTCAAGCAGTTTAATCCTGTAAAGGATAAGTCCTTTGCAGTGCTCGGGCTCTGTGAAAAGGTAGTAAGGCATGAGATACATTTCGGTATCCCAGAAAACCTTTCCGCTGTAGTTCGGACCTGTCAGCCCCGTTGCGCCGATTGAGGCATTGTTCACCGTCGGAAGCTGACTTTTGAGGTGAAAAAGACTGAATCGGACAGCCTGCTGATCCGCTTTGCTTCCTTTAATTAAAATATCGCCCGTTTTCCAATGGTTTGCCCATGCAGCCGCCTGCTCGCTGCGCAGCGTGCCGAAGCCGTCCGCAGCATTCTTTTCCGCGCCCCTCATTGCAGATTCCGCGAGGTTGTCCGCGCCGTCCGCTGCGGAATAAAACGATGCATATTTTTCAAGGCTCACTGCATTTCCCGGCTTTAACGCTGCGCGAATTGTGTATGTATAAGTATTTTCGGAATTAATTACTTCGTCGGTATATTCCGCGGCAATCACGGTGTGCAGAACAGCCGCCGCCACATCCATGCACGTTCTTTTTGTTCTTGTTTCAAGAAGAAACGCCTTGCCCTCCGCTTTTTCATTCACGGTTTTTGTTGTGATTTTTCCGTTAATGGGTGTGTTCTTAACAACAGAGGAACGAATTTCAAGCTCCCCGTCAAAATCAAGCGAGCTCACGGTGTATTTTAACGCCGCGCCGTGAACGCGGCTGAGGCTTACAAGCCTTATGCTTTCAACATGAAGCGTTTTGCCTCTTTTCAGCAAAACGTCAAAGCTTCTTACAATTTCGCCGCGCCGGAAATCCAGTCTTCTCCTGTGATTTTTAATGCCGTTGGAAAAGCATATCTTTTCACCGTCCGCAAACAGCTCTGTTATGCGCCAGTCGCAAAGATTGACGGTATATTCCTCGTTTTTCGCAAAGCCCTTGCACGGCCACGGATGCACAATCGGTTCTGTTTCGAATATTTCGTTGATATACATTCCGGGAGTTTCGGGGATTTTATCATCGCGCTCGTCATATGTGCCGCGCAGTCCGAGATAACCGTTTCCGAGAGCGAACACGCTTTCAAGATGTCCCGTGTCCTCCGCTTCAATATCAGTTTCAATGAATCCCGTTTCGTCCGTTTCATAAGGCTGAAGCCGACCGCATTCAAGAAAATTTTTCACGTCCGCATTTGCCAAAGCTTCGCGGTTTGCCGAAACTGTCCGCACCCCGGCTGCCTTTGCAGCGGCGGAAAGCTCCGCTCCGCCTATTGCCGCGCGGTTGAAAAGCGGTGTTTTAGAAGCCTTGTTACATTCCTCAAATTCGCAGACGTTTACAGGAATTACCTCCGCCCCCGCTTTTTCAAAATTTTTAATAATATTTTCATCGGCAAGATTTTTTTCGATAAAAATTGTTTTGATATTAATATTGTGCATTCTTTCCTCCATCGAGTTTAAGCTTTCAGAGTTACGGTGTTATCGCCGCCGTGCAGTTTTTCTTCACAGTCACCGCACACGAATTTTCCGCAGATATTTTCGGGAAGCTCAATAACGAAAACCGTTTTTTCGCCCGTTTTGCGCCACTTCACCGAAATTTTTCCGCGCGGAGTGACTGCAAACCCCTCCGCGCCGGCAAGGGCTTCGGGTATTTTCGGGGCAATCAGAACTTTTTCAAAGCCTGTTGAATTTTTCTCCTGAGTTATGCCCAGAATGTGCGTTATAAGATATACCGAGCATGCCCCGAACATCGGGTGATCCTGCGAAAGCGCGCCGTCCCACGTTTCCCAAAGCGTTGTTGCGCCGCGGTCTGCCATATACCCGAACGTGCCGGGCTTGTGCCCTGTGAGCAGCTTATATGCAATATTTTCGCCGCCGTTTTCAAAAAGTGCGCCGATAAGGTGCATTGTGCCTATAAATCCCGTGTCAAACGATTCCGCATGTTCATACTTATTTAAAAGAGAAGCGATAACCTTGCTGCCTGCAATTCCGCAATAGACTGCGAATGCGTCAGCGCCCTGAACGCCGCAGCAGAAGGTTTTCTTTTCTTTATCATAGAAATTATCAAACACGGAGGTTTCTGCGCTTCCGCGAAGGGTTTCATAATAACGGATGTCATCTGCTGCGCCCGAAATCCGAGCGGCGCACTCCATTATCCGAAGCGCCTTTATAAAGCAGCAGGTGTTGACATATGATTCCGGCAGAACCACCTTTTGCGGCGTGCACCAGTCGCCGAGGCACCATCCGCCCGGCTCCTCGCTTGTGACAAGTCCACCGGTACTGTGCGCCGCAAGATATTCAATCCACTTTTTCATGCGCGGATAATTTTCCGTCAGCGCCGACTTATCCCCGTATATTTTAAAATAATTATACGGAACAAAAACCGCGCCGCATCCCCAGCCCCCGGGACCTCCTCCGCCGCCGGCAAAGGGCGCCGTGTGATTCACGTGACCGCTTTTTAAATCCTGGGAATCAAAAATATCCTGTATCCACTTTCGGTAAAACTCCCTTGCGTTCAGCATAAGCATTGCGGCTTCCGAGCAAATCTGCCCGTCGCCGGTGTAGCCGAGGCGTTCCCTGTGCGGGCAGTCGGACGGCACTCCCCCGTGCATATTATTGAGCTGTGTTCTTAAAAACGCGCCGTACAGCCAGTTTAATTCCTCCGAGGATGAATGAAAGTGCGCCGCCCTCGCCACATCGCTGTGCAGAACCGAAACATACTCGGCGCAGGCTTCTCCCTCAATTTCAAAATATCTGAAAGCGTGCCACACAAAGCTCGGCTTAAAAACATGCCGCTGCCCGTCACCGATGAAGGTATCCTCCATTATCTGCGCCTTTCCGGACGGGCTTTTATAGTCCGAGCCGGTTGAAAAGAAATCAAGCCTTGCGCCGTTAAGCTGCTCTGCATAGCGCACGGTAACGCTTTCTCCGCATTTCGGCGCAGCGGAAATAACCGCAAAACCGCTTATGTTCTCCCCCGCATCGTAGATTTTTCTGCCGTCCGTTTCCGAAATCAAAACGGGCTTTATTCGGCGCGCCTCTCTGTCCGCCGGGGCAATTTCTTTCGTGAGCACGGTTTCATTCATTTCAACAACCAGAACAGCCGCATATTCATATTCCTTAATCCGCGCGTCATACGTTTCACCGTAAAACAACTGACTTTCGGTAATTTCCGAGCTGCGGCACTTCTCCGTTCCGTCGGAAAGAACATCTGCAAACCGTTCGTTTTCCGAGTGAATCGCATAAATCGCGCCGAGCGCACTGCCGAAGCTCAGGTTTCCCTCGGCAGTGCGCTCCGTCTGGCGAAACCAACCGTCGCCGAGCGCTATTTCCAATGTGTTTTCACCGTCCTGCAAATACGGCGTGATGTCGTAAACCGAATAATAGCATCTGTAGGTAAACTCATCCTTTATGGGATAAAGGAAGCTCTCAGTATCTCTTTTGCAGACAAGACTGTCGGACGGTCTGAAATATTCATCACCGACGCGGCTTCCGTTCACATACGCGGTAAAAAAGCCCAGTGCACTCACTGCCAATATTGCGTTATCCGCGTGATGCGCTTCAAATTTCCTGATTATAACGGGAGAAGCGAATTTTTCGGGTGCGGTAATCCATTTCGCCCGATTTATGAGCTTGTCGGTCAGGTAGTTCATCAGACACATTCCTTATCTTTTGTTATATGCATTGAGCGCCTTCTGGTAGATTTCAACGGCGCGGTCAATTCCCATGTCCTTCATGTCCTTAACATAATCGTCAAATTCATCGATCGGACGCGAGCCCATAATAAATTTAACCATCTGTTCGTCCTGATATGTTGAAACCGTGTTCATGATTTCGGAAAGCTCGGAGCTTTGCTCGGACGAGAATGAAAGCGTCGGCAAAATATACTTTTCGGCGTCTGTATCCATCCAGTTCTTCAGGGCTTCCTGCTGCTGCGGAAGGCTTGAATACTGCTCAATATAGCGCTTATCCTGAACGAAACCGCCCATCCAGTTGGAGCGAACGTATTTTGACATTATATTTGCCATTGCAAGCCCGTCGGGATTCTTTGTGATAAGCTCCGTAAATGTCGGGTAACCGTCAACCATTTCATAGCTTTCGCCCTCGATGCCGAAGTTATTGAGCATTTCGCCCGCTTCGGAATATCCGTAGTCAAGAACCTTTGCCGCAAGCTTTGCCTTTTTGCAGTTTTTGCTTATTGCCGCACCGTATCCCGGGTAAGGATTCTGGCGCGCGGAGAACATCGGCTTGTCACCCTTGTTCAAAACCGGATATTTTGCGCCGCAAAGGTCAAAGTCCTTTGTTGTTGCCGCGCCGAGATATTTTCCGATTCCGCCGCCGAGCCCTGCAACCGTTGCTCCGGTGCTGCCGCTCAAAACAGCGCTGTCGAGCGCCTTTTCGTCAACGCTCATGAAGTTTTTGTCAAGAAGTCCTTCCTTATACCATTTTGCCATTTCCGTCAGAAATTCCTTATAACCCTGTTCCATCGGTCCGTAAACAACCTTATTGCCTTTAACAAAGAAGGTGTTGTTAACGCCGTATGCGCCGATGAAAGCTCCGTAATTAAACATTGCGGAATAGTTCATAAATGACAGCGGGATTGACGCCTTTTTCTCATTTTTAAAGCGCGTCAGCATTGTGTGCCACTCGTCAATCGTTTCCGGCATTTCCATTCCGAGCTCCTCAAGCCAATCCTTTCTTATGATCGGACCTGTTGAAACGAGCAGCGACTCATCGCCGCGAACGAACGGGAAAACATAATAATTGCCGTCATTCGTTTTTATCATTTTGTCAATTTCGGGATTCTTTTCAAGGTAAGCCTTAAGGTTCGGCGCGTCGTTTTTAATGATATCGTTGAGGTTCATTATGTAGCCGTCGCTCATTGATTTTTCGGCGCCGCCGTTATAGGTTGCCCAGTCTGCCTCGATAATATCGGGAAGCTCGCCCGATGAAAGCATCAGGTTGAACTGATCGCTGCTGGTCGGATGGATAAATTCAATCTCCGTTCCGGTGTCCTTCTGAAGCTGCTTTCCCCACGGTGTTTCACCGAGGTTTGATACAAGCGAATTAAGCTGCGTGTTCATCGGCAGCCAGTATTTCAGCTTGTTATCAGCCGATTTCTCCGTTTTTTTGCTTCCGCAGCCGCACACCGATATTACGGACGCCGCCGCCAGAAGCAATGCAATTTTCTTTTTCATAACTTTTCGCACTCCTTTTTATTTAATACTGTTTAACACATATCTCAGCGCATTTAAAAGCTGCGCCTGATTTTCCCTTGTCAGCGGATTTGAAGCTCCGTTTGCATTTTCAATAAGATTAATCTTTTTAAGGACGTCCGCCGCGCTTTTGATTTCGCTTTGCGGCGACCCGGTTACTCCGCAGAGCATTGTGTCCGCGGTTCCGTGCTCAAGCGCGACCGTGCCCTTGCTTGTTATGATGCTTTCATCGGCTGACAGCCATGCCGTTTCCTTTTCTCCGCTGTATGGCGGAAGATACACGCTGCCTTCGGCATATCGGCCGAACATCAGACCGTTTTCATCAAAGGCAGGCTCTGAAAGCTTTTTGTCTTTCATTTGCTTTGCAGCGTCCATGCTCTCTATCACAAAAAGTCTGCCGCCGCTTTTCGCCGCCGGAATATATACAACGTCAACCATGCCGATTTCGGGCGCTGTGCCTCGGAAAGCAAAATCCTTTGCAATTGCATATGTTTTTCCGTCCTCGTCCGTCACGCTGACGCTGTACGTTTTTGCCGCAACGGAAGCCCTGATTTTCACATTATATTTTTTATCCTTTTTATACGTAAGCCTCTCTGCCGCAGCATATGAATTTCCGTTGTATGCGTCAATCACCCCGTCGGGGCTGAAGCGGACAATCATCGGGAAATCCGTAAACTGATTCGTGACGGCGTATGTGCTGCTGAAGCCCATAACCGCGTTTGTATTATCTTCAAGCGGCGTCACCGTGCAGTTTATTTCAATATCCCCTGTCAGCGTATTAAGCTCGTGCTTGCTTTCGGGAACGGTCATGGTATCGGAATACCAGCAAACCTCGTTTTCACCCATAACGGGTATTTCAAAAACCTTTTCCGCACTTGCCGCGCCTTTTTTGATTGTTGCGGTCAGCCGAACCGTAAGATTTTCCGAGTTCGTTCTTGTATAAACGCCTTTTTCGCTTAAAACCGACGGATTGTCGGACTTCCATTCAACGCTTGTTCCGCCGGCAGATTCCGCCGGGAGCTCAATGTCTCCGCCGAGCTTTTCATATTCCGGCAGCCGAAGCGCCGCAGCGCCGCAGCGCACCGCTTCTTCATCGGAAATACCGTTTCCGATAACCGTTACATGCTTCGGCGAAATTCCGTTCTGTGAAAGGAAATCGGGCGACAGCGTATCTATTACCGAAAGAGTATATGCGGTAGCGTCCGCAAATGTTTTTCCTTCAAAATTTTTCTTAACGCCCGTGAGCTTTTCAACCGAGCTTTCAAATTCCGCATTATCCGCTTCGCCTTCGGGATTGAAAACCGAATTATCCGCGCTCATCAGCCCGGCGCTTACAGCCGCATAGGACGCAACGCTGTCAGTGTCGGAAAGGCTGACGTTCTTTTTCAGCGTCACCTTGAATTTCAGCCCGTCAGACGCCGATTTTAAATTACGGATGCAGTTTTTGCATATCTTAACCTCAATTCCGTTATCGCCCGAGCGCTTTGTTGTCACGGAGTAATTTTCCCCGTCCTTTATAGCAAACGTGCCGCTGTCCGCCCGAATGTTAACCTCACCGTTGCCGTACATTCTGAAAACTATTTTATTCTCACTGTACTCGTCTATATAAACCGAAACATCGTCCGACAACGCCGTAACATATATCGGCACGGACATTGCAAGGATGCGGTCAAACTGCTTTAAGTGCTTTTTCAGCGTCACCGTTCCGGGAATCGAAACCAGGTTTTCCGCCCCCGTCCACAAAGCGCCGTCATGAATAACGGTTTTGTAATCCTTTTCGTAATTTCCGCTCAGATATCCGGCATAATTCGTTGCAAAAAGCACTTTTTTGCCGTTGTTTTCAAATATTATCTGCGTTACCTCGGGCTCGATTATCCCGGGCTTTTCAGCAATGTCCGAAAGCACGCGCGTACCTTCGTCGAACACTGTGAGCAGATAATCATAGCCAAGGCTTTTTATTTTCTGCGCCTCGGTTTTCATCAGCTTCCGCAGCTCGGGGAAAATCATCAGCAAAGTATAATTCTGACCGCCGCCCATAATGAGGTTCGTTCCGCGCCCCTCAAGGTTTGCGAGCAGCACCGAAGCTCCCGAAGGATTCATTGATGAAAACCATGTTTCAACGCACCCGAGCAGACTGTTCAGATACTTTGTTTCACCCGTCATGCGATAAGCCCTGTACAAAAGCTCGATACCCATAATATCCTCATACGGACCTTTTCCGCGGGTGTTATCCTCGTCGCATTCGTACAGCGCCGCATTTCCTGTCGGCTTCCAAAGACCCTTGCCGTAATTCTTGTATTCGTTTCCGATAAAATCGCCTATTCTTTTAAGCACCGTAACTATTTCGTCATTCTTTTCATAGCGCGAAATAAACGATATGCCTCTTGCGCCGTACATCCACACATATGTTTTAACGGCGTCCTGCGTCTGCCCGTTCTGGCGCAGCGGCTTTCCGTCGTCATATATCGCCTGGTACCACCAGCCGTCCTCCGATTGCGCGGCATACGCCCAGTGAACAATTTCCAGCGCCGCGGTGCGGAATTTTTCATCCTCAAACAATCCGTATGCCAGATAAAGCGGGCGAATCTGAATTATGTACCGCGATTCGACATAGTTTCTGCATATAACGCTTCCCGTGTACCACTGATACATATGCGGATAATGAAAGCCCATGTTCTTATCGGAGGTGTACATATTTCTGTAAATATGCTCAACCGCCATTTTGTAAATGTCGCGCAGATATTCGTCGCCGCTTAAGACATACGCCATGTACAGTCCGCTCGAATCGCCGTAGTAGGGGTGGCTTGTGCGAAACCGTTCGTTATAGTACATCGGGCCCGTTCTGTATCTGTTCGCACCGTGTATTTCTTCAATATCTCCCTTGTAAATCTCAACGTCCGCCCAAAAGCGTGCGCTTTCCAAAAGCACGGTGTAAACATCCGTTTCAGCCGTTGCCATATATGCCGCGCCGAGGTTATATTCCATTTCTCCGGGATGAGTGTCGAGCGAGGAATAGGATTCCGGTTCGGGATTGATTCCGTAATGCATTGCGCCGGCGTCAAATCTGCCGTCACGCTTTGAAACGTCAAACTTAACCATGCTGATAATGCTGTCAATCGGCGCGCAGCTTCCCGAAAGCTCTATAACACCGGCTTTTTCAAACGACTGCGGTGAAATTGAAACCGATGGCTCGTTTTCAAGCGTTTGAATCTGCTCGGCGGCATTTTTTTCAAAGCTCACAAGCAGATTTGTCGTCCTTGTAAGACCGTCATACCAAAGAAAGGTTTTCTTGTTCACTATCGGAGCGAAGCGGATTGCATCGCTGCCGAACATGAAGCCCGTTTTGTTCTCCGCCGTTGTTGCGCCGCGGAAACGCTTGTTGTCACGCGTTATCAGATAAATTCCGCGGTCGGCGGAGCAAATATAATCCGAACCGAAAACATTCCCCGATGAAAATGCCGTTTCCGAATACGAAAAATCTGAGGAGGACGGCAGGATTTTCATGCCCATGCTGTAAATATTCAGGTCGGTTCTCGCTGTAATCCTGTACTCGATTTCGGCTCTCTGCGTTCCGCTTGCAAGCGTGACGGTAATTTCTCCGCGTGCAAAGTCGCTGAAATTTCCCTTTGCGGTTACCTTTGCATAAAGCCCCGTATCCTTAACAACCTCTATTTCGCTTACCTTCATTTCGGTTTCAGCCGCTCCGTCAAGGGTTATATATCCGCCTATTCTGCGGATATAGCTCTCCACGCCCGATTTAAGCGTTTTTATTCCGCTTTCATCGATTTCAACGGACACGCTTTCATTGCGGATTACAGCCGTTTTTCCCGAAACGCTGACGCTGACCGGCTTTGACGTTTTGGCGCTTCCGTCCGAGCGGATTTCAAGCTTTTTAAGCTCGTCAGCCTTAAGCTCCGTAACAAATGAGCACAGCGCCCATTTAACGCTTCCGTCGCTGTATTTTTCAGTAATTTCAAATACTGAATCGACTTTTTCTCCACCCTGAGTATACAGTCCGAAGTTATCAAGTGAAAATGCAGCTCCCTGCGGAAGTGCAAATCCGCGCCGGTACAAGGCAGCCGGAACATATATGTTATTATTTTCTTTAACCGTGACGGGAATCACAATTGCTTCCGCTGCGGCAGCCTTTTTTGCCGGGTGCAGCATGACGGAAGCCGCCATACACACGCTCAGTGCAATCGCCGTAAATTTTTTCAACACAATATCATCTCCAATCAGCGGCGGTATATAACCATATCTCTTACAGATGTTCTTCTTGTTTTAACAAACACATAATCGGGATTTCCGCTCTGCGTTGTGTTCAGATAGGGCAGTGAGTCGAGAACCTCAACCGTCTGCTTTCTGACATCATATAAATAAATGTAGGACTTTGCGCGCGTGTCGGCAAAGCTGTACCTTCTCGAAAGGTCATTTTCAAGAGTGAAGTATCCTCCCGGGCGGCACGCCTCCGCTGCGGCAAAAGCAGTTATCATCGTGCTGAGATAGCCCTCCGAACCGCTGTTGTAATACTGTCTTTCCGTCGGATTGTCCGCGTCATAACGGTTCAGCACATTAACAAGGTTCACTTCGCCCTTTGAGTTGGTTTTATACTGAATAACATCGCCTGGGTTCAGCTCGTCAAACAGGATTTTTTTCTTTTCACCCTGCATTGGAACGGCAACATTGTTGTCAGCCGTTTTATCATTGTTTGCCGTCAGCCTTACCTCGCTTCCGCGGCAGTAAGCCTTGAAAGCCGTCACCATATCGCCGTCGCTGTTTCGGGTGTAATACTTCGAGGCAATAAGAGCCGCATATGTATCGCCCTCCTCCTCATAGCTGAGCTCGGGCATGCTGCTGTCCGAAACATATGCCACGCCGACGGCAACGGAGCAGTTCTTTCCTGCGTCATAAAGGCTGATGTCTATGTTGTCGGTTTCAGCATAATAACTGTAATTTTCCGCGGTGTAATCCTCGTCATCGCCGTTTTCGGGAATACCGAATATAATCGACTTGCTGTCGTAAAAATAATTTTCCGATGCAACAACGTTAAAAAGTCTGCCGCGCGAATTATGATATTCAAGCGAGAATCGGCCCTCGTCATATCCGACATAATCCGTTTCGGACGAATGGTCATATGCAAGCTCAACGCTTTTTATCTTTCCTTCACCGTCCAAAGAGTATCTGATAAGCTGCCCTGCCGAAGCAAGCGATGTCAGCTCATCTGCGTTCACGGTACTGTCCTGGGTGTATTTCCCGTTTATATATCCCGTGAATTTCACCCTATTGCCCGTTTCTGCAACAAGCATTTCTCCGTTCTGCGAGAAAATTTTCATCTCAATTGTTGAAGAAATTCTGTTTTTTTTCGCAGCTTTCACAAGATAGCCGTAAACCTTTGAGTCGTCCGCGTTTTTCTCGGCGTAAACCAGTCTGCCGTTCGTTCCGATATAAGCCGTGACGGTGTTCCCCGTTTTTATCATGCCGCTTATCTCCGGCAGGTAGCGGTAAACCGCGCCGTTTATTGTCACCGTGTTATCCGTTGTATCAATGCTTTCGATTTTGCCCGACACACTGTTTCTGAGAATAACAAACCTTGCTGCTGCGGAGTAATCGGTTGTTCCGTCGTCCGCTTCGGTGCAGAACACTTCAAGCACGCAGTCCTTTTTTATATCACTGGTTTCGGCGGCTGAACCGTCCTCAAACCGAACGGTGACGAGCGATTCCCTGAAGCTTCCGAGCGTAACCGATTCTTCTCCGTTTTCATCATCTATCCTCATATCATCTCCGCTGACCGACGCCACCTTGTAATACCTCGGGCAGTCCACCGAAACGGTGTCCGCGAAATCATCGTTGTTTCCGTCCGTCAGAGTTACCCTCACATTTTCTTTTGCGATATCATCATATGTCACCGCAAAGCGTTTTGAATTATTATAAATAATCGTTGCTTCGGGAGCTATGTAAACCGTTTTTGAACGTCCGCCGTCATAATAGCGCAGTAACGAAAAATCGGGTGCAAGATATGTGATATCTCCTCCGTTCACAACAGTGATTCCATTGTCCGTCCGCCTGTACATTGCAAAAAGGCGGTCGGCTCCGTCCATTTCGGTTACATAGTAATCAACATCCGCCCCGAGATATTCCTCCGCTGAATATGCTTCCGATGAAATATATTCGTTTCCGCCAATCACCGTCACATTCATATCATGCGAATCGTTTCCGAGAACAGCCGTGCCGCTCACTGCGGTGACAGTTCCGCGGCGGCGCGATATTCCGAAAACCGTTTCAAGCAGCGAGCGCTTTTCGGTTTTCACTTCCGTTCCGTTCTGCAAATAAACGGAATCGGCACAATCCGCGGTGAGCATATTGAATATAAGGCGGTTGACAGAGCTTCCGCTGAAATCCTCAGCGTTCACGCCCTTAAGCACGCCGCATGACCTTGCAACATCCGTATACTGCATAAGATTGGCGCCGTTTTTTATTTTGTACTCAAACCCGAGCACACGAACCGCAACGGCAGCCGCTTCCGCGCAGGTTACCGAATCGTACGGGCGGAATTTTCCATCCTCGGAAACCTTAAAATACCCGTACTCTGCTGCGGCGTTCAAAACGCTGACGGCAATTCCGTCCGCGTCGGAAAACACGCTTTCATCAATGGCGGTTGAATCGTCATATTTATTGACCGCCTTCATTATCATAACAGCAAAGTCATACCGCGATACCTTTGCATTCGCTTCTGCCGGCGCGACCGACAGTCTGCTTAAAATGTCCTCCTCTTGCCGAAGCTCATCATCGGCTGCGAATGCCGGGAGGATTTTGCCGCCGGTCACCGAAAAAAGCATTGCCAGCGCCGTGATAACAGCTGCCGAGGATTTAATTTTCTTCATAATCATTCTGTCAAACCTCCCCCATTTGCGGACGGCTCTCTGAATTTCTCCAGCTTAGCCGTCATCACGGCAGCCTCTGCCCTTGTTATAATTCCCGCAGGGTCAAACACATTGTTTCCCCTGCCGTTGATAACGCCGCAAAGTCTGAGCCTGCCGACAGCCTCCGCCGCGTACGGCGGAATGCTTTCAGCGTCCGCAAATGCGGCATCCTCATTTTTCCGATACACGGGGATATTAAACCTGTCGATGCATCTTGCAAGCATAACCGCCGCATCCCGGCGAGTGATAAGTTCATTGGGCATAAACGACCCGCCGGGGTAGCCTGCCGCAATTTCGTTTGCAGCAAGTGCGCTTATATAAGGCGCATACCAGTCCGATTTATTCACATCATTGAATACAACCGATTCCGATTCCTCCGCGCCGAACATTTTAACTATTATCTTTGCAAACTCCGCGCGCGTTATGCTGTCGTTCGGGCGGACATAGCCCATATATCCCTCCAGCGCGCCCGACTTTGCAAGGCGCGATATTTCCTGTTCAGCCCATGCCGCTTCGTTAATATCCTTAAATGCAGCCGTTTCATCGGTTTTGTTATCCTCGCTCGGCTGCGCTTCGGGTGTTTTCACAACCGTTGTGCCGCCTCCGCCGCCTCCCCTGTAGGACGGGGATGAGCCTGAGCTGCTTGACGAGCTGCTCTTTAATCCGTTTGCAATTTCCCTGACCTTTTTGCATATATCGCTTACGCTTGACGCATTATAGCCTATTATCCTGACACACATGCTCTCCTTCTGCGACTGTGTGAGCGATTTCACCGCGTCATCATACCCGTTGGCGGAAAGAAGCTCCTTACCGTTCTCAAACACCGATTGAATCGTATCGCGTGAGGCATATCTCACGCCGAGTATCAGATTTGCTTCATCCACCCTGCCGCGCAATTCATCAATATTCTTCACATCGCCGCCCTTTTTCAGCAGCGCGCAGTATTCGCTTTTGTGCGAAGCATAAGCAAAATTTGTTTTTATGCCGAGAACCGGTGCATATTCGTCAATAATATCCTGCGTGTTTTCCTCCGAATTGAACAGGCTGATAAACAGCGCTTCGGCATCGGCGCCGTAATGCTTATATGTAACGCTTCTTTCCGCTTTGCGGCCGTCATCGTAAACCGTCACCGTAAGAAGCTGCGTTTTCACCGAGTCGGGAATTGAAAATTCCGCAGTGAAGCTGCCGTCATTTTTAGCGGCGCACTCCGCCGGCATGCTGATGTCCTCACCTGTCAGAGAGGCGATAACTGTGCCGCCTGTATATTTCAGAACGGGGTAATTCCCCGTAACCGTGAGAACACCGTTCTTTTCCTCCGCCGACAATTGCTCAAATTTCCGTTCGGGAAGAAATGTAATCTCCGCATAGTCATATATGCCCTCCGGTGCGGCTGCCTTAATTTTCACAGCGCCGGAATAGCCCTCGCCTGCGGTAACAGAGCTTCCGTCAATTTCCGCACTGCCGGAAATCACGCTCAGCTCAACGCTCTGGTCGCCCCACAGATTGTAATCCTTATCGTAAACCTCTGTAACGAGTGCGGCGCTTTCTCCGAACTCAACAATTGTGTCGCCGCTTATCGAAACGCTGTTCACCCTGTTTTCATATTCTCCGGGATATGTGGTGCATTTCAGGTCGTCAATATACACGCTTGAACCGCTGACAATAATCTGCGTGTTAAACAAGCGCCCCATGGAAATCATATTTCCCGAAAAGCCGAAGGTTCCCTTCTCCGTATATTCCTCGTCCTCCGAAGTTTTCACAAAGACGGTAAACTGCTTATCCCATGTTGAAAGAATGCACTGCAAATCATACCACACATTTGCTTCATAATCCGATATAACCGGAATATTTCCGTTATCCGTCACGGCAACAATGTCGTTTCCGTCCGCTTTAAGCCAAGCGCCGTGAGCCTTTCCGTCCGTGTCGCTTGTGTCGAGCAGGTATTCCACCGCGCCCTTGCGCTCCTGCATAAAGCTCATCGACACGCGGTAGCTTCCCGTAAGCGCTTCACTGTGGCGATACAAAAGGCGCGAATTTCCGTTCAGCCGAACAGCCTTGCCGCCGTGCTGCGCCGCAACCAGTGCATTGCTTGCCACAAGAAAGCCTCTCGGGGCGCTTCCCTCCGAAAGATTCTCAAAGCCGTTTTCATAAACAACCGCTTCCTCACCCATTATCACACTGTCCCTGAAGCTTTGCGCCGCTTTATTGATTTCATCAATTATTGCGCTGCACTCTTCATCGGTGAGATTTTCGGAATTTACGGCGTCCTCATATTTGTCTATAACATCCTTCAGCATTGTAAAAGAAGAATGAGGATAGCGCCCTGTTTCCGTTCCCTCGGTTTCGGCAAGACATTTTTTCGCTTCTGCCGCAGCCGCTTCAATATCCGGGTGCAGAATCGATGTAACGCTCAGGTCGTCAATGCACAGATTGCCCGAGTTTCCCTCGTTTGCAAAATATACGCTGCCGAGGTCGTCAACATCTGCCGTTGTTGTGTACATCGCAACAGGCTCGCTCAACATGGGAGCGTCATCAACATAAATCTGAGTTATTTTCTGATTGTCAAAATCAAGCGATATTTTCACGCTGTACCATTTGTTTGCCGTAAGGCCGCAGAGCTTTCTGTCCGCGTCCGAGCGGCCGTTATCCATTGCAAGCACCAGACTGTTATCCACAATCCACATAAGGTTGGAACGGGCTGTCTTTCCCGAATTCCACAGCATGAGAAGTCTGCCCGAAACCTTTGCCGTCTGCATAAAGCGCACCGAAACATTCACGCTGCCCTTGCATGAATCCGTGTATTTTTCGGCAGATGTTCCGGGGGAAAGCAGCAAATACTTATTGCTTTCATCGCCCGATACAGTTCCCGAGCAGCTGTCAAAGCCGCACCTTCCGCTTCCCGCCTCATAGCTTTCAAAGTTCTCTCTCATATTATAAGCCTCTGCCGTAACCGCTGTGCATAATGCAGCGGACAAAAGCAGGATTGCGGCCTTTTTGATTTTCAATGCAACTGTATTCATGTTTTTCCCCCGAATCTCTACATTTTTGACTTATCGGGCAAAGCAAAATTGCTTTGCCCGATAAAATATTATTGTTCTGTCGGAATATGCTTAACCTCGTCAACGCGTGACGCAATCTCATATCCGCAGTTTTCAATTCCCTCCGCAACTATTCCCGCCAAAACATCTGCGCCGTATACGCAGAAGTGTGTGTTATCCTCTGTTTTGCCGTCCTTGTTGTAAACCGAAGACGTATATGCCGAACCATCGCCGAAATAGCGTGAATCGTTCGCATCTACAAAGAGGAACAGCTTCTTTGAGCTGTCTGCCTCCTCACTGTCAAGGCAGCTTACAAGCTCGGACGATTTTGTGAACAAGTCGATTACCGGAATGTTAAGCGCTCTGCCAACCGATTTCACGGCTGCCGCATACGACACAAGCGAGGATTCGCCGCCGAAAATGTTATTTCTTCTTCTTACGGGAGAGGTAACAAAAATCGGAATCATTCCCTTTGCGCGGGCACGCTCCGCATAATACTTGAGGTATGCGCGGTAGCCTGCAAATATGTCGGAGTATTCGGCATATGTAAACTTGCTGTCGTTATGACCGAACTGAATCAAAAGGAAATCGCCCGGACGGCCCTGTGCAATCACGTTGTCGAACACGCCCTGCTTATACATCTGCTTTAAGCTTGAACCGGGGATTGCAAAGTTTTTCACCGTTGCGCCGTTCAGATAATTTTCAAGCATCTGTCCCCAGCCTGTCTGCGGATAGTAGGTTGCATAATCATATGTTGCAACCGTTGAGTCACCGACAATATAAACCGTTGTTCCGTCAGCGCCGGCGCTTCTTACGGTGTTCGAGGCTTTCGGCGATGTTGTGCCGTCCCAGATGAACTGCTTAACAAGAATGTCATCGGACTCCGGGAGCCGAATGTTAACGTCCATTTCAATGTTCTGCCCCTCAGGCTCGCCGCTTATATCGCGCGATGTCACTCCTATCAGTGAACCGCCGCTGTATACTGCATTGTAAACAACCGTCTTTCCGTCCGAATTGTTCTTAACTGCATAAGCTTTTTCAAACGTTCCGCCGACAACGGGCTTTGAATACTCATTGCCCTCAGCGTCCCTGAACAGAATCCCTGAGATATAGCAGTCCGGCGATTCAAGATTGTCCGATGTTACGACGATGTTTCCGATATAGTATTCGCCTCTGTTATTGTTAAAGGAATCGAACACCCTTGCAACGGCTGCCTTTGCGCCCTTATAATCCGCTCCGAAAGGAACCGAGCCTGCATACTGCGAATCGACACAGCAGCTTACGCTCTGATTAAGATAATCAATATCAACTTTAATGTCGTAAGGGTGATCTGCAAGATAGTTTTCAATAATTTCCACCTGAGAATTATTTCCGCCTGTTAAATACAGGCTTGTGCCGTCCGACGTTATAGCGTATGCCGACTGCATGCTTCCGTTCACATCCGTTGCTCTTGCAACGGCGTCAATCGCGGATTTTGTTTTCTGCATGAATGAAAACGTAACCGTCATGTTTTCAGCCGTTTCCGCTGTTGAAAGCGCTTTAAGTATTCTTGCACGGCTCCCCGTGTTGGTGAGCTTTGCATACATTTCTCCGTTCTCCGAAACCATCACACATCCCGAAAGTGCCTTATATGAGCTTGCATTCGACGGACTCTGTCCTGCACTGAGCTTCCAGAAATCCGCATTGAACAAAACCTTTGTTGCGGACGGGATTGCGGAATCTATATAAGAATTAAGCTCCGCAAGCGCCTCTGCACTGTCCTGCGTGCGCAGCGTTGCAAGGCAGTCCGCCGTGTTCTGCGCAAATCCGCTTTTCTTTGCCGCCGAAAGCGCCGTGCCCGGAATGTCATTTGCAATTGCGTGCGCACTCACAGCCGCCGCTGCCGCCTCAAAGCTCTTGAAGCAGTCTGCATAAATATTGTCAAGGAACATTCTTCCCGTTGCGCCGGAATTGTTTGTCTGAATATTCATTCCGTCAACAGCCGTTGCGTCCTGATAGAAGCCGAAGCCCGACGGATTTATGAGCTGCCCGTCCACAAAAACGTACACAAGCTTTTTGTTCATATCAAGCACGGTTGAAATCTTGTACCACTTGTTTGCGGCATATTCGCATATCTTAACAGATTTCGTTTCGCCGTTTTCTCCGTAACTGAGACTGATGTTACCCCTTAAATCGTTCTCCTTATATGTGAAAAGAACGTAGGGGCGCTTGTTTTCGCCATAGCTCCAAACCTGCTGCAAACGTGTTTCCGTAATCATGCTTTGATGAAATGAGGTTGATATAACCACAAATCCGCCGGTCATTGCCTGCCATGTTTTTTTAAGATTAATTGTTGAGCCCGATGTCTGTCTGAACCAAAGAGCCCTGTTTTCCTCTGTCTGTCTTTCAAGAACAAGGTTTCCGCTGTTCTCAGCCACATAGTTTGCCAGCATCTCGTTTTTGTCGGCATAGTTCTCAAAGTTGTCATCCACTGCAGCTGCTGCCGATTCTGCCATGACGGGCACACCCGTTGCCGCCGGTGCAGCCGATGCAAGCATCGCCGCGCCGAGAAGCATTGAAATTAGTTTTTTTCTCATCTTTTACACTCCCTCTGAATTCTAAATAGTACCGACCCGGGCGCGTGAAGCCCGTGGCTTTGATGTCTTTATAATAGCAAGGAAGCAAGCGCACAGTCAATTAACAATAATCGAAGCAGAATGCACAAAACACGAACTTTGCCGCGTTCAGCGCGTCATATCCCTGTATTTTCCGGGCGGAACGCCCATTGCGCTTTTAAACACTCTGTTAAACGACTGGATATTGTTAAACCCAACCTTTTCGGCAATTTCCGCCGCTGTCAGCTCAGTGTTCTGCAAATACAGCGCCGCATGCTTGATTCGGATTGAATTAACATAATCCGGAATACTGATGTTTCGGCTCAGCTTGAAAAGCTTTGAAATATAATCGCGGTGTATCCCGAGATAGTCCGCAATCGATGTGAGTGAAAGCGAGGAATCGGCATAATTTTCGTTTATATAATTAACCGCCTTTATAACATATGGCGATTCATTTGTGTTGTGCACTGTCCTCTCCGCCGAGCATATGCTCTTTATGCACTGCTCTGCCTTATTGTAAAAGTCCTCCATGTCGCGGTGCGGCGCTCCCGCTCCGAGTATTTCCGTCGCCTCGCGAACGCGTTCAAGCGTCTGCTCGTCATCCGTTTTCAGATTGGCTGCAACCTTAATGAGCGTTCCGGCAATGCAGCACTGAAGCCCCTTTATCACATACAGGCGCGCCGCGCCGCCGGAAAGATTCTTGTCGGCAATTTCCTTAATGCATTTAAGGCTTTCCTGCTCCTCGCCCCTTTGCAGGCAGTTGACAAGGCGGCGTTCCTCCAAAATCGGGTAATAAATAATACTTTCCGCACTGCTGCTGTTTATATCGTCAAAGGACAAATTTGTTCCGGGCTCCGAAAGCGATTTCCGGTACGAAATAAGTTCGCAAATCTGCTTGTATGCTTCCGCCGGTCCGATTTCCCCGTGCTGAACATTGCTGCTCAGAACCGAAAACAAAATATTAAATTCTTTTTTAATAATCTCCTCCGACCGCATTATAAGGCGGCTGCACTTAAGGCTGCCGTTTTCCTCATTCGGGAAATTGAGCACAAAACCGATCATGTCGTCATATTCAATTGAATAAACATCGCCGACGGTTTCGAACATTTCCGTCAGAATATTGCGGATAACATACTTCGCCTCGGACAGACCGCCGCGTCTTTCTCCCTCGTAGAAAATGTCGGAACAGTCGTCAATGCAGGCATATGCCAGCATGAAGCTGTCAAAGCGGAAGCGCTGCATCTCCTCCGAAAACTCGCCGTGAATGATTTTGTGCAGCTCAAACTCACGGATTCCGCGGATGTGCCTTTTCAGACTTTTTCGCGTGCTGTTAAGCTCATCCGTTATATCCATAATTCTGTGACTGATAACGTCGTATTCGTTTTTATATTTCTTTTTCTCGCTGTCCGCTTCGGGATTCACGGTTTTCATAATAAGCTTTATCGGCTTGTAGTTTTTGCTCACCGCGTATGCCACAACGCCCATTCCGAGCAGCAGACAGGCGAATGCTCCGCCGTATGCCAGCTTGGACAGCGCGTTTGTCTTCACATAAAACGCATTTCTTTCCAATATATATACATATTTTCTGCCGCCGACATTCATTTTTCCCACAGCTGCCACATACTTTTTATTTTTGTAAACGAGCTCGAATATTCCGCTGTCGGCGCTGCCTATTGTTTCATTCACAAGGTTGCACAGCGATTCCTCACAGTTTGAAAAGAATGTGCTGCCTTCCTTATCAAAGGCAACAAAGCTTCCGTCGGCAATAAATTTGTTTTTTATCAGATTATTGACAAGCGATTTTTCATTCATCGCAACAATCACGTTGCTGAAGGATTTTTCCTTGCCTATGCTCTGCACAAACAAAATAACATTGCCGATTGAGCCCTTTCTGTCAAGCCGCATGAACATGCTTTTGTGATACTGCGCCGTTATTCTTTGAAAATCCTTATCGCTGAGCGCCGTATCCGAAAAATACGCGTCCTTGTACAAATCTTTCAGGCAAAATCCCATCGATGTAATCACGGTGTCAAGGTTTTGGAAAAACACGCTCACGCTGTCAATGCTTTCGTTGCTGTCACGCAGGCTTCTCGAAAGCGCGTCAACAAATCTTGTCATTGAATCGCGGCTCGCGGCAAACTCCTCGTCCGTCATCGAAATAAGCCTTTGATAGCATTCATCCTCGGAAAGACTTTCGATTGCGCGGCTCTGCTGCAGAAAGATTCTTTCAACCTCATTCCCGGCGCTCCGCACCGCTATGGCGTTGATTTCGTCAATGCTTTTTTGAAGCGACACATCCGCCGAATAGTAATTCAGCATCCCGAAGCCGAACGGAATTGCCCAAACAATCAGATATGTTGCAATCCATATGTAAATAACACTACGCTTCATATTCTCATTATCCTTTTATCTTTTTTTATTATATCATTGTATCATTGGATTAATTCAATGTAAAGCGGTTTGTTATTCCTTTACTGCCCCTACCAATACTCCTTTAACAAAATATTTCTGCAAAAACGGGTAAACGCACAGCACCGGCAAGGTTGAAACGATGATTACGGCGTATTTTATTGTTTCACTGACGGAATTAACGCTTTCAATATCAACGCCGACAATCATGTCGTTCGTTTGGTTTTCAACAAGGATTTCACGCAGAATGAGCTGCAGCGGAAATTTTGTCTTTGTTGTGAGGAAAATGCTTGCGTTAAACCATGAATTCCAGTATGCAACAACAACATACAGCGCAACAACGCTCATAACTGCTTTATTCACCGGCAGAATTATCCTTGTCAGAATTGTCATGTGCCCCGCTCCGTCGATTTCGGCAGCCTCCTCAAGGCTCTGCGGTATCGATTCAAACGATGTTCTGCAAATAATAACATTAAAGGTATTTATTGCCGACGGAAGAATCACCGCCCAGATACTGTTATACAGTCCGTAGCTTTTAATCGTCAGATAAAAAGGCATCAATCCGCCGGAAAAAAACATTGTAACAACGATTAAAAACATAATCGGCTTTTTAAAGTAAAGATTTCTGCGTGAAAGCCCGTAAGCCGCAAAAGAGGTCAGCGCCATGTTGATTGCAAGTCCTGAGGCAACAATAAAAATCGTGTTCATATATCCGCTGTAAATAAGGCGGTTTTTAAATACTGCGGCATAGGACCGCACATTTGGATTGAGCGGCCGCCACAAAAGTCCGTTATATGCCATAAACGTATTTGAATCCGAAAAAGAAGCCATCACGACATATAAAAACGGATAAGCCGTAATTATAACGAGAATAAGCATCATAAGCACGTTTAACGAGTCAAAAAGCCTGTCTCCGAATGTAATATTTTTTTTCATAGCCCTTCTCCTTACCACAGTCCCGTTCCGTTATATTTTTTGCTGAGCGCGTTGCTGATGAGCAGCAGCGTGAAATTAACCACCGAGTTAAAGCAGCCGACAGCCGCACTGAAGCTCCAGTTAAATTCCTGCAAGCCCTTTCTGTACACAAAGGATGATATTACGTCCGCCGTTTCATAAATTGCCGAGTTATACAAAAGTATGATTTTTTCATAGCCAACGTTAAGAATGTTTCCGATTTGCAGCAGAAGCATTATAAAAATAGTCGGCACTATCGACGGAATTGTGATATTTTTCATCTGCTGCCATCTGTTTGCGCCGTCAATGGTTGCAGCCTCGTAAAGCTGAGCGTCAACGCCCGAAAGCGCCGCAAGATAAACAATTGAACCCCAGCCGATGTTCTGCCATATATCCGTCAGAACATACAGCGGAAGAAACGCGTTTTTGTTCAAAAGAATGTTGCTGCGCTGAAATCCGAAGAATGCCGCCACATCGTTAAACAAGCCGTTATCAAGTGCAAAGTTCTTTATCATTCCGCACACAACGACAATTGACAAAAAGTGCGGAAGATAGCTGATTGTCTGCACAACCTTTGCAAATTTTGTATTTCTCAGCTCGTTTATCAAAAGCGCAAGTATAATCGGCGCCGGGAAGCCGAAAATAAGATTTGAAAAGCTTATTTTCAGTGTATTTAAAAGCGTTCTTTTAAAGTAAAACCCTTCGAAAAACGTTCTGAAATGCTTCAGTCCGACCCACGGGCTGCCTAAAATTCCGAGATTCGGATTGAAATTTTTAAACGCGATTATCAGTCCGTACATCGGCTTGTAGCAAAATGCTATGTAGTAAATCAGCACGGGCAGAAGCATAAAATAAACGGGAAAGTTTTTCTTTAAATCACGCTTTATAATATCTCTTGTTTTCATTCTCCCTCAGTCCTTTCCTTTATTTTTTTCCGCTTCGCAGCACATCAGCAAAAACGCTCCCATTCCGTGAAGATCGTTTTCGCTTGACGGGCGGCATATGTAGTAATCATAGTCCCCGATGCATGTTCCCACGCAAATTCCCCCGAGCACAAGATTTCCACTTTCATCGATTTTCAGGCGTTTTATCAGTCCCTCATAGCCTGCCTGCCCTATCTCCGTATACTGCGGAGGAAGAAATCCCTCACGCGCGCCGCGCATAAGCGCGTAGGAAAACAGCGCCGTTCCCGAGGATTCAAGCCAGTTGTTTTCGTCACCGCCCCTGTCTGTCACCTGATACCACATGCCGCTTTCGCCGTCCTGATAATGCGCGGCAGCTTCCGCAGCCGAGGCAAACGCTCCGGCAAGCTTTCCGCGCAGATGATGCTCCCTCGGCAGATAGTATAAAATATCAAGCGCGGCAGTTAAAAACCAGCCAATTGACCTGCTCCAGAATTGCGGCGAATGAGCTCCCTCGTGCTCTGCCCAGTACGATTTTCCCTCGCAGTCCCATGCCTGATAGAGCAGCCCGGTTTTTTCATCCTTCGTTTTGTCATAAAGCAGAAGCGCCTGTTTCACAACGTCCTCCGCTTCAGCGCTGTCGCCATACTTTGCGGCGTACATCATGCGAATCGGGCCGGACATATACAGCCCGTCAAGCCACATTTCGTTTGAACATTCGTACTTGTGCCAGAAGCCGCCCATTTTGTTCCGCGGAAATGCTTTCAGCACTTTCATAAGCTTAAGCAGCGCTTTTTCGTATCTTGTATCATTTGTTTTCTCCATCAGCGGAAAAAGAAGAATGCCCGGCTGTATGTCGTCAAGCCACTCATTGCAAAACTCATGAATTTCTCCCTGCGGACTGACAACGCTGTCAACCCATTCGCGCATATAGTCAAAATATTTCTGCTCGCCGCACAGCTTGAAGCATTCATACATGCCCGACAAAAACACCCCCTGGTGATAATGGAAATGTCCCCTTGGCGGAAGCTCCTCCGCCATGTACCGATGCATAATGCTGTCACATGCCGCCTTTGCATAATAAATCGGTTCTTTATTTGTCATCATCGTTCACACTCCCGTTTCCGTCCGATATTGTTAACGCATCTGAGGATTATACCGTCACTTTTAAAGTTTCCGCTGCATGTTCCGCTGAGCGTTACGGGGCTCGGTGAGAGAATGTCAAAAAAGTTTCTGTCAAGAACAGCGTCTGCCGATTTCAAATCGATTTCCAAGCCCGACACATATGTGTCCGCCGAAACGGTTATACTGATATTCTCACCGTTCTGCTCAGACTTCACGCTGATATGCGGCACGGAATAATCAAAATATTTCGGTTTTGTGAAAATTTCGCTTTTTTCCGAAATCAGTGTTCCGTCGCTTGCATAAAGAGCATAGCGCACAAATCTTGTTTGTTCATTTCCGCGGACATATTTTTCTGCGTCCAGCACCGAAACATCCTCCGAAGAAAGAGCTGATACGGTTACATCAACCGACCTTGAATAAACTTCCGTAAAATCCTTATCATATATCCCTATCTCCGCTCTGCCCTCAAACGTCTTTCGCGTTTCGTTCGAAATGTTAAATACCGCGCTGTATTCATCGATATGCGCCGACAAAAGCACAGGGGCATAAAACTCGGCAGCCTTATAGTGAAGCGCCTTGCGCCTTCCGTTTTTATCGACCGATGACCACGAAACACACGGCCAGCAGTCATTGAGCTGCCAGTAAAGCGAACCCATGCAGATTCCGCGGAAGCGCCTGAAATGCTCAACACCGTACCTTATGGCATTTGCCTGATTCATCTGCGATATGTAAACAAGCTCCTCAAAGCTGTACGCATACAAATACTCACGTGCGGCATATGAAATGATTCTGACGTTTCCGTCATTGCATTTCTGATGATGATCCACCGCCTTTGAGAACGGATTCATTGCGTCCTCGCCCGCAAATTCGCGGATTGTTTTTATGCTCGGATACGATTCAAAACCAAACTCGCTGCAAAAACGGAATTTATATTTTCTGTACTCCGAAAACGGCTTGCCCATGAACCAAACCTCCCAAAAATGCTGATCACCGCAGTTCGGGTCATCAACATTCTCAAAGCCTCCGCCGGACGACGGAGACGACGGTCTGTAGGAAACCTCCGGAGCATATTTCATGCAGATTGAGGGAATAATTCTTTCAAAAAGAGTAACATAATCCGTTCTGTCGGCAAAGCTTCCGAAATTGCTCAAGCCCTGCTCGTTTTCATTGTTTCCGCACAGCAGCGCAAGGCAGGCATGGTGGCGCAGGCGGCGAACGTTATCAATGCATTCCGCCCTGACGCTTTTTTCAAAATCATCGTACAGACGAATGAAGATGCAGGCAAACATAAAGTCCTGCCAGATAAGGATTCCTTTTTCATCGCAAAGCTCATAAAGATAATCGTCGGGATAAATTCCGCCGCCCCATATCCTTATCATATTAAAGTTTGCGTCCTCACAGCTTTTGACAAGGCTTTCGATGTTTAGGTGTGTGACATTCGGAAGAATGGAATTTTGAGGAATAACATTTGCGCCCATTGCAAAAATATCGATTCCGTTCACCTTAAAGCAGAAGCAGCTTCCGTGCTTGTCGTTTTCAGTGTCAAGAAGTATTGTTCTCAGCCCGATTTTCTTTTCAATGCTTCCGTTTTTATTTGACGCCTTTATTTTATAGAGCGGCTGATCGCCGTAGCCCCTCGGCCACCAGAGCTTCGGGTTCTTTATCACAAATTCGCATTTTCCGAAGCTCGGCTTGCAGCTTTCCGACATCCCGTGACCCTCAAGCGTCACAACCGTGTCATCCGCGCAGTCACCGCCAACATATTCCGGGGTGACTGCCAGAACAACGCCGTCCGGGGTGTGCTTTTGGGTTATAAACAGGTTGTCGAGCATTGCTCCGCTGAATATAAAAAGCTCCGCGTCGCGGAAAATGCCCATATCGGGAAGCGTCGGGCCCCAGTCCCAGCCGAACATATAACTTGTCTTTCTGATATGCGCCGCCCCCGGAGTCGAATCGGGATTGACGAAAAGTTTCATCCGCGCGTCTGCCCTTTTCACGTATTCAAGCGGAGAATGAAAATATATGCTGATTTGATTTTTTCCGATCCTTAAGTATTTTGCGCAGTCGATATCATATCTTCGGTGCATATTGTCCATGCTGCATACCGGGCAGCCGTTCAGCGTTATATCGCACAGCGTGTCAAGTCCGTTAAAACGCAGTATTGCATTTTTATTCTCAAAGTCTTCGGAAATTTCAAATTCCGTTTTGAACACACAGTCCTTTTCCGAAAGCTTTGTTATTTTCTCCTCATTGCCGCCAAAAAAAGGATTATCAATTAATTTTTCCGCCAGCAGCGCCGAATACATCGAGCACGGTGTTTCTGCATACAATTCCGGACAGCCGTCGGCGCAAAGCATCCATTTTTTCAAGTTAATGTACATTGAACCACTACCTTTCTCTTACAGGTTAAGTGTATCAAAAAACGCTCCGGCGTTCAATTAACAATAAACGAACTGCAATGCAAATTTTCCGACATTTCCGTGCACATCTGCCCGGCTCCAAATCATCAAGCAAATTGTCTAAAGCCATTTAATTCCAAAAACATGCTTACATAAATCTTCTTTTATTGCGAACAATAATTCTGTAAAATTAAAGTAGCAAAAGCAAAAAAACGTTAATATCAAAGGAGTTTTTTATATGAAAGCAACGGGAATTGTCAGAAGAATAGATGACCTCGGCAGGGTTGTTATCCCCAAGGAAATCCGCCGTACAATGAGAATACGTGAGGGCGACCCGTCACTGATGACATTGACACCGTCAGAAAAGCTTTTTTACTTTTCGTCAGCGCTTGAAAAGCTGTGTCCCGAAATATAAATCTGCAAAATAAACGAGGGACGAAATTCATAACGATGAATTTCGTCCCTTTGGTACCGGAAGATCACATTTTAAGAAGAATAGATAAATATATTGATTTTTCGTTCATAAATGATTTGTGCAGACCGTATTACTGTGAAAATAACGGCAGACCGGGGCATAGAGAGCCCGAGATCATGTTTAAAATGCTTTTTTATATCCTCAACTGTATAAAACGCAATCCTCATAATCGCGATGATTGAGTAGAATTTCATAATCACACTTTCTCTCATCATTACGGACAAATACGGAATCATCTTCATACTCGCCAAAATGAGTGAGCGAATCGATTCCTACCATTTCCTCAATATCGTCAACTATATCCAAGTTTTCATCCGCAAGAATTTGGTCATCAAAATATGAAGATTCTTTTTACCACTTCTTATCACAACACAAATAGCGTAAATACGGGCGTTTAACAGTAATAAAATTTTTTAAAGCTTCTACAGCAGAAATTGCAACAGTTTAAAAACAGCTTATCTTATGATGCTGAAAGAAAAATATTATGATGAAAACGGATTGAAAGAAAATCACCCGTCAATACATCAATTCAAATATATCCGCACCCCCTCTTTGCAAATATCTCTGCGCGCCCCGGGAATAGCTGTTTCCAACAGATAAAACCTTAATCACTTGTAAGCAGCTCCTCTCGTTTTTTATTTATATGGTGTATATGCTCCAAAAGCAAAGAAATCAATTATTTGCTCATAGGAAATAATATATAATTCTGCTCTGTATTTGTCAGAATAGAAAAAGTCTGCCGGTAAATTTTCATATGTAAGAGTCATCACACCATTTTTTATTTCTTCCGGTGTATCATATCGCCGGTTTTCGCCGCACTGTCCCATTTTAAGATCAAGCAAGGTGTTGTAATCCGTTTTTATAGCCATAATATATCTTGCTCTGTATGCAGCTAAATCATCCAAATCAGCCATGACAGTTAGCGTGTTGTTTTCTCCCTTTTCAAACTTAATGTTTGTCTTTCCGGGATTAAACTTATGAATTGGAACAAATGTGCATTTGAAATTGTCAATTATAAACGCAGTATCATTCTCACTTGAGAAGAACGTTAATCGAATTTGATTCAATCCGTCTGTTTTATAATCTCTTACACTTATACATTCATTATCAACATAGATTTTCATAAGTGAATTGATTACATCTAATCTTATCCTGACCGCATATAATTTATTGGGTTCACATTTCAAATCGCTCCCGCAAAATTTACCTTTTTCAATAAATTTGAAGTAACCTCCGTCTTGCGAATATGCCCCGTTATAGTCTCTTAAGTCAATATTAAAATTCAACTTTTCCGAAGAAAGCGATATATCTGTTTCAAAATCATAATACCCATATATGGATTTAAGGTTATCGACCAATATAAACGGTGCGCCGCCGGCATTAACCATATCGGGCAAGGAAATTTTCAATGCCTGCCCGCCATTTAAAGGCACATATGTTTTTTTTGCGTTGCTGCTGTTTGCGACAAACCTCATTTTACTCATTGATAAGTTATCAAAGGATTCATCAAAAAGCATCTTGTTTTTATTCGGAATTACAAATCTAACCGTGCGGGAATCATATATTTCCGTATCATCTCTGACCGTAACCTCATGACTGCCGATAGCGTCTGTATAAGATTTGTCAATAGTTATTTCGTGTATGCCTGCTTCAAATCCGGAGAGATCGAATACTTTATTATCATCAATATAAAGGGCTGCATCCGTTAAATTCTCTCCAACACAAACTCCAACCTGCATATCTTCGCCTTTAATGTAATTTCTTTGCAGGGGCAAAAGCTTGTATTTTACATTATTGATCTCGCCGCTTACCCTTAGTTCACTCATATTAAACGGCTTTAATCCCCTAACGGCAAATTTTAAATATCTTGCCGCTGCAGCTACAGGCTGCGTGATCTTTGATCCGGCATTGATGGTCTTTATGAAGATGTAATTTGAACCATCTGTGGAAACATACACATCGATGCAGTATTTATATCTGTCCGAATTTTTGACATCCGATGCTGTATAAACACTGTCTATAAAACAAGTATCTCCGTAATCATATACTATCGTCTCGGATTCCGCCATAAGAGCAGCTGTACTGCTTTTTCCGTCCAAAAGTGACCATCCGCACGTTTTATTCACCGCTTTCGGCAGCAATTCTCTTTCAAGCACAACATCATCATCTTCGCCTGCAACACTGTCTGTAATCTTGCATAAAAGTGTTTTTGCTGTAAAGGATTTTTTGAATCCGAACATCGATGCTATTTCATCTGTCAGCGGAATATACTTAATACCGCCAATATCTTCTATCGGAATCGGAAGCGTAAATTTTATATCGTTTGCCACAATATGTTTGTTATCACCATCATATATTTTCACTGTGACGCTGCCCTTGTCTAAAGATAAAACCCCACCGTTTTTCGAAATCCTTACACCGAGCTGCTCAAATATGCTGCCGGTAATGTAAGTTTCATTATGCATGAGCTTTGTTTCATCAGGCAAACGGATAAACTTTTCATTATATGTCACCTGATAATCACCCAGTTTTTCTTTTTCAGCCTCTTCAAAGCTCAGCTGAGCAGCAGCATTGGATCCTGTATATGGTGTAACGACATACATACCGGGATTTCCCGCAAACATTAAGCAATGGCTGTCACCGGCTGATTCCAGTATAAGCTCGGTGTTATTACCCGCAACCTTCCACTTGCCCTCCTTAACATCCGTCAGCAGGCACATAACTTCGCCATACCCGTTATCACGGACAGTTACATCAAATTCACCGTCTATAAATTCACCTGATTTCGAAAACATAACCTGCCTGTCACGAACAGTAACTCCAACCATTTTATCTGTTTCCTCTTTAATCATAGCCAAATCAGCGGCATTTCCTTCAGCATCGGTCACGTACATTGCATTTAAGAAAATGTCCTCTTTATTTTCCTCAGCCGGTGAAATTTCACTTCTCCATCCACCCATATAATACTCCGTACCCGTACTCGGTTTTTCCGGAGGATAGTTTACGCCGTTTACGCTGAATTCCATACCTTTGCCGCCGACAGCCTCAATGTTTGTTTTTTCGGGCAAAAGCGTGTTGTTGACAAGCTTGCCGTTGGCGCCGTCCTCTGTCACAGTAATTATAATTCTGTTGTTTTCTATTGCAGGTTCGAAACAGCTCTGGAGCAGAAACTTTTTCTGAAAAGAAGCGTTTTTGGAAACTACGCGGTCAAATACCACCATTGCTGCCGGATATTCCTCGTTAAACAGATCCATAAATACCATACCGCGCTTATAGCTCGCCATCTTGCTGTCCGAATATGCTTTTGTCAGATCTCCTTTTATGTATGAGAATGCAGGCGTTTTCTCATTAGGTCCGATGTAGTGGGACTCGGTCACGGCTCTCAAATTGGAATCAGACATATGTTCTTCCAGTTTATTAATTACATAACCGCCGCTTTTGCTTCTCACCATTTTCTGTCCGCCGTCGTTGGATTCCGCAAATTTTTCACCAAACACGAATTTCTCGCTCGGATCATAAACCGTAATACAATTTTGAGCTATAGTTCTTGACGCAAAGTTTGCCCAGTGGCTGCCTCCCCAGCCCTCACCCGAATATATGCCTGCCGGCATAGTAAGAGGACCTTTGTAATAAATCTGAAAGCTGCCTATGCTTGCATGGTCATGGTCACCTGTACGTCTGTTGTTCATATTCATATAAGCTGCCACGGCAGGCGAATTTATTCCATCCTGCCATGAAGTGCGTGCCATTATCTCGCTTCTCGGTTCGCCGACATAATATGCAAGCGGCAAATCATCAGGAAGCTTCGGTGTAATATCCTCTTCAGCCGTTAAAAATAAAAGCTTATCAAGATTTTTTTCGTTTGAATTTACCTTATTATACTGATACCACAAATACGGGTCTTTAAACTGAACGCCTAACATTCCCATGCCGGTAGTTTCACTTCTGTTAACATAAGTTCCTACCACATAATTTCTCTGGGCAAAATCGTCGCCTTGTTTTATCAGGGCTCCGTAAGGCAATCTTGAATAAAGCATTTTATAACCTATGGGAGTCTGATCGCCGTAAAAATTCGTTATGCCCATTCTTTCAAACATAGTAGCAACCTTACAGGAATAGTACTCCCTTGTATATGCGATCGAGCCATCGGAAAGAGCGCCTGCCTGACCGTAAAGCTTTACAATATCAGCCATAGCGCCTTGAATTTTAGGCATAATAGCTTGATACACCTCAGGATATACATCATATAATGCAATAGATGCAACAGAATTATATACAAGCGGCTGACCTACGGCTTTATCTGCAATATCCGACCATGCCGTGTTAATGTTATCCGGGCGGCATGGCTGTACATCAGAATAAATGAGCATATGAATTTTTGCTGCAAGATCGACTTTCTGATCCTCAGTCATAGCGGAGTAGCACCAATCATATACGTATGAGCCTGTTTCAATCCCGTTTACGCCAAAATCTTTATATATTGATATGGGATCCGTTTCACCCGTCGCGGGAGAAGTTAAATATTCTATTGTATATTCAACAGTTGCTTTTGCATTCGTATCATCTACTTCCCCGAGCGCATACATAAATGCCCTTGCAGCAAGCTGATTGCTTATTGAAAACGAAAGTTCTTTTTTTGCCGGCTGAGCCGGCAGTTTTTTTTGTGCCAACTCCAAAAGATACTTATATGACGGAGCGACATCTTCTCTGTTTCTGTTATTTTTCAGAAATGTAATGAATTCTCTGTTCAGTAATACACGGGGATGTGTATCAGACGGCAGATATATGGTATCTGTTCCATAAGCCTCTGTGCAAAAAATCCCCATAAGTAAAACCAACAATAAAAATACTTTTTTCATTTCATCAAGCCTTCCTGCATAATTCCGGTAACAACATCCGTGCTTGCATTATTTCATAATAACAAACTGCGTGAGCGAGTTGTAGAAACTGTCTGTAACTGCTTCACCATGACCAAGGTATCTTACATACCTTGCTTTTGTGCCATCAGGAAATTTAAATTCTTCGGGATTAAGCGACCCCCCCTTGCTCTTGCCGGCAGTAATAACATTTGTAAAGTTAATTCCGTCATTGGAAATTTGAATGTCAAATTTCCAATTTCTTATCGTTCCGTTATAGAAAGCAATCATTACAGAGGCAATATCTTTAATATCGCCAAGGTCATAGCATATCCACTCGCCATCGCCGACAACTGATGACCAACGAGTATTAAGATCTCTGTCAATAGTGTTTTCGGGAACATTACCGTCATCAGAGCTTGCAAACACCCCTACGGGCCATAAAACACGGGTTTCATCAACGCCTGCCAAGCCTTTATTTGTCTCTTTCACCTTGTTCTTCACAACTGCCATCGTTTTTGTCATAGGCTCATATGAAGCTGATACGGCAAATAAATCTCTTACATCATCAAAATTAATGTACAAAGTATTATCAATCATTTTTGGCGGATGTTTAAACTTTCTGATTGAAGGCATACCGCTCACATTAGTTTGAATATCTGCTGTGTCAGCGTTAAAAGTCAGAGCGGTACCGTTGATATTGGCGGAAATGCTGTTATCATTAACTGCGGCATCAACACCGAGAATCTCCTGTATAAATGCCTGCGCGCCAACATAAGGCACGCCGTCTATCAGCTTATTAGGTACATCAAGACTTATAAAGCTCTTTCCCATTTTAATTGTGAAGTCACCGATACATTTCTTTAACTGCTCGGGATATTTAACTGTCTGCACTTTTGCGTCTTCTGTTGCAGGAGTGATTTTATATTTACCGGGATTTCCCGCAAACATTAAGCAATGGCTGTCACCGGCTGATTCCAGTATAAGCTCGGTGTTATTACCCGCAACCTTCCACTTGCCCTCCTTAACATCCGTCAGCAGGCACATAACTTCGCCATACCCGTTATCACGGACAGTTACATCAAATTCACCGTCTATAAATTCACCTGATTTCGAAAACATAACCTGCCTGTCACGAACAGTAACTCCAACCATTTTATCTGTTTCCTCTTTAATCATAGCCAAATCAGCGGCATTTCCTTCAGCATCGGTCACGTACATTGCATTTAAGAAAATGTCCTCTTTATTTTCCTCAGCCGGTGAAATTTCACTTCTCCATCCACCCATATAATACTCCGTACCCGTACTCGGTTTTTCCGGAGGATAGTTTACGCCGTTTACGCTGAATTCCATACCTTTGCCGCCGACAGCCTCAATGTTTGTTTTTTCGGGCAAAAGCGTGTTGTTGACAAGCTTGCCGTTGGCGCCGTCCTCTGTCACAGTAATTATAATTCTGTTGTTTTCTATTGCAGGTTCGAAACAGCTCTGGAGCAGAAACTTTTTCTGAAAAGAAGCGTTTTTGGAAACTACGCGGTCAAATACCACCATTGCTGCCGGATATTCCTCGTTAAACAGATCCATAAATACCATACCGCGCTTATAGCTCGCCATCTTGCTGTCCGAATATGCTTTTGTCAGATCTCCTTTTATGTATGAGAATGCAGGCGTTTTCTCATTAGGTCCGATGTAGTGGGACTCGGTCACGGCTCTCAAATTGGAATCAGACATATGTTCTTCCAGTTTATTAATTACATAACCGCCGCTTTTGCTTCTCACCATTTTCTGTCCGCCGTCGTTGGATTCCGCAAATTTTTCACCAAACACGAATTTCTCGCTCGGATCATAAACCGTAATACAATTTTGAGCTATAGTTCTTGACGCAAAGTTTGCCCAGTGGCTGCCTCCCCAGCCCTCACCCGAATATATGCCTGCCGGCATAGTAAGAGGACCTTTGTAATAAATCTGAAAGCTGCCTATGCTTGCATGGTCATGGTCACCTGTACGTCTGTTGTTCATATTCATATAAGCTGCCACGGCAGGCGAATTTATTCCATCCTGCCATGAAGTGCGTGCCATTATCTCGCTTCTCGGTTCGCCGACATAATATGCAAGCGGCAAATCATCAGGGGTTTTAGGTTCTATCTGTTTTTTCGGAATGTAATATAAAAGCTTTTCAAGACTCTTTGAATTATTGTCTACCTTTGCATATTGGAAATAGAGATAAGGATCTTCAAACTGTACGCCCGTGAAAGCAAAATTACGCTGCAGCTCTGTTCTTCCGTTGTTTTCACCGATTACATAATTTGGCTGGGAAAAGTCATCACCCTGTTTAATATATGCCCCGTAAGGCGTTTTTGAATAAAGCATTTTATATCCTATTGGCGTCTGATCGCCGTAAAAATTCACCGCACCCATGCGTTCAAACATGGTAGCTATGGTGAATGCGTAATAATCACGCGAATATGCGATTGAGCCATCTGAAAGAGCTCCCGCCTGACCGTATATTTTAACAATTTCGGCCATAGGCCCCTGCACAACCGGCATTATTGTTTCGTAAATTTCGGGATATTCGTCGTACAATGCAATAGCTATACCGCAGTTATATATAAGCGGCTGACCTACAGCTTTATCTGCAATATGTGACCACTCTTCGACTTTATCGGGAGAGCACGGCTGATTAGAGCTGTAAAGCATATTGCGAATAAGCTCGCCGAGCTTTGTTTTTTGCGCTCCGGTCATAGCGCCGTAACACCAATCGTATACTTCAGCGCAAGCCAGCGCGGCCATACCGTAATCCTTATAAACAGAAATTACATATGTCTGGGATGTAACTGCAGTTTCAAGATATTTTATAGCCAAATCAACAGTCGTCCTTGCGTAGTTTTTATCAGCCGCTCCCACTGCATAGCAAAATGCTCTGGAAGCAAGATGTATATTTATCCCGTCACTAAGCGTATCAAATTTTTCAGGCAAAGCCCTGTCAGCGTATGTCATAACCATGTCATATGACGGTTTTATATCATCTCTGTCCTTATTTTCCTTTAAAAACTCTATATATTCCTTTGTTAAAAGCAGGCGGGGATGCTCATCAGGCACTTTAATAAGTCCATTGTTGCGATTTTTAAAGGAGTTCTTAATTATTTTCTTTAATACCGGATTATCAACAACCGAACTATAATCAATTTTATAATGTGCAGCGGAAACAGATGTTGAAATCATTAAAAACATGGTTAATGCTGCAATAAATGATATCGTTCTTTTCATTAAAACATCTCCTTAGTCATTAAACACGAATATACAAATACCTGCTGAGCCGCGGTTATATACAAATACATCGGAAGCCCCGTCTTCACCGAAGTTCTTAACATCACGCATGCATTCCGGAGTTGATTCTTTAACCTCATATCTTTTTCCGCGGCTCTCTGTCGTACACTCAAAAATCCCCTTAAATTTGCCTACGTTCTGCACCTCTTTTACATTTTCCTGAGGTGTAACCTCTTCCTCTATGTCATTATTACAATCTATTTCAAACTGGGCAGTACCTCCATCTAACAGCAAAACTTTACCGTAAGCGTAACGGTGAGCAACTATTGCCAATGTAGCAGCAGTAGGATTTTTGCTGTAAGTACCTCCGTCACCGCAAAACTTATTGTTTGCTCTTGAATATAACAGTTGGATTTTGTTTACGGTTTTATACTCTCCGAATGATTCTGTACGTAATATGTCCCCCGCCTTGGGATATGTTCCGCCCCATGCCTGATACTGTTCTCTAAGGTCATCTTCATTCATCAGAAAATATCCCTTGTTTGGCGTTGTACCCTCCATATAACTGCCTTCAATTTTTACTGCATCGTCACCGTCTTCATCAGTAGTATTGATAACCTTAGTCACAATGAAAATAGGGCATCTTTCATTATCTTCTGCCGGGCTAGCAGCGCTGCTTAAACTACTAACCTTAGATTTCAGAATAATATCAACCGTTAAGCCATGGTCTTTCGTTCCCCATAATCTGTAACCCTCAGCCAATTCAACAGATTTGTCGATTTGTGTAGTTACTGTATAATCCTTATCTCTGCTGTAAACATCGCTTTTCGAAGAAAACATAACCGGATTATCGGCAATTGATAGCGCTACGCCAAACTGATTAAGTCCCTCGGCTTTTTTAGTATAGCCATAGTACTCACTCTGTGCGAGAAAAGAATCAAACTTAGTTCTGTCAATCTCGTAAAATCCGTTTTCCTTTTGCTCTCTGTCAGGGAAGCCGACCGGAAGCAATCCTTTCGGAAACTTTATTGATTTAAGCTTGGTCCCGTCATCGCTCAAACTGTACATCACAGGCTGTACAACCAATTTACCGTCATTATTACGCTCCGCCACATCCGGAATTGTATTCCCTTTTTGCGATATTTCATTAATTTTAAGTCTGTCGGGCACCTCCGGGCTAATAAACTCACCCTCTTGAGTCATGAGTCTGATATCAACACCGTCATCCAAACCTTTTCTTTTAACAGCGGCCAGTAAAAGTCCTACTGATACACCATCATTTAAAGTACCATCAACATCTATATACGCAATCTTTGCGTCACAATTAAAATATACTTTAGCGGTTTTCCCCGTTTTCAACATGCTCCGGCTATCCTTTATCCAATTGCTTGAAGATACGTCAAACTCCACACCATTGAGTGTAATTTTTTTCAAGCTTGTTTCGTCTTTTTCAATGCTTTCTATTACAGCCGTAATGGCATCGCGTGTAACTATGATTTTTTTAACCTTTCCCGATTTATCCGCAAACACATTTACAATTTGATCCTTTTTGATATCATCAATTGTAATCGGCTCGCCCAAAATATTCTTTATATCAATATTTCTTTCCTTATAATCCGTCAAATCCACCTGCGTGGCAAGAGCATTGCCGCGATCACAGTATATTATGTTATCAAAAACATTTTTCACCAAATAGGAATCGTATGCTGATACGACAATGAAGTCATAGCTGCCATCACCGTTTTTGTCGATCAGCCGAAGGTTTCCGTTTTTTTCCGAAAAAGGCATTAGGTCTGCCGAAGAATAAGACGCAAGGTATGAACCGTTATATACAACCTGCGCAGCAGAAGATAAAAACGCTTTTCTTGCTTTGCCATCATCTAAATATTTTACGGTACTGTTATCGGCAGCTATTAAATCATCAGCATCTATTTCAAGGCTATCATCGGACTTTTTTTCATAATAACGAATAATATCCTGAGAATTTATCCTCTCATAATACACGATTACCTTGTTGCAAAGCTCATCTTCTATGCCGGATGCGCTGCTGTCCACGGTCATAATTTTTCCATCTAAATAAACTTTTCCAAAGCTGCACAATTCGCCGGTCAATAAGTTTGTAAGGAAATTACCTGTTATAATCCCCTCTGTTATATCTACGCCCCTATAATGCTTCAGGTAATTTTCATCTTTTAAAATTGTAAGTTTTTCGTCTTGAAAAACAGCCATATCTATATTCAATGCCTGTTTAAAAAGCTTGAGCGCCGCAGCTAAGCTCACATAACTGCCGGCATTTTCCTGTGTTCCGAGGCTGAGCCTTAATCTGTTAGCCTGTGCAAGATAACCTGACGGGAACCCTCCCTTACTCTGTGCAGGCGCATCGTAGCCCAGAAATGAGACGAAGGCTTTCATAAGCTGATTGTAAGTAACGCCGTCATCAGAGCCAAAGATTGCAGTACTGTAGCCATTCATAATGCCCAAATCACTCATAGCGCCCGCGATGTGTTTTTTTTCATCCGGCACATCGTTAAAACCAACGTCCGCCGCACCTGCAGCATAATTCAAATCGCCGAAAATTGCCCTGTAAAACATTTCCGCAAGCTGAATTCTTGTAAGAGCGCTGTCAACGTCTGTTTCTTCATCCGAAACTATTGCAAAAGCCTTAGCAAATTTCAAGTCAGTATAATCCGTAGTTTCATCTGCATAAACAGAAGCTGCAAAAAGTGAAGCAAATATTAAAACAAGCAAAAGAGACAATATTACCTTTTTCATTTAATCAACCCTCTCATCAGTATGTTATAGACAAGCTGTGCCGCTTGAGCGCGTGTGAGTGATGTCAACGGCGAAAAAAGATTGTTGCCCATACCTTTTATAAGCTTTTCTTTAGCCAAAGCGCCTGTTGCTTCAAGTGCATAATCAGCAATATCATCTTTATCATTAAACTGAGCATCGCCCTTTTCCAATGATGGCAAGCCACGAAAAATAATAACTGCCGCATCCTGTCTTGTAATAATTTCATTGGGATTAAAAAGTCCGTTGCTGCCCTTGATAAGTCCTTTAAGAGCAGCGCGCCTGATATAATCTGCAAACCAATCAGTTTCTAACACGTCATCGTATTTAACATTGCCATCAGTATCGGGAATATCGAGAGCTAAAACTATCATCTTTACAAATTCAGCACGCGTTACAGTGTCATTGCAGCCAAACGAGCCGTCTCCTCTGCCTGAGATAATTCCTTTTTTATACAATGTGGTTATAGCTGTTTCCGCCCATGGAGCAGAAGAAATATCGTTAAATGCACCATTGCCGCCGGGCAGCGTGTTGTCCGCAGGCGAAGTCGTGTAAAATGCTGCTCCGCCGCCTCCGCCAAATCTGCCTGATGGAACCGACGGACGCGCGTCGTTCCCGCCGGCAGAAGGCGGATTTTTACATAAGCTGTTAAATTCGTCCTTCAGGAGCGCTAATGTGGCAGCTGCTGAGTTCGCAAAGATTATCCCGAATGTGTTTTTATCGTCAAGCATGTTATATGCGCTAATATCAAATCCCGCATTTGCATATTCGGTTGAATACTTTGTTATTAATTTTTCCACGTGACCTCCGCCGAATTTTTTATTGTCAACCATAGCGTGGCAGAGCACAAGCTCGTTCATTTTAGCTTTAAAGTCTTCCGATGTTATAAAATTCCTGCCAAGCAGACCTTTGTTTACCGAGTTCATACCTTCTGAAGATAGATCGTTAAGATATTCTTCATACAATCCGATTGCTTTGCCTTCCGTATCAACCAGACCCAATGCATCCGCATACTGAAGCGTTCCGCCTTCAACAACCTTTTCGTTGCCTGTGTTGTATGCACTTAAAACCAGAATTTTCTGCACATATTCACGAAGATCCTTTAATGTTGCAATGGATGCTGCTGACACCGTTTCACATATAAGATTGATGATACTTTGTCCGGACCCCGTTGTATAGAGCTCATTGCCAAGTATATTTAAATCTGCCGCCATTGACGCAAGGAAGGCATCTTTATCTGTCTGAGACGGGAAGGTTTTAATCTTTGTAATCCACTCCGCAGCTGTCCAATCATATATAAATCTAAAAGCTCTTGAAGCGTTTTCTCCGTTATATATAACCTTAAAATATACATCTCCATCATCACTTATATTTTTGACTGACTCCTGCGTCATATCACATACATAGCTGTATTCTTTATATTCACCGCAATCACCTGCAGTAAATTCTTTTACTACTTGCTCTCCCCCGGCGCTGCCGACAGCAAATTTAATATTTGAAGCATTTTTTACAAATGCACTTAGGGAAACTGTTTCTGTGTTTTCAATTTGAGCAGCATTTTCAGGTGCAATAATCTGCACATCACGGCATTTGATTGGAAAAGGTATTTTTGTTTTGATGCCGTAGCTTTCTCCTCTATATGTCACATCCTTGCCGATAAATAAATTATAATCGCCGTCTTTTAGCAATTCCCCGGGTTCAACAGTTATGATGTACTTGTTCTCTGTTTCAGATACTTTAGCTGTTTTATAAGTTACATCAGCATCAACAGAGGCGCCGTCAGCCTGTTCAAAGAAAAGGTTATTTTCCGTGTTTTCTATTTCGTTAGAAACGTAAATATTAATCTTTTTAAGCTCGTAAGAGTCTGCTTTTCCATTTATGTCCGGTGAGATGACGTTGCCTCCACCGTCCGTAAACACAACCTCTTCGCAGCCCGGAAACTTGACTGCGCCTTCAACCCTAATGTTATCGATATAGAAATACTCTCCTTTAGCCAGAGTGGTTCCCGTACTGTATACTTCCATACGGAACGCTGTAAACTTGGGGAATTTCTGATATGTGCCGCCGGTTACAAATGTAAATTCATTGCTGCTTGCATCGTCAATTTTATGGTACACTTCAAAGCTTTTGGTGTTAAAATCATACTTAATTTTAAATGTATTCCACTTGTTGTCCGAATTTGCAGAGTCAAATATGACATAATAAGGATTAAAGTTATAGCTGCCGCTGTTTTGACTTGCCAGACCATTTCTTGTAGCAACTCGTATCTGAGTTGCAATATTGGATTTATAATCAAATACCAATTCACAGATACCGCTGTTTGCGTCAAAATAGTCTGCTGCATTTGAATTGGTTGTATAGCTGTCTAACTGCATCAGAAGCTTATTCGACAAAGATACACCTGCGTCTGAATCTGTACTTACTTGCAGTACCTTTCCGTGAACAAGATCCTCGGGGGTCGTCGGCTGCCAATCTTCAGCAGTTATTTTACCTATTATCGATGGAATGCCGGCGGTAATATTTCCGCCTGTTATGGCACCGGCGGGAATATCGGCTGTATCACCGTCGTTCATGAAATAAATGAGCTTTCCGTTTCGTTTAAATGAAACATTTACCGATTCCGTACTATCATTGCCGTCACTGTCCGAAGTGATAAGGCTCAAGGTATGAGATTCGCCGATGCTCGCAGATTCGGGAATGATTCCTTCAATTTCATATGCCGCTTTATTATCCTCAACGGCAATTTCCTTAAACAATTCTCCGTCAAACAATACTCCGGCGCTTATATACCCGGGCGGGACGATAACCTTCATTTTGAGCGTGTCACTGCTTGAATTTACTTCAATGGTTTCACCGTTTACAGGATAAACAATCGACGGAGAGCAGTCAACCTCAAAAGGAATTCCGCTTGGCACAACATGAGTCTGTCCGTTATATGTGACTTCATCAAAAACAATATAATACCTGCCCGATGCAAGCATATCTGTTTCCGGAGTTATAACTGCAGCGTCATTCTCTGCAGTTACAGAAGCCGGAACGATATCTCCGTTTTCGTCTACAAGCGAAACGTTGCTCACGTCGACGCTGACACCTGGCGTCAGCGGAACACTGATTGATGTAACGCCGAAAGAGTTTAAAGCAGCGTTGCTATATGTTTCGCTCCGTCCGTCGTTATATTTCAAAACGACACTTTCTGCATCGGTAAAGTTTTCACCGCCTGTTACACTTATATTATCAAAATAGAGATAGGATCCTGCCGCATGACCTGAACCGCAGTCGGGAATTAATCTAAAAGATGTTAATCCGTTTAACACCGAAAATTTCCCATATCTTTGGGGAGCGCCGTTGTTTAATATTACATAGGTTTTGCTGTTTAAATCAATTCTTAAAACACCGGAGTTCCATGCACCCACATCATATTGTCCAACGTTTCCGTAACCGCCGGCGCCGAAATACCTGCTGCTGTTAAAAAACTGAACATAGCCCGCACCGCCGCTGCCGGCTTCCGGACTATAGTATGCTTTGTTAAAATATGCGTCGGTCCATTTTGAGTAGGAGGTATTGATTTGCAGTCTTAAATTTTCAATATTTGTTTTATAATCGAAGGAAATATCAATTATGCCCGAGTGCATACCGTTGCCGTTATTCATCAAATTATTATCGCTCGTGCTGCCATCGGGAAGCTTATTTGTTCTGTCTATTTGAGCATATCCTCCCTCCGATACACCAAACTCTTTAAATTTAATAATATTTCCATAGTCGCTGTCATCATCTGTTCCGGCTTCAACAATAGGACTTCCGCTGCTGTATGTAACATTATCAATAGCTCTTGCTGCAGCTGTATCGCCGCCATCATACTGCATATAGGTGCGTCCGTTTTCACTTCTCTTTAAGGTTACGTTTTTTTCAACACCTGATGAACCATCCGTAAGTTTTAATGTGTTTTCTCCTATATAAATCCCACTTGGAACTGTTCCGTCTATCCAATAACCGGTATAGTCCGGCGATGGCGCATTTATTTGAGTAAATGTCAGGTTTTCAACTTCAATGTCGTTTAAATAAAGCTTATAATCTGTATTATAATCCGGGATTGTTGACAACACCGATATTGTTCCATCAGCGTATACTGAGATATTATCCCCAACCTGAAGGGCTAATTCACCCGCTGCATGAACGGCGCCAATGTCCACAATCGCAGCTGTGGTCAGCAACAAGGAGAATAACAACAATAATGATATCAGTTTTTTCATATGATACCGTCCTTTCCTTCTACAAACAATTCTTTCGGTCATTTTACAATAACGCTTCTTACCATGAACCGCCATATGATACAATACTTATTTAACACCTTCAAGTCTAAACATTTTGGTTTCCCCGAGCTTCATATCCAATTCAAATTCTTTTACATTTTCACCATATGATTTTTTTTCATAAAGCTCATAAACTTTCCTGTTCTCGGGCAAAGAAATTCTAACTCTTCCGCTATGAGATGCATGAATCGTCAGGAAATTTTTATTTACGTAAAGAACATTGCCGCATTCTTCATAAATATGGCATCCGGCGCCTTTTGCAATTCCCCTGAGAAGCTCTGCCGATAGGATTTTAGCGCCGTAAAAGATAGATGTGTATCCGCCCGTTTCTTTTCTGGTTATGGCAGCTTCATTGTTTTCGCAGAAAGTTGCAAGAATTTCGGCTGCGTCATCCTTTACGGCAATGTACGGATATAAATAGCTCCGTTTTATATGTCTGTTTTCAAATCCAATATTATTTTTATGTTCTCTGTCAAAAAGACCATAAATTTTATTGACCTCCGTATAATCAATTTTTTCATTATTAACTTTAAATGCCGGAGTGATTTTATCATCAACGACCACGCATTTCATACCTGTTAAATCCGACACGTTTTCCGCGCTGAATTTCTTTTTGCTGTCGGGATTAACGATTCCGGACGCATATATAAACAATGCGGTTGCATGATTTTTCGAGAGCTTGTTTTTAATAGTTTTTCTGTCGGTATCAGATAATGAAAAGCAATTAAAAAATACATACAGCTTGTAGTCGGGCATATTTGGATCGGACATATCATTATGATAATACTGATCTGCTGGCGCTCCCAATTTTGCAATTTCATAATTTCTGAACATTTCAACAATTTCTGTTGTTGTCTGTTTTGAAACAATATGCAAACTTTCTTCATCATATATAAAAGCTATTTCATTTTCTTTCTTTCTATCGATTGCATATGACATTTCGGCAATTTCCTGCTGTCTTTTAAAAAGGCTGTAAACCTCCGGGAATTTATATCTGCCGCCGCCGATATGCTGATCAAACCACCATGCCTGCACATCTTCGCAAATGTTTCTGCCAAAATTTCTTTTTAAAACATTTACAGTATCTTCAACTGTAAATAACTCAAATAAATCTCTGAAATATGCGTTTTCAGCGTGAGTTCTCGTGTCTTCTTCTATAATGTACATTTTTTTATGTAATCTGAAAGAATCAGGCATCTGTCTTTGACCTGTGAAACCGCCCGGTTGTCTGTTTTCATACACTCCGGGATTTGACAGAAAATCAAGATACGGACACTCTAACAGCTTCATAACGCCGCCGGCGTTGGAAGCCCATATTATTTCGCTGCCCCCCCATGAGCCGTAAAACGCACCGACAAGCTTATCCGCATCACGTTCTTTTAGCAGCTTTGCAAAACAGATAATGCTGTTTGCTGTTCCCAAGTGCCATGCTCTGTAAAAATCCGCCGTATGCTGATAGTTATCAACATCAAGAAATGCGCCGATATGTGCAGCTTTTTTTGGAGGCTTCGGAGCAGGCTCCGCAGGGCGCACACGTGGAATATTATACATTTCATCATCAATTTTTTCTGCGTAATATCGACTGCTGATATCAGGAATGATAGGTTCGGGAGCTTTTTTGCCATATTTTTCTTTTAAAAACTTTTCAAACTCTGTTTTAAATGCTTTTGAAGTGTCCGCATATGCTCCCGTTTCAAAATTTTCCATAGGGTTATAGTAATACCACTCGCTTGTTCCGCCTGCCGCAAGAAAATACCCTATAATTCTGTCAGCATATGGAAGCCAGGAAAAATAATCAATCATTTCCATCAGCGCTTTCCCCGCATCCTTACGCCATTTCTCAGAGCACAAAGAATACATTCCTTTTAAAGTGGCGCTGTATGTTTCCGAACGGAATCGGGTGATAACAGGTTTCCCGTCCGAATATTGAACAATTTCATCAGGATTTTCATCCATCCATTTCTTGGGCGGATGGAGAGAAATCCTCGGAATTATATATGCATCGGGAACGGCATCGATAATTATGCTTGCTTCATGGTCGAAAACCTCCTTTGCGTTATCGTATAACCACACGGTTTCACAATAAACATAGAAAATTTTAATCCCCGATTCACCTAATTTTTTATAGTACTCATAGTCGGTTTTGATATTTTTGCTGTCCGTCCTTGTCCTTATTGTCATTGCCATGGGAGGATACGGCTTTTCATCTATGATTATAGCCGGATATCCGTTGTGGTTTGCAAGTTTAGCTTTTGTCATAACGTTCTACCTCACTGAAAAAATAAGCCATATCATTAATATACTAAGAGAAAATTTATTTGTCATGCATTCTGAAATTCAGGTTTTTGGGTAAAGAATTCAAATCTCCGTATAAATCTTGCCAAATTGCCGAAATGGAAAGTTCACCCTCCTTTATATCATCCATCTTAAAGTTTTCATTAATAATTGTTTTTGCCAAATCATTATTTCCCATTGCCATATATGCCATCGCAACATACAAACGCATTCTACCGTTTTCTTTTAATGCAGGCGACAATTTTTCAAATGTTTTTAACCAATACTGCGGGGCGCCGCACTCAACAAAAACCTTGGCGCAATCAGCAATAAGTCCTCTGCACTCTGTTTTCGCTGATTTTAAAGCTTTTTTGGCGTGGTATAGCGCCTGCCCGGGATCACCGAGCACGTTTTTATAAAGCATTGCTAAATTGCGGTTGTTCCATGCAGTTTCTTTCATTGAGCAGGATTTCTTCCATGCATCTTCGGCGCCGCTGATATTACCGTTAACATATCTTGCCAATCCGAGATGCAAATATGTGTACCAATGATTCGCTTTTTCGTTCGTCAATGAATTTTCAAGTTTTTTCAGCGTTTTTTCATTAACCATATAACTCACCGGAGGAAACACACCGTCATTATCAGGCAAATATCCTCGCTCATCCAAGTTAATCCAATCTGACTGCATTTTGTCAATTGAAGCAGACGGAAATTCATAGAAATCACTTATTGCATCTCTGCACATAGCGCCCCAACCGCTGCCCATCTGTCGGATCGTCTTCTTTGAATCAAGCGGAATATCCGCTTCAGCGGGATTCGGCAGAGAATCCACATATGCTTTCATATCTGCGGCAACAGCTTTCCAATCTCCGTCAACCTTTGCATTATAAGCAGTTGTATAGCACTCGGTCCAAGACCATGTTGTGTTTTCCGGCATAGGCATATGCTCCATTTGCGTTCTTAACAGGCCGGCCTGAATCTCTATATATGCATCATCTGAATATGTTAAAAACTTATTCCAGTTTCTTCCGCCCTGTCCTTTCCCCCAAAAGAAAACTTTTCTGCCGAGCAGCTCAGGAGTGGAGTATTGAAGGAGCCCCGTTCCTGATTTATCTAAAGATGCAATCCATTTTTTATTATCATTTTTATCAAGAATAAAGAACACATCACCTGCGTATGGTGCACGCTCCGGATAAGATATATCCACATTTTCAAAAATCGGCGCGGGAATTTTATCCATTATGTAATGGTTATCCCCATATACGCAAGAAAACATTTCATCCGCATCGGTTAAAACCCGAACATCTTTTTCGGGCACGGCAATATTTGACCACCAATACATATACGGCTTTTTATCGGTTTTATTTTCAATCGTTGTTCTAATATACAGTGTTTCTCCGTCATCAGGCAGATAAGCATTTATTCCATACACAACCTCACGTTTGCGCTCATATTCATACATAGATAAAATGGGCTCGCCCTTACTGTTGGCGCTTTCCGCAGCGAACATCGGAGCACATGTCAACGGAGTGTGTCCTTTTATTCCGACGTTCCATTCTACACCGCCTGCAAACCACGCATTTCTGATTGCAAGATTTCCGGGTTGAATCGCCTTATTAACATATAACAAATCCACGCCTGATTTTTTGTTGTATAAGCTCCATAATCTGCCGCCAAGAGTGGGTAAAAATGTTGCGCAAAGCATATCATTCTCTAACACTGCAGCCTCTATTTCAATTTCTTTAACGTTTCTGTTGTAGCCGTCCTGTGAAAGGTACGGCAAGATTGTGTCAATCATTCCTTTTCCAAAATACTTTTTATCTTCATCAGTTATGTTCGGCGTCGTTTCGTATTCAGCGTGAATATATGATACGTTCATCAAGTCAGGCATTGGATTTACTTCGCCAATGTCTGCTGATAAAAGCTTTATCTTTTTAAACGTAAGTATTGTTTTCGACATATTATTTTATCTCCTTTTGATATATGATAAATTTATAGCGCTGTATTTAAATACTGTTCCATTATATTTTCGGGAAAGCGTATATCCCGGTTTTCTTAAAAATAATTATTTTTTAAGACTCCGAATCCCCAATACATTCTGTTGCCTTCGGAAACATATTCAAGTATTTTTCGCTGAAATTCATTCCTTGGCTGAAGCTCTGAAAAATTACATCTTTTCGTTTTAAATATATGTTCAAAAACAGGGTGATACATGCTATCCGGGCCGCTTATAACATCAAACATATTTGCAAAGGCTTCCAGATTTCCTCCCTTTGGCAATATTTCTTTAATATTAGGATCAATAAACCATGTCTGGCAAACAAAGGCTTTAAATGACGGAAAGTATTTTGAAAAAACTTTCTTAGCATTAACCATTGAATCATAAACAATATCCGGTCTGAGTCTTCCGCCCTCAGGTATATGAACAGTAACAACATCATCTCCGGGAGATAAAATCAGCTTGTATCCGTCAAGGCAAAGCGCCGACGGTTCCTTTGTTATATTTCCATGTTCAGTAAATGTATGTCCGTATATTATATTTCCTGTTTTCTTATATATAGGATATTTCCCTTTCTCAGTTTGATATCCATAGTTATCGTACATCCGGTTGGGCAATGCGACAAAAAGCCTTTTCCCTCGTCCATCCTCATATACTTCGGCATAATCCCTGCACCCCAAAAACTGAAAAGACAATCTTCCGATAAGAAGCATCCTTGCAGTTGCATAAGCATATAAAAAGTGTGAAAGCCTGCATAAACCCGTTGTGTTATGTGTGATTAAATTCAATTCAACATAATATTTGTATCTGTCCAAATAGCCATCTGAAATACTTTTGGGCAAATTCCTGTCCCGTACCCATTTTTCAATAAGTTCATATGCATATAAGTATATTAAGCCATTGATTGCGCCGGGGAATCTCATTTCCCATTCTTTGGGAAGGGGGATGCTGTCAAGCTCCCATATGTTGTATATAAAATCATCATCGCCCATAAATCGAATAAAATAATTCACCCACATGAATTTTTTTATATTCTCATCACAGACGCTCAAAAAATCAACTAAATAGTTAATTGTATCCTCAGTTAAATGACCATATTGTCCGTAACGAAGAATTTTCCCGAGAGAGAAAAAATCTGAGTTATAATACTGCAATGATTGCTGTTCATATTTATCGTAATATTCGTTTTTTAAGCTGTAAACTTCGTATATCATAACAGCTGTCCCCCTCATTACCAATAAGGATTCCAATTCTTTTTCATTCTGATAAGCGCTTCCATATAGAAATAACATCCCCATATATTACACTCATCTACGCCAATATTAGCCGGCTTAGAGTAAACAGCATGCAATAAAAGACCGTTGGATTCAGGTACATCCTTAGTGCTGTAATTTTCGTACAGAGAGCTCATAACAGTCTCAACAGCGCCCTGATAAATTTTTTTCTCAGGATCATTTTCAGGAAGATGCTTTATTAACTCAAGCATACCGCAGACCGCTATTGATGCGGATGAGGAATCCCGCGGCTCGTCATCGCCATCTGTAAAAGATAAATCCCAATACGGAACATAGTCCTTTGGCAATCTGTTCAAAAAGTAATTTGTTACAATTTTGCACATATCAACAGCATCAGGATCATCGACATAAATACGTGTAAGAATCATACCGTATATGCACCAAGCCTGTCCCCTTGCCCAACAAGAACTGTCAGAGGCTCCCTGTGCCGTAACACCGCGCACAGGCTCTCCGGTTTTAACATCCATATAGTATGTGTGGTACGAAGATCCGTCATCTCGAATAGCGTTTTCTATCGTTGTACGGAAATGATTGTAGGCAACTTTTCTGTAACTGTCATTTCCTGTAACAGAAGACGCCCAGTAAAGTAAAGGAATATTTAAAAGGCAATCTACTATAAAGCGATAATCTTCGGGGTTATCAATACTTCCCCATGCCTGAATGAACCGCCCTTTTTCGTGGTATCTGCTCATTAGGTGGTCGGCAGCCATTATCGCTGCTTCTTTCGCTTCTTCATTACTCTCCAATTTATAAGCCGCAACACATGATGGGGTGTAAATAAAGCCCATGTCATGATGGTTTACCCCTATTTTCTCCGCAATTCTTTTCGTATATGTGGGAATGTGCTTCAGCGCCAGCTTTTTATATTTTTCATCACCCGACAGTTCATATGATATCCATAAAATGCCTGTCCAAAACCCTGTATTCCACCCTGTATCATTTTTAACTGCGGGGTATATATTATTCTCACTTGACGCTCTTGCGAAATCATCCCCGAGAGTTTCCATCATATAATCCACTTTTTTCAATGCATCCTTAATTGCAATATCTAACTTTGTTTCGGTAAACTCCCTATTGTTTAAAAGCAAATCCGAGCATCTGATATTTTCCTTAATAATGTTCTTCATGAAATCATCTCCTATTTATGCCATCAGCCCTTTACCGCACCAATCATGATGCCTTTAACGAAATAACGCTGAATGAATGGATACACACACATCACCGGAACGGTAGAAACAACCATAACCGCATATTTAATTGTTTCCTGCTGCATGGTTGCTGTATCAATTTGAGAGCTTGTTTCCTGCTGCATTGTACCTTGGTATAATATCTCACGCAAAACAAGCTGTAATGGGTACTTTTTCGGATCGCTCAAATAAAGCAAAGCAGACATAAAGTTATTCCAAATTGCTACGAGATAATACAGAGCAATAACGGATATAACGGGTTTAAGAAGCGGCATTAATACTTTAAATAAAACTGTATATTCATTTGCCCCGTCTATCGTCGCCGCTTCTTCTAAGCTTGGCGGCAACCCCTTAAAAGATGTTAAAACAATTATAAAGTTGTATGTGCTCATCAATGTAGGCAAAATCATCGAAGCACGCGTATCTAATAAACCTAATGTGCGAACAACCAGATAATTGGGTATCATACCGCCCGTAAAATACATAGTAAATACCATAGCCATGATTATCGCATTTTTGCCCGGTAAATCTCGTCTTGAAAGGCAAAATGCGGCTATCACGGTAATCAACACACTTGCTGTCGTTCCCACAACAGCATAGAATATTGTATTTGCATATCCGCTCCAAATTAAAGAATTTTCGAAAACAGCTATGTAATTGCCAAGGTTAATACCTTTCGGATATAATAAAAGGGCTTTGTTAAAAACCTTTGTCGGGTCACTCACGGATGCAAATAATACATATATACACGGATATAAAGTACATAACAATGCTAATAATAAAATAACCGCATTTAATAAAGCAAACAGCTTTTCACCTTTTGTTCTTCTATTCATATTATTGCACACTCCCCATTAAAACAGACCATTTCCGGATATTTTTCTGCTGAAAGCATTAACAGATACAAGCAAAATAAAGTTTACAACCGAGTTAAAAAGTCCAACAGCCGCTGAATAACTGTAATTCGCACCCAAAATACCCTGACGATATACATATGTACTTATAATATCTGCGGTTTCATATATGGAGGGATTATAAAGAAGCATAACTTTCTCGAATCCTACAGACAGCATCTGTCCGATCTGCATTATCAGCAGAATTGACACCGTCGGTAATATCCCCGGAATTGTAATATGAATTGTTTGTTTCCAGCGTGAAGCTCCGTCAATTGAAGCCGCTTCATACAATTCCTGGTCTATTGATGAAAGTGCGGAAATATAGATTATGCTGCTCCACCCCATATTTTGCCAAATACCTGAAATAGTATAAATTCCAACAAAATATTTAGGGTCAGTCATAAACTCCAACGGACTGCCGCCCAAAGATACAATGACAGAGTTTATTACGCCTTCTCTTGCAACAAAGCTTGTAATCATACCGCATATTATTACTGTTGAAATAAAATGCGGCATATATGTTATGGTTTGCACTGTTTTTTTAAAGCTTATATTTCTTACTTCATTTAGCAGCAAAGCAAAAATAATCGGCGCCGGAAATCCGAATACCAATCCATACACATTAATTCTAATGGTGTTTTTTATTAAGCGCCAAAAATACACATCATTCAAAAAAGAATTAAAATGTTTAAATCCGACAAAATTGCTTTCAAAGATGCCCCTTGTTATTTTATAGTCTTGAAACGCCATTATATTACCGAACATTGGTACATAAGCAAAAAGCACATAATACGCAATGACCGGGATAAGCATTATATAAATATTTTTTTGCCTGGCTATGCTTGTAAGCAAGCGGTTTCTTGTGCGATTCATATAAATTCCTCCCCGAATTATGGTTTTAATCATTTCTACAAGCTGCAGTGTATTCAAGCGCTGCTTCAAACAGAATTATATGCTCCGCGTATATTTCATCCATTGTGAGCCGTGTGCCTCTATAGTCAAGTCCCTGATTGGATTCAAACACAACGCACGGTTCACCGCATGCATTAGTCATTGCAGATGCTATATTATAATTTGGCAAAGAATCCGCGGTTGAATCATCTAAAGAATGATAATTAAGTTTAAATCCTTTGCGCGCCATTCTGTCAATAGTCAGTTTGGCAAATTTTTCCGACTTATCAGCATACATCTTATGCACTGCCTCGGGATACAAAATGCTTGGGTTAGAGTTGGTTCCTCCATGCAGCATAATTGTTAAGTCAGGCACGTAGTCATAAACGGTATCAAATAAAAGCTTTGTTTCTTTCGCAGTAGGAAACGGAAATAAATCATGCACTATGTTGATTCCATCATCATTAAAATAAGCGCCTAAAAATCCAACTCTGTCACCTACCATCGGATGAAGCTCCTTACAGCCCGGCCAGCCTGTAAGCGTGCCGTCCGACCATGTTCCCTGATCATAATATCTAAACTCCTCAAAACTCAGCCCGTCAGCAGTTTCATAAGGAACTCTGCTTCTGCCGTCGGGATTGTTATAAGGGATAATAATCAAATTTATTTTATCAAGGAATTCTTTTATGTAATTGTGAGGATTTCCCGCGTAATCATTTCCTGTTTCGATTGCGTGTATAATGTTTAGAAGCGCAACGCTTCCTTCGAATTCAAAGCCGTGCTGACAACCTATAAGCAATAACGTAGGTCTGTACGAGCGGCTTTTTTTATCAGCAAAATAATCTTTGTTTTTTGCACCAACGGCCGAGCTTAAATTTGCTGTCCTGCGGAATAAATTTTTTTCACCGTAAAATATGCGGTAAATCTTTCGTCCTCCGGCAGAAGTAAATTCATCTACCGTGCCCCTTTTTATATTCATAACTTCGTTATCAGCATCCGAAAGGCTGCTTTTCCAGTAATCAGGTATTTTTTTGGTCATAACTTTTCTCCTCATATTTTATTATAAGCTTCAGCGGTGTTAATCGGCTTCAAGATCAGCAGCTTTTCCGTTATTATCCCTCTTGACGGCTTTATATAACCGGTTAAAATTATCCTATCGGCATCGGGAAATCATTCTTTTAACAATATCATTATCGATCTTGAAGCCGCCTCGGTTTACGAAGATAATCCCGTATTTTTTTGTAAGGATTATTAATTAACACCTCAACGAAAAACACGTTTTCAGCCATGAACAGATATGGTATTCAAATACGCAATGACCTGCCAAAAAATGATTTTGTTGACAGGTCATCGGTCACAGTCGATTGTCTGTGTCGCAGAAAATGAACACAGAGATAACTCTCGGCAATTGTTGCTATACGACCCTAAAAGCATCAGCCGAATCCATGCGCGGTTCAAAAACATGTTAAGGATAAGCGAACGCTTAATTTATATCATTTCAGGAAGTAATCCGATCTATGCTATGTTAACATTTTTCAATCCGAGCCTTATGCGCGGCTCCTGCTTTTATTACATCCTCCATGCTGCTGTTTTTCCGTATTTGCATTCCGCTGCCGGAATAATAATTTGCCGCAATGCGTTGCAGTTTATCAGTCAGCTTCTGCAGCTGCGAATATCGGCGACAAATTACTGTCCCAAGTAAATGCTTTTACAACATCAGCTTCATCCGAAAGCGGCATGTTTTTAACAATATAGGATAGTCCGGCAGAGTATGTGATTGGGAAAACTTTTGCAGACGTAAGCTTTTTGCCTGCAAATTCGGCAATATAAACAACTCCTGCTTTTTCAACACTTGCAGCGGGCGCATCAATTTCAACTATTGCCGTAGTTGCACCTGATTTGCCCTTAAGAACGGGCTTGCCGATATAAAGTCCTGTGCTGTCGCCTACTTTAAACGTTACTTCAACAGTTTTTCCAATCTCATGCTCATAATCCTTTGCCTCTACCGCCATGTATATATCCCCTATTTTGTCCACACGTTTTGCATAGTTGCGCACACACTTCACATTAGCAGGAATAACCAATTTAACTTCAGTGTTCTTAAGAAGCGCGTTATCCGCCGGTATAAATGATACTGCAGCGCCGTCATCCGCATTTTTTATGTCCACTGTACCGGGAACAGGATTATTACTTTGAGTATCATATACTTTAATCAATTCCGCATTTTCGTTACCGACAGCCAACCTGTCGTTAAGCTTCAATACTATCGCTTTTGCTGTGTCCGGAGCAGTACCTGCGGAGACAAAACCCTCATCATTGTTATATCCGGCGTCAGATACTCCTTCCATGATATAAGAAGTTGCGGAAACTTTGAAATTATCAAAAGCTACACATTGGTAGTTTTTCGTTTCCGGATCAAATGTCCAATCTAATCCTTTAACGATTTTTCCCGTTAGCCTAAACCATGTCACCGCTAATTTATTGTTCATAAATTTGTTGGCTGATGCTTTATACTTACCGTTCAAATATACATCTGCGCTGCCTTTCAAAACATCAATATAAATTTCAAACTTTTGCCATGATCCTACCATATTATCCGTTATGGATACGCCTAAAATATTACCGGCAGAGCTTTCATTATTCCCTATTGTTGTGAGCCAGCCTTCGTTTACTGACGACTCAGTGAAAGATGTCACGCCTTTGCCTTCCAATGCAACATTCACATTTTTCGATACCGGTAAAACCTCAAATTCAACCTTTGCGTACTGACCATCTGTAATTAATAATGAATCAGTTTGCAGAAAAGCTTCTGTCGGATTATTCCCGTCAAGATAAAGCTGCATAAATTTAGTTCCATCCTCGCGTTCATGCAAAGCTGCATGCGGATAGTTCGCTGCTGCAAAACCGTTTGTAGGCGGATTCTTCAGTTGCCCCTCATCTCCGGGATACTGATTGATATTTTCAAACGGAGCATCAATCAGCACGTTATCGTAGTTAACGTTATCCTTAATTGAAATCTTTTCTTCAAGTGTGCTTGTGAAGGAATCAACAGAGCCTTTCCGGGCAGCAAATTTGTATTCTGCCGCAACCCGCAGCGCTTTATCTCCTAAGGATGTTACGGCAGGTGTTGTAATTTTATAAATACCTGTGCCGTTATCCGCAAATGTCACCTTTTCTCCGCTGAAGCTGTACATTGCTGCGGAAAAACCGGGTTTCACATAAACCACACGTTCCACGGATTCGTTATACAGATCTTCTCCGCTCTCTAAAATCTTAATAAACGGCGTAACTGATAAATTATCAATTATAAGGCTTCCGCCTGTGGTATTTTTTGAAAGAACCGGGCAGATTCTGTAAATTGTAATATTTTTGCCATTTACCGTATCCGGAAGCTTTTTTTCCGAAGAATATATGGCTGTTGAATCAGCGGCGCCTCTTTCCTTAACATATGAGCGATACGAATTAGTCCTTTTGTCAAGAACCAAAATAACCGTATACCATTTAGACTGCATAACTTCTGCATTTGTATTTGAAATCACTATATTGGTTGTATTGCCCTCTTTTTTTCCCTGAAATACTATAGACTCTGAGGCCCAGTTGTTAGTTGCTTCACCGCCTATTCCGACATGTACGTTTGATAAAGCTTCCCAGCTAACGCTTGATGTGGTTAAATTATCCAAATACACATCATATCTTGCTTCAATATAACGGCTTTCTTTTGATGTGTAAGCCATAGAATTTGATGTGTCAAGCGGGAATATGGAAACCATTCCTTTGTCGTATGATTTAGGGGTGATTTTCACACCTCTGTCAGCGCCTTCACTGATAAGCTCATAGCTGCCGGTGTCACCGTCAAAGGTGCAATCTTTTAAAGTTCCGTCGGCAACGGATTTCGAATTGCTGACAGATGCATGGTATGTTCCGTTGCTTACAGATGCGCAAACATTCGATGTCCAAAGCATTGCGGATAAAAGAGTGCATGACAAGATGCAGCATAACCTTTTCTTTAATTTCATATTGATTTACTTCCTTTCATTATGTTTTACTTAATTTAATTACTTTGTCATTCTGTCATACGCAGTCTGATAAATTTTTAAAATCTCACCAATCTTCATTGATTTAAGCTTTTCTCTGATTGCAGGTAAATTGTCAATGCTTTCTCTGCCCAATATAATTTTTTCAATTTGTTCGTCTGCGTAGGTTTCCATAGCAGTCTTATAGTTGTTAACCTTTTCCTTTTCGTCTGATGTGAACTTCATTACAGACGGCAGGCTATCGGAGGCATCAACATTTGCTCCCCAGGTTTCAATAGCTGCAACGCCAAACGGACTGAGGTATTGCGAATAGCTGTTCCACTCCTGAATAGCAGGAAAATATGAATTGTATACACCGCTGTATTTACCGAACTGCTCAGCAACTGTTCCGCTCGCAGGCTTTAAAACGGCATCGGTAAATTTCTCCACTCCATCAACAATTGTATAGCTTTCGCCCTCTTTACCATAATTCATTGCCCTGCTGCCCTCTTCGCTGTATACCCAGTCAAGCCATTTTAATGTGCCTGCGGGATTCGGGTTGTTTGTAGAAATTGCGATACCCATCTTCAAAACGCTCTCATTATATGTGCTATAGTAGCAAACTTCCGAACCTGCGGCGTTTTTCAAATGAGGAATACCTTCAAAACGGAAATTTGGATTTGTTTTTTTCATCGCTTCGGCAATTTTTGTAGGCTGATATTCATATGCAAAGCCTACCTGATTATTCGTAATTTTACTTGTTAACTTCGTTCTGTCCTGCAATACATAGTCAGGGTCAATCAAGCCTTCGGAATACAGTTTAACAATGTATTTCAGACCCTCCTCAAACTCAGGCTCCATAACGCTGTATTTAACCTGACCGTCATCCAAATAAAAACCTCTTGCGGAATCAAACATCCATAGAAGATTTGAGATAGACCCGATTTCACCCAATGAACCAACACCCGACATTGGAATTTCATCAGTTTTTCCGTTGCCATTAGGATCCTGTGTTTTAAAAGCTTTTAACACATTATAAAGCTCCTCTGCATTTGTTGGTACGGACAGCTTTAACTTCTCAAGCCAGTCCATTCTGATTAACGGTCCTGCATAAATATTAAGCCTTTTATCATTTCTTATGTAGGGAATGTAATAAATTTCGCCATCTTCACTTGTAAACTCTTTTACATATTCGGGATGTTCCTCACAATATTTTTTGAAATTGGGCATGTTTTCGTCAATTAAATCCTTTAGGGGAACTATTATTCCATCCTTAGCATATTCAGCAGCATTGTAGCCTGTACCACCCCAGCTTGCGATTATAGCATCTGTGTAATCACCGCTTGCAATCATCAAGTTAAACTTTTCCTGGAATCCTGAATTTACAGGTAATGTCCAGTTTACATGAGTCCCCGTTGCCTCCTCCATCATCTGGAACGGAACAACGTCATTGTAGTCCTCCATGTCATCTGTAAGTGATTCGCAGCGCACGCAGAACACAGATAATTCTTTCGGCACTTCACCGTTTCCGCTGTTCACGGTTTTTTCTTTGCCGCCGCACCCTGCAAAGGCGGGAAGCATGCCAAGAGCAATAACCACACAGAATACATTTTTAATTAGCTTTTTTCTCACTTTTATCTTCTCCTTTTTTTTATTTTACTATATGAAATTACGGACTTATCCCAAAACCTCAACATTTACATCATTCTTAGGCTCGTATACTATTGTTTTAATGCTTTTGGCCGGATACGGATTTCTATAGGCTGTTTTATAAAAAGTCTTATCCCCTATTTTTTGAGGAAGAGATGCTCCGATGGGTTCTATAGCTGCATCCGGAATTGCTTCTGTGGATTTTGCCATTGTCGGTCTGTCATAAGCATAGCGTATATTATACCCATATATTACAGGCAGCTTTACAACGGTACCGTCTTCATATGTCACAACATGCCAGCCTATCGTGTGTTCCTCAGGAACTATGAAGCACCCGCAGTAGAAAGACACATACGGTCTGCTAAGCTCTGTCGTATGGGTGATTTCTATTATTTCGTTCCCCAAGGATTTTAAATATCTTCTGTAAAGCTCTTTTTTTGTAATATCATATACATATTCTCTCATCGGACTGTCATATTCACCATTCCAGAATATATATGCTGTGGAAGCAAGATAAAAGTTTTGCCCGTTTCTCTGCATATATTCCTCCTTAAAAGAACCCCAGTTTGAAACAAAACCGCCATCTGTGTTTGCACTGCGCTTTCTGTAATTCTCAAGTTCCGGACCAAGAAAATTACCGTAAAATGATTTGAAGCCCAAATCCGAAATCTCCTTTTCCTGTTCTTCGTTTGCACGCAGCCATAACCAATGCAGCTGTATAACATCAGTCGGAATAAAATTGCGGCACGGATACAGCATCGGCTCTCTGTCATTGCCCGCACCTCCTGTTGCCCATGGTTTTCCGTCCGGGTCAATCAAATGTATATTGTATAGTTTTTCCCCCCACATCATTGTCTTAATGTTTCGTTTCTTAAGGTAGTTATAAATCTTAACAATATCATCCACATATAACTCAACAGGCGTTTTATTCTTGCATTTATCACATATTCCGACTGTATACAGCTCATCATGACCTATGTTTAAATATTCGGGATTAAAAACCTCAATAACTTCATCTAAAATATCAAACAGTATTTCATATGTTTTCGGATTTGAAGGGCAGTATGTATCAGGATAAGTATCCTCAACACGTTCATTCAGATCACGGTGTGCCATAACTATGTAATCACTATGGCTCATAGACGGCACTTCCGGGATAACCGTAAGCTCGCGCTCCCTGCAATATTTCACTAAATCACGCATTTGCGCTTTTGTTATAAAGCTGCCCTCTCCATTTTCAGAGTGTATTGAATCTTTTTTCCATCCGGGATGAGTTTTCAGCTGAATCCGCTCCGCTTCATAGGGGCTTTTGTTTACCTCAGAACAAAACTTCACCCACATTTCATTAATTTCGGGGTGTTTTTCATATTCCATTGCTCCGCCCACTTCTATCATTACAGTGTTGTACTTATAGTAAACCAATGTATCGATAACATCTTTAAATACATCGATAAGATCATTTCCCGGAGTATATACTCTGTAACCGCGCATACTTTTGTCAGGACAGTCAAATAAAATCATTGGCGCCACAGTACCTGTTTCAATAAACTGTTTAATCGTAGAAACACCGTATATAAGCCCTCTGTGAGTTTCGGAACAGATATTTACAGTGTTATTTGTAATTTCGACAACGTACCCCTCGTCATTATCTTCATACACGTTGATTTTGTCTTTTATGCTATCAGGCACATGTTGAATTAAATTAACGGATACTGCTGTATCACCCTCTGCTTCTTCTATCACCCTGCGCATATACGTTAATGCATAACATTCATTTTCACACAATACAACAGAATCTTTTGAAAGACAAATTTTCTCTCCCATTACTCTGACATATCGGAAGTCAAAATAATTGTTTTCGTATTTCATAAATTTTCTCCTTATCTGATCTCTATTCTTTACAGTTACGTTCTTCACCCTTTCTGTTCCGATTTATTAAGCCTAACATTCAGCCGCCGAACTTGCTGCGGCGGTTAAATCATTTTGCGTTTTTATTTTATAATGCCCATACACCTATGTCAACGCATAGATTTTGTTTTACCGCACAGAAATTAACCACTTTATCAAAAATAGACCGTTCTGATTTTCTGATTGCGCAATTTTTGCCATTGGTACAGATCTGCGGCAAATATAATACTTTATTTGTGTTTACGGCAAATTTTTGCGTTTGTACTTGCCGCTGCTCAACTTTTATCACGTTTTTTGCTACGGTTCAATTTTTGTGTGCTTGACATATCGTTTAATTTTTGTTATAATGCACGAGCATGAACATTTTCACAAAAATTATTACAGCGAATTAAATTTTGATTTTTAAAGAAGGTGAATTTATGTTTAGGAAATTTAAGGAGTATTTTGATATTGTTCTTTTCAAAAAAATGTTTTTAACAAGTATAATACAATTTATTATACCGTGGATAGTTCTTACAACGCTTTTTGCAGTATTGATGATAAACAATTACAATAAAGAGCGTCTGTCTTTTAACATGACGGCAATTGCAAATTCAAAAGAAATGCTTGATTCACAGCTTTCAAATATCAACTCGCTCACATACATTTTAGAACACAATGATGTTATACATCTTTTTTCCCGTGAATACTATCCAACAGTTACAGATAAAAACTTTGCAGCGCGTGATGTTTCCAAGGAAATTGCCAACGTGGAAAAATACAGAGGAAACGTATCGACCACTTTTTTATTTTTCCCAAAACATCAGAGTGTAATAGGTCAAAATGTAATTTACAGTACAAATGAATTTTACGATATGATACTGACAGACATATCCTGCTCTGTTGACGAATATAAAACCCTGTTGCACCAATATCATGAAAATAATGTTTTTTTAAGTTTTGAACAGAAAAATAAAATTGCAATTATACGTTCCTTAAGCAACGGATCCATAGAAAACAATATTATGCTGATTTCAATAATTGATATGAAATCCATTACCTCCATATACAGAAAGCTTACCAAGTCGTTGCCGGCTTCGTATATTGCGGTAATTTCATCGGATAATGACATGCTGGCACATTCCTCCGATATGCCTGCAGAGATAAACTTGGCAAACATAAAGTCATTAAAATCAGACTCTGCAGAACGGCTTTCATCATCATACAGTTATATATGCACTAAATCTGTAATATCTAATCTCTACTATGTGAGCGTATTCTCTAATATATTCCTATACAATTATGTTTATCTGATACTAATCAGCTTTATCGTAGCAATGCTGCTATGCACTATTCTCACAATGGCAAGCGCCTATTTCACTTCAAAAAGATACTTATCCCCATTTGCAGCTTTTTTATGTCCTTATGAGCCCGCTAAAACGCAAAATACATTTGATTTAAATAAGTATAAAAATTTTCAGGATTTGATTTACGATGTCTTAAACAGCAACACCAATCTTTTTGAAACTGTAAGCAAGCAAAAGAAATTTATCAACAACAACTCGTATACCGTTTTTCTGCAGGATTCAATGAATATGCAGGATGAAGATATACAATTGCTTTTCAACCAAATAAACAAACAATTCAAGTATAATAATTATCAGGCAGCTATATTTGAATTTCATTCAAACAAAGGATTTAATAATGATGAAATCAACTATGCCTTGCTTGACAAAATCAGGGATTTATCGGTTTCGGCAAACATCGAATACATTGTAATCCCCGCGCGCATTCCTCAAACAATATTTTTATTTAACCATGACTTCACATCAGAAAATCAAATATACAAACTTTTTGAATCTGTTCTGCTTCTTTTTTCGCAAAATAAAATAGAATTGCATGTTGGGCTTGGCCGAATTGTTTCATCACTCAAAGATTTTGCAAAATCCTACGAAGATGCTACCTACACGCTTATACGAAACGATAACAATTATAATGCCGATTCGGACAAGACTTACTTATTTGAAATTTTTTTCACCAAGGAACAAAAAAAATCGCTGTCAAATGCCGTTATTGAAGGGGATGTTGATGGTGTAAATGAATTTTTTGCTTCACTTATATCAACATTATTTGATGAAGAACTTCTGACTTTCAGAACATTAAATTATGTACGGTTTTATCTTGTTAACACATTGATAGAATTATTAACCATGTTAAATCTAAAAGATTCCCACGGGTATCTCATTGATTGTGCTCAGCAAACGTTAAGCGACAGCAATCATAAAAACAGTTTTAATGTTTTAAGGGATAATTTTGTTATTCTTACAGAGTTTAAAAGAAGCTCAAAGCTGCGAAGCAATGATGTTTTAAAAGACAAGATGCTGGAATATATTGATACACATTGTACTGATCCTGATATTTCCCTCAGTTCTTTAGCAAATCAAATGAACACATCTTACACATATATATGTAAATTCTTTAAGCTTCAAACGGGGCGCGTGTTTCTTGACTATTTGCATGAACGGCGTATCGAAATTGCAAAGAAGATGCTGTGTGACACCGACTTGTCCATAACCGAAATATCTATCAAATGCGGATATGCTAATCATGCAACATTCTTACGCATTTTCAAAAAATATGTTTCTATTTCTCCAACCTTATACAGACAGAATGCAAAAAAGGAATAATTCTGCAAAACCGAGTGTTTCGGTTTGCCGCATACATGTTCCTACAGAAAAGCCTTATTGCTAAACGATTGGGGCAATCCCGAATTTTCCGCTATATACAAGGGTAAAATTCACAGCCCTCTTGAGTCAGCCCTTGTTGGCAAAGAGCTGCCGATCCCCTGTTCGATATATTCCATTTTGCACTTACTTCTTTAATCGTTAAAAGCTCCGTAAAACTATCCCCCTATAATTTAAACATGCTAAAAAACGGGGCTGCTATGTTTTGGTTTAACAGCGATGTAAGCCGCAGCGTTATTTAAAACATTAAGAAAGGGATTAAAAACAGCCCGGTAAGGAAGTATTGCCCTGTAGGGCATAACGGATTCTAACACATGCGCCCAATGCCTGTTAAATTTCCGCTCAGGTGTTCTTTCGGGATTTGCAATGCGACAGCCTTGCTTCACCCTGCAAGAGCACCTGAACAAAAATTTTTCGGAGCATTGGGTCTGCGAGTTCAAAAGAGCAAATTTTTTGCAAGAATTTAGACAAGTAAACGGGCAGTCGTAATACTGACGTATACGGCTGCCTGTTTACGAAGTATAAACTTAGGACACAATATCAAGGATAGTATCTCCCTCGAAAATGTAAACATCTATCCCCTTTTCATCGCAGGTTTCCATCAGCGCTTCCATGGGTTCACCGCATTTGAGCTGTGCTCTGGGAAAAATGTCCGTCTCAAAATAGCTCTCCTCCTCGGTGTCGTTTTTGTAGCCCGTAGCCATAAGAACGATATATTTCATTCCGAGCGAAGATATTTCGCCTATTTTTTCTCTCCATTGCTCCCGAGAAAAATTCTTGCAGATTACGGATTATATAATATATACGAAAGGCTTCACTTCGAGTACGGCGAAAGCGACACCTTCGGAGATGAAGCCAAAATATATCACGACGAATTAAAGG